>Ga0129333_10001690_pt1 | contig 20224 bp, 14 predicted proteins | sample CPB6_08_DNA_FD_94474 | JGI IMG/M metagenome (GOLD analysis project Ga0129333, IMG submission 94474) | Freshwater to marine salinity gradient microbial communities from Chesapeake Bay, USA - CPBay_Sum_0.6_0.8_DNA | ecosystem: Environmental > Aquatic > Marine > Coastal | place: USA: Chesapeake... | reverse complement strand
CCATCCTGCATTATGCACCTCTTTTGTAATAGTAATAGACGGATCTTCAAGAAAGCAGCATAAAGAGTCTTGCATTGGAAAATCGAATGGATCTCTTTGAAACACCACATCTCTTGTATCACTAAGCATAACTTTCTCATATCTGTGATTCTTTTCGAGAAATTCAGTATAGAGAAAATGGCGAGATTGATGGATATGAAATGCTTTTGTCGCAAACTGTTTTTTTGATTCTTCTGAGGCAATATAAAACCAGATTTTTTGCAATGGACTAAAAATCCGATAAGCATTGACTTTTTTATTCAAGAAAGGTAATGTGAGGCGTATCTCTTTAAAATCACTGAGATGAATTCCCATTGATGAAAATGCTGAACGAGTTGATGGATGAATGTCATCACAGAAAAACACCAATCCACCCGCATAACCGGTAGAATCTAATGTATGGAGAAATGGTTTCAGATGTTCATATTGCAATGAACGTACAATCCCCATGATCAATGAACCATTTTCATCTTTAAAAAAAGGCAATGCAATAGATTCGTTCATTGAAAGGAATCTCCATTTTGCTCGCTTATTCTACTCGAATGAATGCTTACTGCCTTTTTGAATTGAGTTACAACTATCAAATACAAACAGGCCAAAACAAAAACGCCTAATGATGTTCCGGCAGCAATGGTAAGTCTTTTTGGACGAGATTTCTTGAATGCAGGTTTAGCATAATCCAAAACATACATCATTGGTGCTTCACGGATTTCATCAAGTTTTGCTTGTTCAAGCATGGGCATCAAGAATGCCTTTACTTTGGACATTGCTTCATATTCAGTATACAATTTCATGTATTTTGCACCGACCTTCAATCCATCTCTCAAAGCAAAGTCCCCTGCAAATCCAGGTTTATTTTCTGCTTTGTAAACTTGCTGTCGCATTTCGCTGAGCAACTTTTCACCGGCAATCGTTAATGGATCTTTTTCACCATAAGTATTTTTCAAGATCTCAACTTGTATCTCTTGTTTCAAAGCAGATGCTTTTAATGTGGCAAGAGCTTGTGAAACTGCTTGAGCTTGATCAAGAGGTGAGAATACTAAACTCTGAGATGAGAATCTACCTAGATCTTGGGCAATGGCATTTAAAATAGAATCAGTGCGCTTCAAGCGAAGATCCATATATGCACGGTTTGTTTCAGCTTCGGCTTTTTGTAGACGCAGCGAGATATTATTGGCTATAGTCACTACATCATTCGCCATTTTTGCAGCTTTTTCTTTGTCTTTTGAAAGTATTGTCACATTATAATTACCTTCCGGTGACAATTCAACTTCATAATTAGACAAAAATTCCTTGTATAATTCTTCTTTGTTATCCTTTGGGATATTGTATTCATTTGGAAGATCATATTTATTAATGAGGGTATCCATTAAACTTCTTGAGTTGAGCACAACCATATAGGAATATGATTCCCCTTTGTTCATTTTACCTAAGCCCAAATCTTTCAACGCACTAGATACATTACCCATCATACCACTGAGCATGGAATTGGCATTGTTTGGTGGAACGAAAGTGACTGTTGATGCATACCAATTCGGTAAAGTCCAAGCGATGCCAAAAGCTATCAAACCGGAACCAATGGTTAGTATGATTAAAAACCACTTCTTGGCGGAAAGAATACCCAAAAATTCAGCTCCGTCCAATGCCAGGGAAGAAATGTTTCTTTTGATGGGATCTTGCATTAAGCACTCTTGATAGGAATAGATATTTGGCAAATTTACAAAAAATGAGCTCATTATTTTGATGTTGAGTCCATTATTCCGATTTCTTTTTTTGTAACTTCATGATAAGTCTGAGCGTTGTAGAATTTCTAAAATCAGTTTTTCAAAAGCACCTATTGAAGCTATATGATGGCTAAAATACTTGATTTTTTCCGTTCAATTCCGTCATCGGTATGTTTTAGCATATCTGCATACATATTTGTTGCAGCATTTATCGTTTCGCTGATAGTTTTTTTTGTGTTTGATATCATCTTGAATTCCTTTCCTATTCATCTTTCATGGTTATTTTTGCTTATGGGGTTCTATCAGCGGGACTCAGCTTGGTTTAAGGAATCCGGGGCAAATCGAGATAGCAAAACATTGATTGAAGATGCAAAGACTCTTGCGATTATTGTATCAATGGCAGCATTATTGAATTTGTTTGGGGTATTCACAAGTATTGATACGAACCAGTATAATGTCTTTTCTTTGGCAATGGTATTACTGTATGCCGGATACATTTTGCTTTGTGCAGGATTTGGTTTGTCTTTACTTATACGATTGATGAGACAAAGACCTCATGCACAACTCAAGAAGTTTTCAAGGTATATGTATGTCATAGTAGCCATCGTGATAATTCTACCACTGTTTATTCGTGTTAATTCTCCAACAATCATCCATGTCATTGGCGGTATAGGAGCTTTGATCGGAGTTGTTAATACGAGAGGACTTTCATGGTTTGAAGGCATAGCCAAAGACCAAAAACGTGACTTGGTATGGTCCATGATGATTATTTCATTTTCAATGATCATGATTGCCATACACTATGAACAAGTGACAATGAAAGCTCTACACATTTCGACGTATTTTTTTGAACCATTGATTGCATCGATTGGAATATGGCTTTTCATTAATGCATTACGCCTCACATTCTTGTCTTTGTATTCTTTGCCTACTGCGCACTTGATGGACAAAAAATCGCTTGAATTATCAACTCTTGCTCAATTGACCTCAAATGCCATTCAAACTCAAAGTATTGATGCAATCATATCAGACACCTTGAAATTACTCCCAAAATCCATTCAAGCACAAGGTATCTATTGCAGAATTCATGCATTTAAAACCGATCATCAACGGTGTGAAGGACAATTGGGCACAGAATTGACAATATTGCTATCAGACCCTACCTTTAGAATGTGGATTTCCAACTCCATTGAACCCAGAATAGTTCATGAATTACCCATAGAGTTGAATCCTAATCAGATTCTCTTCACAAATTCCTTGCTTACAATACCATTAATGCAGGATGGAAAATCATTTGGAGAGATTATACTATCGCATACTCAACCCTTTCATTTTACTCCTGAAGATGCGTCAATGCTCAAGGTATTTGCAGAGAGCATCAAAATAGCAAGCGATAATGTAAAGTTGATGTCTATCTCAAAAGAGCATGATCGGCTTGAAAATGAAATGATTATTGCAAAACATGTTCAGAAATCTTTGTTGCCAAGTACCATTTTTCAACCAACATCATATTCACTCTCTTGCTTCGCTATATCCGCGAAAGAAGTGGGAGGTGATTTCTATGATGTGTTTCAGCTTCCAAATGGCAATACATGCATCATCATAGCAGATGTCTCAGGCAAGGGCATTCCGGCAGCTTTCTGGATGGCAATGCTTCGCGGTGCAATCCTTTCCTTACAAACAGAAAACCGTGATGCAAAAGGGATGCTCATTTCACTTCAGCAAATGCTCGCTTCAGCTCTTGAATCACACATGTTCATCACCGCTTCTTGCATCATCATTGAAGAACAAAGCAATATTATTCATTTTGCTCGAGCCGGGCATATGCCATTGATTCACTTTCATGATGGAAAACTCAACGACTATAAGCCTAAAGGAATCGGCATTGGTCTCACTAAAGATCCGGCATACTTTTCACATAATTTAGAAGATATTTCAGTGCAACTTTCAGAGGGTGATATGTGTTTATTGTATACTGATGGGCTTATTGAATTGTTTGAAGAAGAGCATCAGTTTCATGAATTCTGCAATGAACACAGCAAAGATGCTCATCTATTCATTCAAGCAATTGAAGCCTTGATTTCAGGAAACACTCATACATCATTGCGAGATGATGTGACAGTCATTTCTTTCAAGAGAATCCAAGCATGATGGGATTCCATGAAATGATCGACTTTTAAGGGAGTTTTCAAAAAAATTACACCATTTATGTGCTCATTGACGATTGATTTTTCCGTATTTTTGACTGCATATTCATTTTTCCGAAACATGATTTTTATTTCAATTGATGGATAGATACATGAAAAACTTTTTTGCCTTTGCAAGCGGAATATTCTTTTTTCTGCAATGCATCAGTTTGAGTGCCCAAACACATGATGCCTCCACCTTTATTTCAAAATCGAAAACCAGCAAACTTCCATCGATGCTAAGGCAATCCGTTCAAACATTCACGGTTGATGCTGTAATGGCGGATAAGATTTTTGGTTCCTATGCTCAAACATTGACATTGGACAATTTTCCCACTTCATCCAATACCGATCAAACAATTCAAGTTTCAGCGGTACCTTCCACAATTGATGCCAAAACAATCATTATGATTGGTAATAGACAAGTACCCGTTCCTACCATAACAAGTTATGAAGGGTTTATCAAAGGTGACAAAGGATCCCGAGTATTTTTGACCTATGCTTCGGGTGATTTGTATGGTTGGGTAACATCTTTAGATGGAAACAGCGTCACTTTTCTACCAGAGACAACCAATTCAGACTTAAAAAAAGAACACATGCTTTACAGTGAAGCATCTCTGGAGAAAGTATTACAATTACCTGCAAAAATGTGTGGTACGGAAGAAATCTCACATACTGGCATAAAAACTTGGGAAGTTGAAGCCGCTCTTACAAAAGGCGAAAAAACATTGGACAATCGCCTTTTGGAAATGCAAGTCATCATGGAATCAACGACAAGTTATTTCGCTAAAACAGCAAGCAGAAATGAAACGAGAGCTTTGAACTTGCTGATTGCAATGACTAATGCCACAAATTCGCTTTACAGAAGAGAGTTGAATTTGAATATCATTGTGCCTCTCATACAAATTTGGACAGAAGAAACTCCAGATCCTTATTCAAAAGATGGTGGTGACACACCCGGGCTACTCCAAGAGGTACAAACAAGATGGGGGAAAATCACTAATCGCACAAGAGACATCGTTCATTGTTTGGACGCGCAAGGCACAGCTCCATCAGGTGCAGGAATCATAGCAGGAATTGCAAATGGAATTGGCGCAATATGTAATTCTGCCATTTCAAATGCCTATTCCGTTACCGGCGTGTCTGCTTTCTCAAATTTACCTGTAACTACGTATATGAAAGATGTATCCACAATGGCTCATGAATTGGGTCATAACATGGGTTCATATCATACACATAATTGCAATCAATGGAAACCGGCGGTAGATTCATGTCTGTCCAGTGGCGCAGCATATCAAAATTCTATTGCGTATTCTCCTGAGACATGCAATACCGGAGCACCAAAGCCCGTACCTGGTTCAATCATGAGTTATTGTGATTTGACAAATCAATCAAAAGCTGTTCCATTTACATTTCTTCCAAGAGTTTATACATTTTTGAGAAATAGACTCGAAGACAGTAAGTGCATAACCGAAGCACAAACTCCGCAAATCAGAATGATAGGACCTTGGGGAAATCAATCTTTTGTTTCAGGAAGATCGATTCCCATCGAGTGGACATCATCAAGAGTAAGCAGTGTGAAAATTCAATTTTCAACTGATGCAGGTGGAAATTGGGCAGACATAGCATCCGGGCTTCCGGCAGTTTCACCGGAGATGATTAATGGTCAAGGAATTTTCATGTGGTCAGTACCAAGAATCGCCACAAATAGTGGAAGATTCCGTGTTGTTGACATGGCAAATGCCGCCATCAATGATACATCTTGGGCAAATTTCAGAATAGTTCTGCCAACGCTTTCATTATCAACAAATGTAGATGGTAAATCGTTTGGACAAAATGAATCACAACAATTCCAATGGGCTAAAACCAATGTGGATACCGTCTTATTCATGTTTTCCACCGATAATGGTTCAACCTGGGAAACTTTGGCGCGACCAACCGGTACGACATATACCTTTTCCATGCCCAATATCAATGCCGAAAAATGTTGGGTGCGAATAGTAGATGCAAGTGATATGTCGCTGATTTCTCAAACAGGCCCTTTCTCAATCGGCAAAGAAGAAGTGACTTTACTTAATCCCAAAGGCGGCGAAACACTTTGTGCAAACAAAAGATTTGTTATTGCTTGGTCTTATAAAAACATAGCGATTAGCAAGCTTCTTGTGCAATATGCGCTCGGAAGTGGTAAATGGCAAAATATAACAAGTGCCACAGGTGTTGACCCATGGGTAAGCGTCTTTGGATTTACGCCACCATCAGCACAATCAGATTCTTTGCGTATCAGAGTGATTGGCAGAACAGACAGCACAGTCATTGCAATCTCAGATTACCTAAAGCTCTCCAATCAAGCCGGATGTGTTGCCACTTCAGTGGAAGAAAGTTCATTATCGCCTATATTAACGATTGCACCAAATCCAATTTCAGGTAATGCTTTTACAGTTTTCATCAATACTGCAATAAGTTGTCAAGTCGCAAGATTGACTCTTACAAATATCAATGGATCAACAATTCATGATTTTGGAAAAGAGTTTTCTTTTGCGCAAGGTTCTCACTCTTTCTCATTGCAATTACCATCGATACCATCAGGAAAGTATTTTCTCACATTGTTTTGCAATGGCAAGGCAACGAGTGTTCCTTTAACAATAGAGAAATAACATGAAGAGAATCATATCAGGTATCGTAATCGTTATCTGCATCATGCAGTCTATTGCATTGTCAGCAAAAACAATAGATGCCGGATTAGGTATAACATTCCTTTCGTCCAACAGTATTTCTACAGAAATGGATAATCATGCTCGTCAAATGATTATTGAATTTGTTTGGGCTGAGATTACATTCGCTGAATCAGGGTCTTCATTTACTATCGAGAATTTCCCTATATCTTTACAAGACAAGGGGAATATAATGCTCAATTTAGTTCCTTCCTCAGTTGATGGTACAACTGAATTCTACATTGGTGACAGACGTTTTCCATTACCAAATGTTCGCACCTTTTCAGGACATATCATTAATGAGCCACAATCATCAATCCTGCTTACACATGCCCGGGGAGAAATCTCAGGTTGGGTTGAAAGAGCGGATGGTTCAAGAATTATCATAGCTCCCATTGATGATGACAATCTTGCATCTCACCACGTGCTTTATGATGAGCATTTCCAAAATCAACTAAGAAACACTGCAGGAAGTTGCATGACAGATGAATCGTCAATAACGATTCCAACACCTGAAGATTTATATTCATATATGGGTAAAGTAGAAAATAATCTCGGGAATAATTTACTTGAGTTGCAGGTAGTAGTAGAAGGAACAACTGCATTTTTCAATGGTCCGGGAAGAAAAGACTCGATGAGAACTGCTGAGTTTATGATTGGACTCATGAATGGGGTAAATTCACTTTATCGAAAAGAACTGAATATTGCCATCATTATTCCTCGTTTACAAATCTGGACAATAACAACACCCGATCCTTATGTTAACGATGGAAATGCACCAGCTCTGCTTGGTGAAGTCGAAAGTCGATGGAGTAAAATCACAACTGTAAAAAGAGATATTGTACATTGTCTTGATGCAGTACCAACACAAGGCGGTTTATTTGTCTTGGGTATTGCAAATGGCATTGGCAATGTCTGTTCCGGAGGTGTTTCAAATGCATACTCAGTTGCTGGAATATTTAAGAATGGATTGTCGAAAATTACTGACTATGTCGGAGATATAGTTACCATAGCTCATGAACTTGGGCATAATATTGGTTCTTATCATACACATAATTGCTCTTTCTGGCCACCAAGAGGATTAGACTCTTGCATGACTAGCGGAAGTTCATTCAGAGGTCGTAGTAATTACTCGACGGAGGCTTGCTTTAAAGGTTCACCATTGCCAAATCCCGGCTCCATCATGAGTTATTGTCATTTGACGAATCCATCACGTTCTGTTGCCTTCACGTTTTTACCAAGAGTTTCCACTTTTTTACGAACTTATCTAGAAAGCAGACCTTGTATTGAAGCTGCAACAGTCCCGACAATACGAATGATCTATCCATGGGGTCAACAATCATTTGTAGTTGGAGAGCAAACCAACATAGAATGGACCTCACATAGAGTGAACAATGTAAATATTGAATTTAGCACTGATGGTGGCGAAATATGGCGAGCAATTTTTGTATCCAGGCCTGCAGTTACTGAAGCCGCAGGAACCGGATTGTTTAAATGGACTATCCCTGATAATCCAACGACAAAAGGAAGAATCAGATTGGTGGATGCAAATAATAGTCAAATTCGCGACACCTCATGGGCAGATTTTACAATAGCAAGATCTTCTTTGACACTTACCACTGATTTACGTTCAAAAAGCTTCGGCCAGAAGGAAAGAATCAATCTTGCTTGGTCAAAAGAATTTATTGATAAGATTGATATAGAATTTTCTTCCAATGGTGGTGCAAATTGGTCATTGATCTTTGACTCAACTTCTTTTTCTACAATGACTGTGGATATACCAGATATTGAATCAAACAATTGCTTTTTCAGAGTTCGCGACATAAACAAAAAACTAGTAAGCCAAACTGGACCTTTTACAATAGGGAAAGAGACAATCTCTATGATTGAACCTAAGTCAAATGACACTATATGCATAGGCAAGTCAGACACTGTTCGCTGGACATCCGAGTTTATGTCTAATAGTAAAATATTCTTAGAATACCGAGCGATTGGTCAAACTTCATGGAGAAGAATCTCATCGCTTGGACATGATGCTGAACTCGGTAAACATGCTTGGGTTCCCAATCCTCCAAATATCACTGAAGGTATGTATCAATTTAGAGCAAGTTATAGACTTGATACTTCTATTGCCACATTGCCTGTGACTATTGTAATCACCTCACAAGGGGAATGTGCTACAATTGCAGGAATCATGGATGAGAATATCCTATCAATCTATCCAAATCCTGCTAAAGACATGATTTTCGTTCAACATGTTCCAATGAATTGCGAAACACCATCAGTCTTTATCACTGATACACGTGGCAAAACAATCCTGCAGACCACTCACTTGTCATCATCAAATCATTCTATTGAAGTGTCAATCAAATCATTCCCAAATGGTCAATATTTCATGAATATAATTTGTGGTAGTTCAACCTACTCAGCGCCATTTTCAATCAATAGATAATTAAGTTTTAGATACACCATGTTTCAATCACTCATTGCAGCTTCACTGCCGTATATACCTAAATCCATTGTTAAAGCTGTTGCTTCACGCTACATAGCTGGTTCCACATTAAATGAAGCCGTTAAAACTGTTCAATCACTTGAGCATAAAGGCGCAATGTCGACAATCGATGTACTAGGTGAATTTGTAACCACAAAAGAACGGTCAATGCATGAATTTGAATGCTCCAAAGCTGTACTTCAAGCAATTAAAGCTCATCACTTGCCTGCATATTTATCGATAAAACCAACTTCATTGGGATTAGGTATAGATCCTGATTTCGCTTATGAGAATATTCGGACACTTGTTGACATCGCAAAGCAAAACGGATCATTTGTCAGAATGGACATGGAGAATTCACCTTATACCTTACAAACCATTTCGATGTATCAAAAACTTCGTCTTGAGGGGTATGATAATTGTGGGATTGTGATTCAAGCATATTTGAAAAGAAGCGAATCCGACATTCTTTCATTATTGGATATTGATCCCAATATAAGATTGTGCAAAGGCATTTATAGAGAGTCTCCAGAAATTGCTTTTATCGATCCCGAAGATATTCGCAATAATTACAAGAAGCTTTTACGATTATTACTTAAGCATGCATCAAAGACCAGCATTGCAACGCATGACGATGCATTGATTGATGATGCTCTGCATGTGATCAAAGTGCATGGAATCGAAACTCAGAAATATGAGTTTCAAATGTTACTTGGGGTAAGGGAAGAAAGAAGAGATCAATTACTGCGCATGGGGCATCAGATGCGCATTTATGTACCATTTGGGGAAGATTGGTATGGTTATTCAACACGTAGACTCAAAGAAAATCCCAAAGTTGCGGGTTATGTATTCAAAGCAATGTTCACAAAAGGTTGACATGAATTTGCTTTCGTTTTATGCACTTATCGGCTTCATCGTTTTCTTTCACCCTCTTTTTGGGTGCAAGGCAAATGCAAATGTAGAAAGCAATCTCACGCTAGCAACATTCAATATAGCATGGCTTGGCGATGGGAAAGAACCGGAAACAATCAAGCGGAATCAAGAAGATTTGGCGAGAATAGCAGACATCATCAATGAAACTTCTGCAGATGTCATTGCTCTCCAAGAAATTGAAAATCAGGATGCAATCAATCAAATCCTCCTACTTCTTCCTGAATACAAAGCTATTATTGGAAATAAAGGAAGATCTCAGAATGTGGGCTTTCTCTATAAGTCCACCATAAACATTCAAGATAATGGAGAGTATACTCCAATTGCAATTGACCCAAATCGCAATAGACCGGGTTATGTTTTGAATGTAAAAAAAGGAAATTTTGATTTCTTGATAATGTCTGTGCACTTTAAATCCACTTCGCGGTATGATTCTACTGATGAGTTAAGAGCAGAATCCCGCAAAACAAGATATGAACAATCTAGAATGGCAATCAATTGGATGGATTCTCTTTTGCAAGCAGGGAAAGAGCAAGATATGTTCATCATTGGAGACTTCAATGATTTCCCCAAAAGAGTAAAAGAACCAACTTTACTACCACTTTCTGAATCCATTTCCGGAAGTTTTCTCACTGCAGAATTGAAGAGTTGCAAATTTCAGAACTTATTCGCTATTGATCACATCTTTGCCAGCAATTCAGCAAAGAAAAGATTTGTAGCAAATTCTGAACGGGTTATTGATTTACACTCCATGTATCCCAAAGATATAGCAGAAAAGATTTCCGATCATTGCCCCATAATTATGCAATTTGATATCTCACAAACGGATAATGATTGATCTATGAAAAAGATGTTTATTGCTTTTTGTTTATTCTTTTTTGGCGTTTGTTTAATTCAAGCTCAGCCATATAGGGATTTATTGGAATGGCAGAAAAATCAATCTGAGAAATGCATGGATGCCGTCTTAAAAAAAGACTTCATAAAAGCATATGATTTTTTCTCACCTGAGATGAAGAAAGAATTTTCTGTTGATACATTTGCAATCTTTTGGGGTATGTTTGAAAAAAAAGCAGGCAAACCCTATAAAGTATTTGATACAAGAATAGATATTGACCCTGAAGATTCCAATCTTAGAACAATCATTCATGCATTGCGTTGTTCCAATGGCAATTGGGAAATCAGAATGTCGTTTAAAGGAACTCAGCTTGTAGATGGGTTTTATATTGATAAGTATCAACCGCGATATGACAAAAGGGCCTATACAGTAGCAGATTATGTTGATTCAGATAGTATTAAAGTACGTGACATAACAATAGGAAAGGGTACCGATTGGGAAACAAATGGTATTCTAACATTACCCTTAAAACAAGGAAGATATCCAATTGTCATCATAATTCATGGAAGTGGTCCACTTGATGAAGATGGTACGTATGTTGCCAATAAACCGTATGCCGATCTTGCTTGGGGACTTGCATCAAAAGGAATTGGAGTATTACGTTTTCCCAAAAGAACAAGAAAATACTATTCTGCTATAAAAGATAAAGGACTTGAAGTCACACCTGATTTAGAAAGTACCGAAGATGCCATAGCTGCATTTGATGCTATTGCTCAATTCAGAGAAACTGACACGTCGAATATCTATTTTTTGGGTCATGGAACAGGTGGAATGATAATTCCAAGAGCTTTGGAAGCAACGAAGAATGTGAAAGGTGTCATATTGATGGGTGCACCGGCAAGACCATTACCCGATGTATTGCTTGAGCAATTGGAATATGTATTGTCTCTAGACACATTGATTGAAAAGAGTGATTCCAAAAAAAAGATAGAAGCAATACGGAAGCAATATCAATCTGTAAATTCACCTAAGCTCTCCAAAGATACACCTGCAAAAAGCCTTTTGCTTGAAACTCCTGCTTCCTATTGGTTGGCTTTGAGAGGATATAATCCTGTACAAACATTGAAAAAATCGAAAGTTCCAGTTCTAATACTTCAAGGAGAACGCGATTTTCAAGCTAATATGAAAGACTTTGCCTTGTGGAAAAAATCATTGATTGGAAAAGGATTACATCCACAAAGTCTTGCGAAAAGTTATTCAATGTTGAATTACTTATTCATGGAGGGAGTAGGAAAGTCTCACCCTTCTGAATATGCGATTTTCGATCATATTCCCGAAGAAGTCATTACTGACATTGCACAGTGGATAAAGAAGACTTCCACAAAATAATAGTATGAGCCAATTGCCGGACTTGAACCGGCGACCTGCTCATTACGAGTGAGCTGCTCTACCACTGAGCTAAATTGGCTTAGATGAATAGCAATTTACAATGTTCAATAGATTTGTCAAAGATCGAAAACATGAAATTTCCCGTGAGCGATTGCATTATCATCGGTGCCGGTGCCGCAGGATTATTTTGTGCGGGACTGATAAGCAAACAAGGCAAATCTGTATCCTTGCTTGAACATAATACACAACCGGGAAAAAAAATCCGAATATCAGGTGGAGGGCGTTGTAATTTTACAAATAGAATTGTAAAAGCTCAACATTTTATTTCGGATAATCCACATTATGCAGTTTCAGCCCTTTCTCGATACACACCAGATGATTTCATTCGGCTCATTGAATCATACAATATTTCATATCATGAAAAAACATTGGGGCAATTATTCTGTGATGGATCATCTCAGCAAGTGATAGACATGCTGCTTTCTGAATGTGATTCAAATTACACAGATATATCTTATGGAGTATTGATCAACTCTGTAAGTAGAAATGAATTATTTCATGTGGAAACAAATAAAGGAATATTTTCTGCTAGACACTTAATCATCGCCACTGGAGGATTGTCAATACCTTCACTGGGAGCATCTAATTTTGGATATACGCTGGCAAAGCAGTTTGGTCATTCAATCATAGATACAAGACCTGCACTGGTTCCATTGACTATTGAAAAAGAAGAATTTCCATGTGCCACCATAGCGGGTGTTTCATTGCCGATTGAAGCTTCTACAATGAATGGCCCTATTTTTCGAGAATCAATGCTTTTCACGCATAAAGGATTAAGCGGTCCAGCGATACTACAAGCATCCTCTTATATAAGTAGCAAATCCCCAATCAAGATAAACTTATTACCAACATTAGATGAATGTTCATTAGAAGATGTATCACCCAAAAGTGAATGGAAAACATTGTTGGGACAATATGTACCAAAACGTTTTGCTGATCTCTGGACAGAGACCCATAATCAAACAGATACAATTGGACATTATGGTAGTAAAAGAATACAATCATTCCTGGATGAATTGCGGGATTGGTCTCCAATCATTCAAGGAAATGAAGGATATGCAAAGGCGGAAGTTACAGCGGGTGGCATTAATACAAAAGAATTATCCTCGAAGACAATGATGTCAAATATCATTCCAAATCTCTATTTCATTGGAGAAGTCGTTGATGTCACCGGTCATTTAGGTGGTTATAATTTTCAATGGGCATGGTCATCAGCGCATGCAGTTGCACAATCACTCATGGATAATCATGGCTAAGAATATCTTTTCGGCTCATTCACTCAGCAAATCATACCATGAGAAAACACTCTTTACCTCCATTGCACTGGGCATTATGGAAGGAGAAAGAATTGGAATCATTGGTAAGAATGGAGTTGGGAAAAGTTCACTTCTAAAGATCATTGCAGGTATTGATGAACCCGATGAAGGAATAGTCACCAGAGGCAAAGATGTGCAAATTGTCTATTTACCTCAATTACCACAATTTGAATTGCATGAAACATGTCTCGAAGCCGTAATGTCGGGTAAGCCTGAAATAGTTGATCTACTAGAACAACATAGAGCATTGTGCACTGACCAAGATACCGAATCTGATATAGCTGAAGCAATTCATGAATTGTCTCTACGCATTGATGCCTTGAATGGCTGGACACTGGATAATCAAGCCATCACACTTCTAACAAAATTGGGAATTGAACAAGTTCACGCATTTGTAGATACACTGTCAGGTGGACAGAAGAAAAGAGTGGCTCTAGCAAAAGCTTTATTGTCAGAACCGGATTTGTTGATTTTGGATGAACCAACCAACCATTTGGATGCCAACTCTGTTCAATGGCTTCAAGATCACTTGAGTGAATATTCAAAAGCCATATTGCTTGTAACTCATGACAGATATTTTCTCGATGCCGTCTCTTCAAAAATCATTGAACTCGACAAGCAATCATTATTCACTTATGAAGGAAATTTTGAAGACTATTTGCTTAAAAAAGAACAAAGAGTAGCAATTGAGGAATCAACCGCTGAGCATGATAGAAATACACTAAGAAGAGAACTTGCTTGGTTGCAAAAAGGTGCAAAAGCACGAAGAACAAAACAAAAAAGTCGTATTGATTGGATTTCAAAAATGCAAGAGAAACCCGAGCAAGTTGAAATCCGTAATATCAAAATAGAAATAGGGAATAAATTTCTTGGTGGAAAATTGATTGATGCAATCGATATTTCAAAAAGAATTGGGGACTCTACACTATTTAAAAACTTTACTTATAGAGCAGCACCAGGAGATAGAATTGGCGTCATTGGTCCGAATGGTGCTGGCAAATCTACTTTATTGAATGTCTTGAGCGGTAGAGTAGTGCCAGATACCGGATATGTAACAATAGGAGATACAGTTAGCATCGGTTATTTTGATCAAGAAGTCAAAACACTCAAAGAACAATTGACAGTGATAGGGAATTTGCGAGAGATTGCTGAGTATATTGATACAGGCATAGGAAAGGACCGCTATATCACAGCGAAAGAATTACTCGATCGTTTTCAATTTCCTCCTAAACAACATCATTCATTTGTTCATACGCTATCAGGTGGTGAAAAAAGACGTTTGGCAATGTTGATGACTTTGATGAGTAATCCCAATGTATTAATGTTTGATGAACCAACGAATGATTTCGATATAGCGACTTTATCTGCATTGGAGGAATATCTTGAGCACTTTAAAGGAGTCTTGCTTATTGTTTCTCATGATCGTTCATTCTTGGATAGAACGGTGGAGACGATTTATGCATTTGAGGGAGATATCATAAAGGAATATCCCGGAAATTATTCCGCATATCTCGAAAAAACAGAGCAGAAATCAAAGCAACAGGCAATACAAGTACATGTTCAAAAGGAATCTCCAACAAGACAAACAGCAGCAAAGAAGAAAGGTTTGTCATTTAATGAAAAAAGAGAATTTGAGGCATTAGAGCAACTCATTCCTCAAAAAGAAATCGAACTTACTGAGCTACATGCAATCCTGGAACAAACACCGGCTCAAGATTTTAAGGCATTCGAAGATCTATCTAAAAAGCAAGCCATGATACAATCTGAATTGGATAAAGCCATGGATAGATGGCTTGAACTTTCCGAGAAATAAGTAGCAATCTGGGGATAACTCCGTATTTTGCAGCATATCATTGTGATTTGCCATGCTCAAAGAATTACTCAAACCCGATATTCAGGACCTCATTGCAACCAGAAATTGGTTTGCATTGCGCGAAGTATTGTCCTCTTGGTCGGCACCCGAAATCGCAGATCTACTTCTCGATCTTGAGCCGGGTGACAGGGTATTATTGTTCAAATCCTTGGATAGAGAATTATCATCAGAATTATTTTCCTACATGGAAACGGATGATCAGGATGCATTGCTTGAAGTCTTGACAAATCATGAAACCAGAGAATTGCTCTCAGCGCTTTCTCCTGATGATAGAACAACCCTGCTTGAAGAATTACCCGCTGAAATGACACAAAGATTATTGTCATTGCTAAGCCCCGAAGATTTAAAGGAAGCACGATTTCTTCTTGGTTATCCTGAACAGAGCATTGGTCGATTGATGACTGTTGACTTTGTATCTGTAAGAGCAGAATGGTCTGTTTCAGAAGGATTATCGTATATCCGTACACATGGTAAGAAAAGCGAATCGATCAATCGCATTTATATCACAGATTCTCGTGGTTGCTTACAAGATGACATTCCATTGCGCTCTTTTATATTTTCAGAACCCGAAGCGAAAATTTCCACATTGATGGATGGAAGCGTTGTGTCTTTGTCGGCATTCGAAGATCAAGAATCAGCCGTCCAAGTTATGGAGAAATATGACATATCTGAATTACCTGTTATTGATTCCGCCGGTGTGTTGATTGGCATTGTCACATTCGATGATGTAATGGACATCCAAGAAGAAGAGGCAACGGAAGACTTCCAGAAATTTGGAGGTATGGAGGCACTTGAAAAACCATATGATGCCACTGCATTGATTGCAATGGTAAAAAAAAGAGCCGGTTGGTTGATTTTATTGTTCTTGGGAGAAATGTTAACAGCTACTGCATTGGCTTATTTTGAGCAAGAATTGGATAAAGCGGTGATCTTGTCTTTATTTTTACCACTGATTATCTCCAGTGGGGGAAATTCCGGTTCACAGGCTGCAACTCTCATTGTACGTGCAATTTCCATTAATGAAATTGGATTGAAAGATTGGTGGTTTGTTCTTCAAAGGGAATTTCTATCAGGGTTATTACTTGGATGTATTCTTGGCTTTATTGGTTTTTTCCGCATCATGCTTTGGTCTATGGCAACAGGAATATACGGCGATCATGCATTGGAGATTGGATTGACAATCGGCACTTCTTTGATTGGAGTTGTCATGTGGGGAACACTTAGCGGCTCAATGCTTCCTTTGCTCATGAAAAAACTAGGATTTGATCCGGCAACATCATCTGCACCATTCGTTGCTACTCTTGTTGATGTCACAGGAATCATCATTTATTTTTCAGCGGCACTCTGGTTTCTGCGTGGCACTCTTTTATAAGCCATGAATTTTTGTGCATAGGGCTCTTTATATTCATGTCTAGGGGATTCTTGGCATGCTGGTGAGCATGAACATTGTGTTTTCTCCACGCATTCCGGACATTGAAAATGCTGCCTATGGCAATCAAAGTTTCCACAGTTGACATACCAATCAGTTGGCGTTCCACATATCACGCAATTTGAAACTAAATGAGCATGCTCAGTATGATTGACGGGGACGGAAACTCGCTCATCAAATACATAACACATTCCTTCAAATTTATCACCTTTTACTTCCGGATCTTTACCATACGTTACAATACCGCCATGCAATTGATAGACATCCTGAAAACCCTCCTGAAGCAAAAACGCTGAGAATTTTTCACAGCGAATGCCACCAGTGCAATAAGTCATGACTTTTTTGTCCTTTAATGAAGCGAGATTTTCTCGAACCCAAGCAGGGAAATCCTTGAACGAATCAAGAGGAGGTCTGATAGCACCTTCAAAATGCCCAAGATCCCATTCATAGTAAGTTCTGGCATCAATAATCACTGCATCAGGATGATCCATAAGTTCACGCCATTCTTTAGGCTTGAGATAAGTGCCAGTTTTTTCAAGTGGATTTACATCTTGTTCCAATCGAAATGTAACCAACTCTTTTTTGGGGCGAACAAACATCTTTCGAAATACATGATCTTCCTCTTCATCAATCTTAAACCACATATCAGCAAAACGAGGATCTGCATGCATGGCTTGCATATAGGCATCTGTTGCTTCAATAGTACCGGAGACTGTTCCATTGATTCCTTCATGGGCAAACAAAATACGTCCTTTCAAACCCAAACTATTACACAATTCTCTGTGTTTATGGGATTCCTCAACAGGATCTTCGATTCTAACATATTTATAATAGAGTAGTACGCGATATGGTAATGACTGTTGTGACATACAATGAAAGTTAGTTTATACTGTAATTAAAAGTGCTCTTAGATTTCCAATATTCCCATTGCTCATAAGTACGATGATATCATCAGATTGTGTGAACTCTTCAAGATATATCATTGCTTGTTTACCCCAATCAGAAATATCATCACTGATTGCATAAACGGGAATACTCTCTTGTGCATAAGAAACTATAAGGTCATCAATATTAAGTCTCTCTGAAGGGAGAAAACGCTCTGGTCTATTGATGGGACCAAAGATAATAGAATTAACTCCTAGAAAGCATGAGCTTAATTCTTTCTGGAATATATTGCGAGTGGTCGTATTAGATCTAGGTTCAAAAACTGCATGTATCTTTTTATCGGGATATACAGCGCGCAATGCCCTTACTGTTTCCTTAATCGCAGTTGGATGATGAGCAAAATCATCTATGACCATTCTACCATTCCAATGACCAATAACTTCGAGACGTCTTTTAGGAGGAATGAAATGTACAAGCCCTCCACGAATGGCATCCTTGGATATTCCTGAATGATAAGCGCATGCGATTGATGCCAAGGCATTGCGTACATTATGCAAACCTATCATTGGTATCGAAACGGTATCAATCAATTCTTGCTTATAGTGATATTCAAAAATAGTGATTCCTTCTTGTTGCTTTACATTACGAGCAACCCAATCGGCTTCGACAGCAGTAGAGAATGTTTCACATTGACTATATGCATGTTCACGCATCGATAAAGCACAGGAATCATCAGCATTCAATAAGAGCAGACCATTTGCTGGTATCAATCGCAAAAATAATCTGAATGACTTGATGATTTCATCTATTGAGTCAAATATGTCACTGTGGTCAAATTCAATTGCATTAATGACTGCTATTTTTGGAGGATAGTGAAAAAACTTACTTCTTTTGTCCCAGAAAGCAGTATCATATTCATCACCTTCAATAATGCAAATTCCTGTTCCCGCCTGAAATTGCTCTTCCGGGATGGGTCTGCATCCATAGGCAAAGTTACCCGGCTTAGCACCAATCACAAATCCGGGATATCGTCCGGCATAATCAAAAATAGTTGCAGTCAATGATGTTGTTGTCGTTTTCCCATGTGTTCCCGTAATCACAATGGCAGCATTTTTACCTATGATTTCATCATGTATGAGGGAAGACATTGATGTATACGGGATAGAGTTATTCATCACATATTCAACTTCAGGATTTCCTCTACTGATGGCATTGCCAATAATGACAAGGTCAGGGGAACAGTTTATTATGTTTTGACTATCATATTGTTGAGCATATTGAATAGAATGTTGATCAAGCATTGAACTCATTGGAGGATAGACACCTGTATCACTTCCATATACCTTAAAGCCTCGCTGAGAGAGAGCAATGGCAAGATTTCCCATAGCAGTGCCTGCTATACCAATGAAAAAGATTGATTTCATGATTGCACTCTATAGGTGAAACGTGAACCTAACATCCAACAGATTGTCGATATGAAAAGCAAACCAAATGTGCCTCCCCAGCGATAATACAAAGTAGTCATTTCAGCAATCTTTGGATTGTTCGGATGATAATCTACTTGAACAATTGTGCCAACAAGATATAAAGGGGCAGTGGCACCAGTTGCATCAATAAACTCATGACTTTTTCCAAGTACATCACTAAAACGAATCTTGGGATGAAAACGATTTGTATGCTCAGACTCAACATATGCTATCACTTCGCCATTTGTTGATTTTCTGTCAGCAAGATGTTGCAACTCTTGAAAAATCAAAACAAATGCAAAGAATATGCACAAAAGGGAACCTAACCAAAGTACTTGCGTGATCGTTGGAATCAAGGAACCACGAAAATATCGTTCGCGTAAAACATTGCCAATCATTTCTTTTTCTTCTTGCTTTTCTTAGACTGCGATGTTTCTTCTTGAGGAGACATTTCAACTTTTACGGGATGAGAATCTAGCCAGATCTTTGCTTTTTCATTTCCGAGTTTTGCTGAAATAGTATAATATTCTCTTTTTACCGAAGAGTTGTCATCATACAATGAACCGATTGCATAACTATATTTAGAATTTGTGCTATCAAGTTGTATGCATCTGATCCAATGCCCGGAAGCAATGTGTTTTTCATTGTTCGAGGCATGTACAAGACCCAAAGTATACCAATAGTCTGGAACATTAGGTTGTTGCTGCAATGCTCTGTTGATATAAATAATTGCATCTTTATATTGCAAGAGAAAGTATGAAGTCAATCCGGCATTATACAAAGCTTTGACATTCATTGAATCATATCGTAAGGCATTTTTAAAGAAATTATAAGCTGCCAATGTATCTCGCAAGTCTAAACATGCTAGCCCTGCATTATTATAATAATAT
>Ga0129333_10001689_pt1 | contig 20227 bp, 15 predicted proteins | sample CPB6_08_DNA_FD_94474 | JGI IMG/M metagenome (GOLD analysis project Ga0129333, IMG submission 94474) | Freshwater to marine salinity gradient microbial communities from Chesapeake Bay, USA - CPBay_Sum_0.6_0.8_DNA | ecosystem: Environmental > Aquatic > Marine > Coastal | place: USA: Chesapeake... | reverse complement strand
TCACTTGACGTTGCTCCAGATGCAACCAATGCTCTTGGAGAAATCCAATCTAGAGTTCCGCTTCCAGTGGTATAAAGAACACTTCCAGCAACACCAACTACTGAAGGTAAAGTCAGAACCACATTGGAAGTCAATGAAGGTGCTTGAAGACCAGCATAAAAACTTCGGTTGTTATAAACTCTTACTTGTCCAGTAATCGCAGCGTTTCCTACAACGTCTAGAGAAGCGATGGCATTTACAGTATTAATACCAACACTTCCAAAAGAATCTACTATAAATGGAGTTGTATCAGAATCTGTGTTATCAATTCTGAAAATATTTCCAGTGCCATAAGTAGATTTAATGTAAATTGCTTCATCATTATTGGTAATAATATCCAGTCTAGATGATGGTGAAGTAGAATTAATACCAATTGAACCAGAGTTTGTAATAGTCAAACTTGAAAGATTCAAGTTATTATTAATATTATCATAAATTGCAAAAGGAACACCACCAAAAGATCCATTATCATTGAATTGAATTGAATTATAAGGAAGTCCTGGACTTGTTCCACCAACAGTTACAAGAGGAAGACTGATGGTTGCAATTCCAGATGTTCCACTTCCGAAAACTGTAATTCCAGCTCCCACAAAGTTCAGTTGTTGAACATTTCCAATTAATGAATTAAATGCACCAGTTGAAATTGCAACAGTGGGACTTGCTGCAATAGAAATCGTAGTAATTCCAGAAGAATTATTTGCTGTTAAAGTTACTCCAGTTCCGACAAAATTAATCAGAGTAGATACACCTACAAAGTTGCCTCCACTTGCAACTCCAACGGTATTTGTTGGTTCTAGGCCATTGATACCGATTCTTCCAAATCTTTCCCATTGATTATTGGAAGTATAAACCCATCCGAGCAATCCTCCACTTGAAGGAGAAGAATCATAAACAACATCACCCACGTTTCCAACATAATTCGGTTTTACATTTGAAACTGTGAATTTTCTTGAAGTAATCTGATCGCCTTGTAAGAACAAGGAGTTTGCTTCAATACCCTTATCAGATGTGGATGTAATCTTCTGATTAAAAATAACTGGACCATCAAATTGAGAAATCAAATTAGAATCCGGTCCACCTTCAACTCTAAGAGAACGGCTGATGGTCGCTTCAAGAGGTGTAAGAACGTCAAATCCAACATTGACTCCACCCATATTTGGTGCTTCACCAGTCACCGTTGGAATAGGTGCATCAAAAACTTCTTCAGTTCCAGTTGAGGAATTGACTTTCTTATTTCCAGTATAAAAATCTCCATCTGCATTCATTGCAGTAAAGATTACAATTCCACCATCAGTTTTTGTGGATTGTGCGAGAAGTTGTTCTTGTGGACTTAGATTTCTGTCTTGTCTTTCTGGAAGAGCGGTAGAATAGTTACCGGGACCAAATCCAAGATATTCAAATGTATGAGCAGATGCACGAATTAAAGAGTTTCTGCGAAGTTCAACCGGACGAACTTTGATTCTACGAATCACTGAACCAGAACTATGAGTTGTCTTTTGAGTTCCCATTAGTCCACGATAAACAGAAACTGGATTTCCGGATACAGTGGAGCGAATTCTTAGAATCTCATTATCAATGAGTAGATAGTCTCCAATATTAAAATCAAAGTTTGCAACATTTGAAATTGAAATTGAAGAAGAATTTACGGCAACTCCAGTTGAAATTGTCGTGGTAATTCCAGCATACTCATAATTCAAACGACTTGATGTATTCTCATTTGTTTTAAGAAGATTTCCTCCATTGGAATCAAAACTTGTAGGAAGAATCCGAATTGTTCCTGTAGTAACTGGAGCAATTGAAGTCGTTCCTGCATTAATGATAAATGATGTGGATGTTCCAACCTTTTGAATAATAAATTCGCGATTAAAGAAACTTGAATCTGCACCACTTAGATAAATCTTTTGTCCAACAGACAATCCGTTTGTTAAAGAAGTGGTGACTGTGGAAAGTCCCGTAACTGAATCATATGTTAGAGAAGAAACATTCCAAGAACTTCCATTTAGAACTAGATTTGCTCTAGCTGCTATAGTTACTCCAATTCCAGTTGTATAAGGAGAAGAAACTGTGGATGCAGAAGATACTACAATTCGTTTCGCATTTTCAACTGAAGTAATTCTATAGACAGTATTATACTTCTCATAAGAACTTGGATATAGTCCATTTAGACTTAATACATCATTTACATTATTATAGATTCTGTTGACTGTAACATATCCCGGAACATTTCCTGATGTAGTTCCAACTCCAACCAATCCAAGAGTATTTCCAATTCCATAAGCACTTCCACCATCAATAATCTGAACTTCAGAAATAGAACCACCACTTACAGTAACTCTTGCCGTTGCATATGAACCAGTTGTAGAACCCCCAAATCCAACTAGATTTACATTATAATAATTTCCATTTACATAGTTTGAACCTCCATTGGTGATTGTAACACCAGTAATCCGATTCAATCCGTGATCTAATTGAGTGAAAATTGTATGAGATGTTCCAACTGAGTTTGAAATAATTTGAGTAATACCAATTCCAATTCCAATATCGGAAATGTGAGAGTTTAAAGTTTCTCGTGTAATTGAATTTTGAGAATCGTTTACAACAACCTTTCCAATTGTTTCTGGAAGTGCAAATGAGACCGCTGGTTTTGGATTTGATTTTGGATTATCGCGATTTGTTTGAGGATAGAGATTTAAAACTGGCTGCGAGAAATTTAATTCATTAAAAGGAACAACTTGAGGTGAATTTGAAGCATTTAGAACATAAAGATGATAGATACCATCTTGTTGATTTGGAACATATTCTTGAATCTCTTGTGCTCTGTAAATATAATATGTTTTTGAAGTTCTCTTTCTTCTAAAGTGTGGAAGAGCTGTAGTTCTAGCTGAAGTATTGTTTGTAAAAGTTCCTGGATTAGTAGGAATAGAGACACTAAACTGCTTTGAATGTGCAACTTCAGTTACGCTAAAGGTTCCATTATAAGCAGAATTTGCAACTCCAGTTGAATTGTTGGTACTGGTAATATTCAGAATCTCAACTTCAGATCCAACATTTAAATCGTGAGGAAGTTCAGTAATGAGATTTGCCTTTCCTCCACTCCAATTTGCACTTGCGATATATTTTGGATTGCGAAGTTGAGTGGAGTTTGAAAGAGTTTGTGGAGTTGTGCTATAAAGATAATTGACTTCAGCACTTGTGGAGCCAATTGAAGTATTCGATTCTTGAAGAATAAATCCATCAATTGGTGGTCTTGCTGTAACTGGTGAATCCGCAGGAATTACATAACGGAAACGATAGATGGTATCTCCAAGACTTCTAGCATCTTTTCTACGATTAATGTAAGTTCTAGAAGTTGCATCTCCTAATCCTGTAGTTCCAAGACCAACAATTGTATCATAAAGACTTCTTTCTGTGCTTGCAGAAGAGACTTGAATATACCACTGATTTTGTGTTTCATCATATTGAATTGGATGTCCAATGTCTCCAGAGTTCTTATCTGAAACTCGGCTAACGATACTAAGAACACCACCGCCATTGTTTAAAGCAATCTGAGAACCAGCAAAAGCATTATTTAATGTCTGAGCAATCTTAATTTGATCCGAACCAATTCCAGAAGTAATTGCATAATAAATGGTATCATTTTCAATTCCATCTGGAAGTTGTCCAGTTTCGCTGATTATCCGAATGCTCTCACCTTCAATCAGATTGTGATTTGAAGTTAGAGTTAGAATATTATTTGAAATACTATTGATTCCAACCGAACTTCTTTGAACTGTAAATGCTTTTTCTGATGAAAGTTCACCAGTATTCGGCATCACAATTCTTGCTGAATATGTGGTTGAAATTCCACTTTGAGTAATGACTACATTTAGAAGATCATTTTCTCTTGCACCGATCCGATAACCATCAATGACATTATCTGGAGGTGTTGCAGCATTAATTTGATTGTAAAGATAAAGACGACTTGTATTCGCAACACTTACAGTCTTTGCAACATCAATTGCAGAAAACTCTACACTAACCTCAGAACTTTCAATTTCTTGTGGAGTAATGATATGAGTGATGTATCCAACGTCATCTCTTGGGAATGATTCGTTTCTAAATCCAGAAGAAACAAGTGCCTTTGAACCAAAGTTAGAATTGGAGTTATTAATAGATTGATCGCCACCAGATTCAGCAACAAAATGATTCGCAAAACCAATTGCAAAGACGGAAACTAGTTGAAGATATGCATTATTAGAACACTTGATGTGATAGTTCTCATATTCAGGCTTAAATCTTGCTCTTGAATCTGAGTTAATATTCTCATTTCCAAAGGCATTTGAATCTTCATATGTTCCAGTGAAAGTATTATATTTTACAAATGCATTCTTATCTTTTTGTAGGCCAATTCCAGTAAACTGAGCAACCACCATACTCTTAAATCCGGTTGCCTTATTTCCATCTGCGTGAAGTCCACACATTCCATAAACGGAACGCATTGAAACATTGAAAATATAGGGAGATGCAGATGTAACGGTATCTACTGAAATTCTAATGTTTGCACTTGTGACAGAAGGAAGTGGATTTAAAGGTGGATTTTGAACTCGGTATTGAATGTTTTTTGAATCAATCTTACCTGAAACTACATATTGTCCGTCATATCCAGATACTCCTACTCCCTCAATTTGAATTGGAGTATCTACATCAAAATCAGTGGCATCTTCGGCAAGAGTTACTGTAATTGTATTTGAAGAGACTGCTCCATTTCCAGAGCGAATACTGGTGATTCCAACTTCTTTTCCTCTTGAGCCTACAATACGATATTCATCAATCTTAGGCTGAATATCAATGATGGTAGAAGGATAATCTGGATCAATCGGTCTTCCTGAAGAAGGTCCATATGCAAGACCAACTTTTTCATAATACATCTGAAGATCTGTTTTATTAATAGACAGACCTGATGGATAAAAATAATCTTGAATGAAGATTGGATTTACTCCATCGGCATATTCAAATGCGGTAAGTTTATGATGAGAAAAATTCGGAACAAAAACGTTGGTGGTGTAATCCTTATAGCAAACGTCATTTGGATCGGCGTCTAAAATAGAGAACTGCCAGAAATATGTAGCTCCAGTGACTCTGAAGATTGCTGAGCGTTCAATGTTATCATTTAATGGATCTGGAACATATTTGGGTCTTATTTTCGTCTTCCTCAAGTCATAGGCGACCAAACTTGTCGCCTTCGGGATTATACACCCACCAAAAACGGAGTTTAACTTATAAAGTGCGTTGTCTGATGTTGTAAGATCAAAATTAGTGGTTAAATCCCATTCCGTGAAGTCTGATACGGTCTCTCCGCTTCTTCTTTTAAATCCAGTTCCGTCCAAAACGTAACCTGGACGATTATCAATTATATAATCGCCCGGATAGATAATGATAGAAGTTCTATTGAACCTATCATTATCCAATCCCTTTTGATATGACTGCCTCGCACTCTCGGCAAGCGCACGCTGAATGGATTTGAAAGGTCTTGTTAAACTTGTGCCTAAGTTCTCAATACTATCAGTTGCATCAACACTATTAGCATCAACGTATATAGTATATGCTCTATTGGACTTTAAAAAATTATTGAGACGAGAAAGACCCATTTTATTACTTTATAAGTTCCTTATAACTTATTTATCGTCCTCAGTTCTTAGTATCCATGAAGTTCATACAAAAAAGGGAGCATTTCTGCTCCCTCTCCTACCTTACAGATTGCGGTCAACTAAGGCATAACTATTTATCAACCCACTTTTCAATCTCACCAAAAACTTCTCTAAGATTCTCACACTGCCCAGATTCTTGTTTTAAAATCGGCCGAGAATCATTCACAAGTGTATATCTCCATTGCTGCATAGACTCACACCACCAAATATGAATATTCATTTCTTTTTATATTCCTCTTTAGCATATTCTAACTTAATCCAATTTAAAAGAGCATTAAGTTCTGAGGCTTTTTCTTTAGGTAAATCGTTACCTTTATTAACCAGATAAAAATTTAATGCTTCAATTGCATTCTTACGGTCTTTTTGTGAAATCAGTGACATATTCATTTCTCAATAAGGATTATCAATTTCATCAAGTAGCTCTGGATTTTCAAGTTCTAATTCAAATAGCATTGGATGGGCTTCTTCATCAATTAAGTAAAAGGACGAATTAAAGAAGTCAACTGGAGTATAAGTGATACTATCATTTGCTTCTTTTAAAATAAGACAATTTGTTTTATCTTCTTCTGAAATCTCATTGAAAGTAAATGGAATTCCATTGATATAATAAGTTTTGATCAGAAACTTTTCCGTATCCGTCCGATACCAATTGTATGAAGTATAAATTCTATGACCCATTCTGTTTTTGATTATTTATCCTATAAGTGGGTGGATGATATTTCAGATACTCACGAAACGTCATTTTCATCTCACGAATCGTCATTTCACAATTTGCAGCAGCAGCGGGAAGATTCATCGTTGCGTGAAATAATCCTTCATTGGATTCTTGTACTTTTTCTGGTGTTGTCATTAGATATCTGAATAAGAAAGTGTATTTTCGTCAAGTGTTCCCCGAACAAATTCTAACACGTTCATAAACTCTTCTACCGTCTCGCAGGACACTTCTTTTTCTGTCCCCTCACTAGAATAGAGATAGACTTTTCGTTTTACAATATTTACCACACATCTAGACAAGTATTCATCGTTCATAAGATTGCTCAATGTGACTCTCTAGTCTAGCACGAATTTGAGAAAAAGTCAAGACGATCTTTGATTATCGTAATGATAACCAGAAATTGAATATTGATTTTGACTTCCTGGATAATCTGCGGGTGTTGAACCTTCATACTCTACGATTAAAGGTTCTCCATCAATTCTTGCGGCGTGAATGACGTAATAGCAATCAATATTTGCTCCAGTTCCGGATTTAATTTTAATTTGTTTTCCCCATTCAATTTTTTCTACAATGAGATCTTGAGAGTATCCAATTTGAGTTAAAGAAACCGTAATAGATTCTGGATCAATCAGGCCATTCCAATAATCTGGAAGTTGAATGATATTTGAATTGGTGAGTCTTCCACGAAAATAAACTCCTCCTTCTGGTCCTTCTAGACAGATATGTCTAAGACGATGATTGGCTTTACTTGGATGTGAAATATCAAAACCTTTCCAAGATTGAACGTTAATCGTTCCTTGAAAATTTCCAGTTGCGGTTCCATTAATCTGAAGATTATCAATCTGAGCATTTCCGTGAATCCAAGGCTGGCACGCTTCAACCGGATAATCTTCATCTCCAGAAATTGATTTTACGATATAATCAAATCTTGTGGATTTTTGTCCCCAAGTTTGTTGATCTGAACAGTCTTTTTTACCTAAATTTCTCGGTACAAATTCATTTGGCATAATTACTCCTTAACATCATAGTGATAACCAGAAACTGAGTACTCATCATTATTTCCTGGATAATCTGCAGGAGAAGTTCCAGGATATTCTGAAATCAACTTCTCTCCATCAGATCTTTCTGCAAAAATATGATAGTAACAATGTATTGGAATTCCTCCTTGTGATTGAAGAAGAACTCTATCTTCTAAAATTCCTTTTACAATTACATTTTGATGTGCTCCAATTGGAGTTAATGAAACAGTAATTGAAGAGAAGTCAACAAAATTCTTCCAATAATTAGGAAGAACAATTTCAGTTTGATTTTTAACTCTTCCCCGAATATAGACATCATTAGATGGTCCTTCCGGACAAGTGTGTCTTAATCTCCAACCTTCTTTTGATGGATGAGGAATATCAAAATTCTTTTTTGCTGAGAGAATATGTAGTCCACAGCGAGAGATGACTTCTCCTTGTGCTACAATATTATTTCCCGCTGCGATATTTTGTGCAACATCTAGATGATCAAAAATTGCGGCATTCCCATCAATCGCAAGAGAATAAGGATTGTGAACTCCACTGCAAAGTGCTCCTGGAACTACAGGAGTTGTGGCTTCCTTGTTACGATTCGGGCCAACCATTAGAGTTCCGTAATTGAATGGAAATGCAGTTGGACTTCCAATAATTGCTGGACCTTCAATATAGGCAGAACCTCTTGCTTCTGTTGGTCCAATTCCAAGTGAAATTGGTTCTCCTTCTCCTACAAATAATCTTTTTCCAACGTATAAATCAGGTACTTTCATAGTTTATTTTTACTCTCATTATTTGAACCACCTTTTGATCCTTTAATTGATGTTGCACCATCTGCAACGTCAATTAATCCTCCATATATATCTAAAATTGTTTTGCCTATTAAATCCAAAGTTCCATCAGAGACAATTTTAGTCGAAGCCTTTGAGCTTACATTAATGATTGGAGAATCAATAATTACCTTTTCATTTCCATTGATATTGATTACACCATTTTTTCCATTTGCACCTTTTGCGATTAAATCAATATTTTCTGCAAGAATTCGAATTCTTCCATTCTTTGCTTGCAAAGTAATATCTCCATTCTCTGCCTCAAAATGAATACCATCTTGCTGATATGGAACATTGTCTCCAGCAATTATCTGAAAAGAACCTGTAGATCTACAGATTGTTCCGTGTTTACGAGTAGGTGTACCTTCAGAATCTAATGAAATATAATGCTTCGCTTCGGTTCCGCTGCGAATCACTGCGGCTGAGATTACACCGTCTTCATTAATGTGACCGAATTTAATTTCTCCGTCTTTGGTTCCCTTTCCTGCTGTATGATAATTTTGAGTCCTAGCCATAAATCTTTCCTACACAATCTATTACAGAAATAATTTGAGTTTGAGGTACTTGAATGTCTTGTCCATCTGGAATATCTCCCAAACGATTCACTTTGAATATTGGAAGAAGAACTGCATTATATCCACTCTCAGTTTCAATTGTAATTTTTGGTATTTCTGTAAATCCAGTTCCAGGACGAATTACATCTACTTTCTTTAGAGAACCATTTGAATCAAAGACTGGTTCTAACTTTGCTCCATTATCTGGACTAATTACAATTTTATCTTTTGTTGAATCGTAATTAATTCCAGGAGAATCAATCGCAATCTTATCAAGCTCTAGGAAAACTGGATATTTTCCACTATTTAGAGATGGATTATCTCCTCTAGAAATTGATGTATCTGAGCATTCAGGTGCTGTATATTCTTGTGTTTCTGTAATTAAAATTGTTCTTCCGCAAGAATAAACCTCATCTCCTGGATATACCGTGAATGTTTCTCCTGGATTATATGGTCTATCATAAGTGCCATCTGCTCTTTTTACTGTAGTTTGATTTTTTGTTGCCCAAGTTCTTCCGTCTCCTCCACGATCTCCATCTGGAGAAGGAATATAACCAAAACCCGGATTTTCTATGATTACATCAGTCACTCCAGTTGTAGTTTCTCCCGTTCCAGTTCCCCCACCTCCAGTTTGTGTTTGTCCACTAGTATCCGTTCCCGTTCCTCCTCCAGTTTGTGATCCTCCAGTTCCTTGAGTTGTTCTTAATGGAACTTGGCCTATAACTGCTCGTCCTACAGCACCATTACCTTTTCCGCAAGCATCCACAAATCTTATAGTTGGTGCTGAGGTATATCCGCTTCCAGAACTTGTAATATCTACTCCAAGAATGTCCCCAGTTGCACTAATAATTGCATTTCCTGAAGCACCAGAACCACCTCCACCATAGAATTCTACAGTCGGGGGTCCACAAAATAATGGACCTACATCACAAGTGTTTTCAAAAATACCATCAAAATTTAAATTAAAATCAAAATTATCTACATCGGTAATTTGAGAAACTGAAGAGGCAATATCTTTTGCTTTTGTAATAATATTACCAATATTAGATCCAACTTTAAATTTCGTCGCACCTTGCCAAGGAGTCCATTCTTCAGACTCGGGACAAGATGGTGCTTCATCACAAGAAATAAAGGATAATAAATCAACAATAAAATCTAAAATACCTCCAGCAAAATCAAAAATAGCACCAATTAAGACTTCAACAGGACGTAAAATTGCTTTAATTGCATCAGTAATAAATCCAAGTAATTGTCCTAAAATATTTCCAATAATATTCTCAACTGCGCACAATGGAGTATTAATAAAACGTTCGGCAATTTTTAATAAAACATCTGTGATTAATTTTAATAGATTGGATACTATCCTACGAAATAAACAATCTATTAAATCATTTGCAGTTTCAACATTTCTTTTTAGATAAGGTCTCTGATTTGGAAAAAGAGCTGAATAAAATAGTTTAGCTTTTTCATTGACTTTTGTTTTTACTGCTTGTTGAATTTTATTAATTAAATTTCTTATTTCCCCAGAAACAAATTTTGAGACATTTTGAGATTTAAATGCAATATATTCGGAAATAGAATATTCTTGCCCATTTTCTTTGATGGGTTTTAATATTGTATTTTTCCATCTACAAGGAGCACCGGCAGTTTTAAAATTTTGAATGTCAATGATAAAATTTTTAATCTCAATTTGAATTTTTCCCAATTGAACCGTATTACAAGTATTCGGTATGGAATAAGATCTTCCTCTATTTCCATCATCACTTGCGGTTTGATCTCCGATGGAAGATACTGTTTGGGAATTTGCACCTTCTAATGGTTGTTTATTGTCCTTTTCTTGTTCTCCATTTGGTGTAATATGTTTTATCTTAGGAGGACAAGATCCTTCTGCGGGAATATTATTAACCGAAACTCTTTCTTTAATGTATCCACTGAATGGAACAAAATTCTTAATTGGAATTGATTGTGCTAAAGGAATCTGTTCGTTATTTCCAAGACAACCCAAAATCACGGGTTGAGTCATATGAATTCCATCTCGGTAAATACCAAAGACAAAAGATCCTTTTCTTAAATTTGCGGTTTCATATGATCCACCGTGACCAGAACCTGCAGTTACAGGATAAATGACATCCGCCCATTCTAATTGTTCGTCTGGAGTGTCTTTATTTTGAGAATCTCTTCCTAAGATTGCAACCTTATAACGAGTTCCATAACCAGGAAGTTCGTCAGTATATTTCCATTTAGTTGCTGGAAGATTTGATTTCCAAACTTCATCATTTACAATTTGTCCCCACCAAATAATGGCAGAGCCATAAGCTTTATTTGTCATTAGTTATCGTATGTTCTACATTCAAGTGCATCTGGATGAGAGTCACAATAAAGCTCAAGTGGAGTTGGATCATAATCAACATCGGGATGATTCACTTGATATTGTTCTAATGAATCTAGTTCATTAGAAATGTGTCTGCGACGTTGACTGCTAATATTTGGATTGTCTAATTCATCCTTATCATCATTAATGTGCTGTTGAAGTGTTCTAGACATTTTAGAAAGGTTTTCTTCCGATAGATTCTCTAACTAAATTGATGCCACTAAAAAATCCATTTTTCGTAATTCTGTGACATACATCATGTATCATATATAGTCCACTTTTTTCCGAACTTACAACTTTCAATTTCTCCCCACTTACTTCGGGAAAATCACAATACATCAAATCGCCTGCTCTTAATGATAGATCTCCAGCAATTACAATAGAAAGTTTAATATTATAAAGACTATTATATCTCATTTTTGCTTGTCTAAGAATATCATAAGGATTATAATTTACTTTATTTGACTGCTTTAATTGTTCTTCCACAGTTCCTGGAAGTTTAACCCCAGTGTCTAAATGTGCAAAATACCTTGAAACAACTTCATTTTGATCCTTACCATATTCAATTGGTGTTGTTCCTCCAATGTTATTCTGTTTGTATTGATTTTGATAATTAAAATCTTTTTGAACATAAGTTTGACTGAAAGGATCAAACGTTCTAATTTGAGATTGCCCCGAAGCGTATCTCATCAAATGATTTAAATCAAATGTTTCTACAAAGGAATGTTCTAAAATTTTACCATCATAACCAGGAGGAATTTCACCTATCACTTGATTCATTATTATTTTTCTTTTTGGTGTTTGTGCGAAAAGTTTATCAATTGACTTGAATTTATATCCATCAGCCGTTTCATAGAAAAAATATCCAGCAAGATTTTGATTTGCATTTTGTATATTGGGAACCGAACGGGATGCCAACCAAGTACAAAGATAAAACGGAGACTGAGATTTTCCAGTAAAACTTAGGGTATTCAAAGTGGGATCGGCATCAATATTCTTTTTTGTTTGAATATATTCTTTTAGTATTCTTTTTACACTTTCATCCGGGTGTCCATCATAATTTTTTGTGACGGCACATCTCAATTTTGGATTGTCGTGATATTCAGAAGAAGTCAGATGCAATGTAAAAAACATTTTATTTACACTCTCTTGAATTCCTTTTTTAGTTGAAATTCTAAGTTTATTCTCATCAAGAAATTTCAATTCATTTTGATAAGCATCTGTGATTTTTAAATTAACGTGTCTTCCATCTAAATCTTTTGATCTAACTGCAACTGCATTTTCTGAGGTCTTTGTGCGATAACCAGTGTCTGCAACTTGAAGTGAAAGTCTAACTGTATGATCTAAAAGACTTTCATAATAATTTAATTCAAATGGAGTAATCGTCAAAGATTCTTTTCCATTTTCTGCAAGAATCTCAAATAAATTAATTTGAGCCTCGCCGCCTTGTGCTGAGATATTTGCAGTCATATTATCCTCTATAAGAATCTAGATTATTATTATTTACTCCAACTAAAACCGGAAAGGTAATTGGAGAATTTGTAGAGGATGATGTTGGAACTGTTTTTTCTATAATGATTGGTTGAATGGCAATCATCATTCTTGAATCTGGATGTTCGTAAGAAGCAAATGAGTTTGGAATGGGAAGTCTAGAAGTTGATGGTGCAATGAGACCACCTTTTTGCTTTCCTCCAGTGATTATTCTCATTAAATTTGAGAAAGGATTTGTTGATCTATTTCTTTTTCTTATAAGTTTTACAACTTCTTCATATCTATCCCTTCCTACGCTCAACGACTCACCATCAACAATTGCATAATATTTTGGACCATCGTGTCCTCTTAAAATATAATATGTGAGTTTATTTCCTTCTGGATTTGTGTAGAATTGTACTCCAGTTGCCCCTGATGGAGCAGCGGAGAATCCCGAAGACGTTCTAGGTCCTATTTGAGGTTGTTGAGGACGTTGGTTAGTTTCTCTAGAATATTCCGACCTTGTTCTTTCAAACTGAACTATAAATTTATCGTATGGAACTGCATCTGGATTTCCATTTAAATAGTATAATCTACTAGGTTTTCTATTGGTTGCTACAACCTTACCCACACCAGGAACGCCTAAAGTTTCTCCGGGTTTTAATTTTCTAATTGCTTCTCCCAATTCCCCTTTTGTTTTAAATTTTAATTGTTCTCCTTGTCTTGATGGTTGTTGATACCTTGATGACTGAATTGGTGAAGTTGTCGTGAGTTTTTCAACGGTTACATTGGGAATTCTTCCTTGTCCTAATCCACCAGATGCAATTCTTTTAAAGGCAGCTTCACTTAAATCAATAACACCACCAGGAACTAGAGGTCCAACATCATTAATTCTCACCACTACAGACTTGTTATTTTCTGTATTTGTGACTTTTGCATAATAAACACGTTTTCCACTAGAAACTCCACCAAATTCATCCCTAAGATTTATTTGTATTGCTGCTGTTAATTTATCGGTATCAAAAATTTCACCATTTGATGTAGGTTTTCCTTGAAATCCATCTTTTCTCCCATACCAACTAGCACTTCCAGTAAAAATTTTTCCAGTTTCTCTTAAATTATCTGGCATTCTTTCCCTTCTTTGAACCCTAGTTACCGTTCCAAATCTAAAGAAGTTATCACCACTATTTTCTTGTGTAATTTTCCTATTAGTTGAATCTCTAACTTCAAAATGCAAATGTGGTCCAGTAGTTCTTCCCGCTCCTCTAGCCCCCGGTTGACCTCCAGTTAATCCTATCACTTTTCCCTCATTAATCATATCACCTTCTTTTACTAGTATTTTTGACAAATGGGCATACTGTGATAGTAGCCCATTTTCGTGACGAATAATGACCTCATTTCCATAACCAGAAGGGTCATACATTCCCGCTCTTGTTACAGTTCCCGGAACAAAAACAGTAATCGCTCTACCAACCTCTATTTGATAATCTCTAGCTGGGTAATTATGCCCAGTTCTTGGGCCTCTTCCTGGATATTTACTAGGAAGCTCGCCTCCAGTTACATTATAAGTATATTCTTCTCCATCAAGCATTTGATCAGATGGAATATTCCCATCTTGTGTATCATCTTTCTTTCCCTTTTTATTAATTTCTTTTCTCACACTCTGAATTACTTCATTGATTTTTAAATTGATGGCTGGCTCAAGAACTCTTGAAAGCATTTCACCAAAATTCGCCATCTCATTTGTTCTTCTCATTTCTCTTGAAGGTGGAACATATCCACCATCGGCAAACACATTCACATCTCTTGCTAAAGAACTCATACTCATATTCACTCTTTGATTTGCATAATTCTCAGCAAGATATGCCATTCCATAGGAAAACTGCTGAATAGCTCTTTTAACATCCACTTTTTGTCCCAAAGTGCTATCAATTGCAGCACCAACAATATGTCCTAAACCTGCAGGCAAATCTTTAAATGATTGTGAAGCAAAAGTTAATGCCTTATAAGAATTTGGTTGATTAGTATTTCTTTCGTAATGCCTCTTATAATCATCATAAGTTCCAGCATAGTTCCCCTTTATCCATTCTTGAACTGTTAATTTCTTTTTAGTGTCAGGATAGAGAATTTCAATTTCCTTTTTACCACCTACATCTTTACCAGGTTGAGATCTTTGAGGAGAAATTTTAAATGGTTTTCTTTTTGCTGGAGTAAATGATCTTCTTGGGGACCTTGATTGTCTAGTATTTCCTCCACCTTGATATTTACGAACAACTCTACCTCCATTGGAAAAACCAAGAATCTTATCTGGAACTCTAAAAATTCTTAAAACATCACGAATTAGTAACAATACATCAATACCCATACTAATAGTGCCAAGAACTCCAGCAACAGGAAGACCAATTCCAGTTAGTGCTGCGAGTGCAGTCCCGGCATCTAATGCTGCAGAAATAGAAGCAAGAGTTCCACCTAATTTATCACCAGAATCAAATCTAATCTTTGCATTTATCGCACCAAATGCAGCACCGGCTCCTGGAATTGCAACCCCTAAAAATCTACTAAATGGTTTTTTGAGTTTTGAAAGAGGTCCTTTGAATATTCTATTCCACCAAGATGGGGGTTTTGGTTGTGGTAGTTTTTTTCTTGCTTGTTCTAAGGCAAATCCACCAGCTCTTGCTTGTCCCTTTGCTCTATATCTACCTGGATCTTGATAACCAGCCTTTCTTTCCCCAAGTTCTCTACCAGCATCTTTCAGTAAATATGCTGCTGCTCCAGTCCCAAATTTACCTCTTGCAACCTCTTGATTCTTTTTCCTCCACTTATTATATTCATCAACAGCAGCAAGACCAATATCAGTTCCAAGAAGACCAGCAACAATGGAAAGATTTACAAAGTTATTAAATTGACTTTCTAATTTATCAAATTCTTTTTGATAATTTCCACCTTTTGTTTTAGCGAGAAATCCGATTGCATTATTCTTTAAATCGCCTCCAAATTTAACTAAAGTTGAAAAACCATCTAATAGTCTATTAAAAATATCTTCAACAAACAAATATGTCCCAGTAATTAATTTTAAAACTCCTTCAAGTTTTGGTATAAGTTCAATAAGTTTTGGTAATAACCATCCAACTGCGGTAAAAAATAGGAATTTTTTAATTCTTTCTAAGAGTCCCATTGCTGGAAAATTCATTTTTGGAAACTTAAATCCCTTTACCTTAGGAGTTTCAAGTTTCTTTTCCGCTTCCGAAAAATCTTCCTTCTCCTTTTCTTTTCTTTTCTTTTCTGATTCTTTTTTGGAATTTTCTAAATCTATTTTAAAGAAATTTCCAATTCTTACTAATTGACCATTTACATCTGAGGTTTCTTGAACTCTTTTTCTTCTTAGAACTTCAGTTGAAAGTGCGATTGATTTTGTAGAAAATTTAACTGAAGGAACAATTGAACTTCTGCCAACTCTTACGATTGAAGAGGAAACTTTAGCAGATGGAAGTAGTTTGGATGGATCTGTAATTTTCGCCATTTACTTATCCCATTCCTGTTGAGGTCTCAATTCCATAAAGACTAGCAATCATATTTCGGTCACTTTGTTCTGAAATATGAGAAAATGATGGAACTCTAGTTCCTCCAGAATACCCAGATGCTCTTGCACGATTTGATCCCGTACCTTGAACAATCGGAGGAAGAGTCATTACATTTCTTGATGAAGAAGAACTATATGGTGTAATACTTGGAATTCTTCGGTTTTCACTTTGACGATACGCAATAGAATTGCTATCAGTCATTGCAACAATTTTTTCAATGATTGGGACACCTAAGCGACTTACTGTTGCTTTAGGAAGAACAAATTCGCCCGGCTGAGCCGCAATAAGTTGACGATCTGCAGTAGCTCCAGGAATGTCTCTTCCCATATTTTCTCCTACAAATCCACCTCGTTGTTTTTTTGGAGTACGAAGTGACCCTAAAGATTGAGAATAAATCTGCTGAAGAAAATCTGCTCCTTTTACTGGTTGGCCATAATAACTTTTTCCTCCGGCCACAGAATAAGGAAATGAAGCCCATTCTGGAGCCATCATATCCATAACAGACTGAGACAATCCGGTTCTTTTTAGAGAACTTAAAGTGACACCTCTATTTTTGGCAAGTTCCCATCCAAGACGATCTTGAACCGATTGAGACATTATTTCATTTGGTTTTGCTTTACCTCTTCGGATTAAATCTTGAAGAGTGAAAGGCATAAATTGATATGCTCCAGTTGCTGCAGAACCAGATCCATATCCAGCGGTTTGACCTCCAAATCTTTTTGGAAGTCTACCAGTATTTCCCATATCAATGACTTCTTGAATCGTCATTTTAGTAACTGGAGCACTTTTACCACCATAAAGTGCTTGATATGGATTTGTTCCCCCATAATGCTCTGCGGAACGAATTGTTTTCAGAAGAGAAAGAGCCTCAGGATTTTGATACTCTTGTAGAGGCATTTTAGGTTTTGTTCTTGAAGATGGTTTTGATGGAGTATTCCCCTTACCAAAATTAAACATACCTCCAAGAAAATTCATAGCATTTCCAATCAATCCATTTCTTGGATAATTATGAGGCATTTCTAATTCCTCAATACGTCTACCTTTGGTTTGAGAAGAACCTCCACCAACCATTCCTCCATCTTTGAATCCTGAAATCATTCCACCTTTAAAGAAACCTCCACCAAATCCTGGAAATCTTAAGTTACTCATAGCCACCGTTCCAGGTTTTCTTCCCGAAAGATATTGAGGAATATTTAAGGCTTCTCCAGTATTCCGATCAATAAATCTTTGACTTAAATCTGATTGATCTTTCTCAGTAAGAATTGCTTCTCCAGTTTTTGCTGCAATTAAAGTATCATCTTGACCTGCACCAGAAATCGGAACACCAGAAGAAAAATCCATTCCCATTCCAAAGGGTTTCATTCCCCCCATCTTGAATGAAGGAATTAATCCACCTAAATTAAAAGTTGGAACTCTACTTTCTCTTGCCTTATCAGTATCTTTCTTTGCACTTTCTAAATCTGAATTTGTTTTTGGAATTAGACCCTTTTCTGGAGACTCATTCTTTTTATCTGAAAATATTTTTGCAACTTCTCTTGTTACAAAGGGAGATGCGATTAAAGCAATTTTAGCAAGATTTTTATTCTTTTTGATAAATCCAATAATTTTTGGAATGTTCATTGCAAGAGCCACAGTCATTCTGACTGCACCCTTTAAAATGCCACGAATTAATTTTCCAAAACTAGTTCCAAATAGAATATAAATTCCAGCAATTGCCGGCCAATGATCAGATAAAAACTCAACAAGAGCATTAAATTTCTTTTGATTTTCTTTATCATTCATCCAATTCATAAAAGAATTGAATGCTCTTCCAAGTAAAGTGAAGAATAAAAATTTCTTAATTCTATCAATTAAAGTTTGAAATGGGGACATTACCTTTTTAGTCAATGCCACCATATCACCGAGACCTTTTTTGAATCCTTCTAAAGTAGATTCTCCTTTTCCTCTTTTTTCTGTCTCTTTTTCTTTTCTATCAAGATCTGATTGCTTTTTCTCAAACTTAAATTTAGCAGATAAAATTTCTAAAATATAGTTTAAAGTTTTTCTAATCGGACTTAGACTTGTTGTTGCATCCTCTCTGTCCGCTGTTTTTTGAGGAACAAACTCATCCCTTTTTGCAAGAGGCCCACCTTTATATCTTACAATCGCACTAGAAGATGTAATTTTCTTTCTTCTTAAATCTTGAGAGATCTTATTTGAAAGTATATCTTTAGACTTTACTGATTTAATTTTAAATCTATATCCTTGATCCTTGATTTTTTTGATTCGTTTAAGTTCTTCACTTAAAAGAATACGTTCATCTTGATTGATTTTTGATCCAACTAATTCAGAAGATATTAGTTTATTTTTAAGCTTTTTAAAGTAAGTTTGAATATGAAGTTCTTCATTGGAAGATAATCCAAGTAAGCTAAGAATTACTTCATCAATTGATTCAGTTTTAACTTTGTTGCTTGGATTAGGCATTTGCTTTTTGTTGTCTTTGTTCTTCTTCTTCTAAATGTTGTTTCAACAAAATCACATAAACGTCTCGCTCCCAAGGCATCATAAATTCGATTTCAGTTAAACTCCATTTGTGATATTGCATCAAAGAAAAATTTAACTTGAAATATCCCTCAAGATCAAGATGGCTCATTCCTAGGCGAAAAAACTGGATAACCCTTCAAGAACAACATCACTTTCAACTTTTGTTTTTGGATTTTTGACCTTAATTGTATGAGAGAGTTTAGGCATTGTCTCAAAAAACTTTTCAATGTCTTTAAACTGAGAAGAATTTAATTGATCCAAAAATTCCAGTAGTTCTTTTTTCGTTACATCTGCTGCAACCCAAACCTCATCCTCAGTGTAAATTTTATTCACACAAGAAGATATCAATTCAAATGATTGTTCCATTGTACTGTCAGAAGAAATATCAAAATTATTTTTGATAAATTGTTCCAATGATGGATATTTCATTTCCATCATAATATTATCATCAAGCTTGATTTGATTATGATGTTCTAGATTCTTTTGAACTTGAATATCTGCAACATTAATTTTTACTGGAACAGTAGTTTCTTCGTCATCGGGACAAATAATATTAACTTCAATTTCTTCCCCAACAGATTTACTCCGAATATTCAAGAAGAGATATTCAATATCAAAAGTAGGAAGTTCCTCTACTTTGATTCCTTTAGTTTCAATGCAGTTTTTGATGACTGTTTTGATCGCAGTGGTGATCTGTTTATTATCTTCAGATTCTAGAGCAATTACGAGAAGTTTTTCTTCTCTGACTAGAAATGGTCTATACTTAATTTTTTGACCACTTGAAGGCAACTCAAGTTCATAAGTTGGAACAGAAACTCTAGGTAAAGGCATTGTAATTCAATTGATGATATTTTTATTATTTATTAACCAACATTAAAAGGTGGAGAAATTATATCACCTTCAGGTGTTGTTATATATTGTCTTGGAACTCCTTGCAAAGCTTGATTTGTTGGTGCTGGTGCAGGTTCCGCTTTAATTGTTCTATTTGAAATGACGTAACGAATATATGTGAAAGACACTGTGCATTTTAGAACTTGAGATGATTCATAAGAAACTGGCATTGAAGAAATGTTAATTGGATATGCTCCAATAAACTGATATTCAATACCATTTGTTCCTTTTGAATGATCTCTTTCAAATTTTGTAATATAAAGATTATCAGTTTGATAATCTGATGGAAAATTAGAACGATAAAAATAATCTCTTTTTACTACATCTTTCTGTAAGTCTTCACCAACAACATATGCAATCCAAGACTCAAAGAAATTAATAATTTTATAATTATTGTCAAATTTATATAATTTGTGCATGCTAAATCAAAAAACCATGCGTCAGAGAAATTTAACAGATAGCCTTGACGAAGTCTTTTTAAGAAAATAACTTCGTCAGACTTATGTTATTGAGTTTTAGTATAGGGGAGTTTCGAAGCTTCGCTTTTTAAATT
>Ga0129333_10001687_pt1 | contig 20235 bp, 14 predicted proteins | sample CPB6_08_DNA_FD_94474 | JGI IMG/M metagenome (GOLD analysis project Ga0129333, IMG submission 94474) | Freshwater to marine salinity gradient microbial communities from Chesapeake Bay, USA - CPBay_Sum_0.6_0.8_DNA | ecosystem: Environmental > Aquatic > Marine > Coastal | place: USA: Chesapeake... | reverse complement strand
TTTTGGATTATTTTCTAATATTAATGATCCGGTAAATCCTCCTAGCAGAGTAGGATTATTTTATTTTACGGATACAAACTTTTATGTTTCCTTACAGTAATATTTATTATTAAAAGGAAACTTTAATGGCAGCTGGAAAATATTCCTTTGTAATTGAACAAGGGTCGACATTAAATTTTGAAATACAATATAAAGATTCTACAGGAACTCCTATTGACTTAACTGGATATTCCGGTAAAATGCAAATTCGATCGGATTATGCAGATAATAATCCAACAACGTATATCACCCTATCAAGCTCATTAGCTGCTGATGGCACTGGATTAAATTTTAGTGGATCTAATGGAAGTACGCCTTTATCATCAGGATCAATAGCAATTGTTATATCAGCAACATCTAGTTCATTATTTACTTTTAATACTGCTAAATATGATTTAGAATTAACGTACGGAAGTTCGGTTACGCGTATACTTGAAGGAAATATTAAATTAAGTAAAGAGGTAACAAGATGAGTAATACAGTAACCGTAAATAAAAATGTTACTAATGTAGTTACAGTAACTGCTCAAGGACCTCAAGGTATTCAAGGTATACAAGGTCCAATCGGTAACACGCCCGTATTCGATTCAGGGTCATATACTACAACATCATCTTTTAATACATTTACAAGTTCATATCAAACGGATAGTTCTTCTTTTAATACTAGAATAAGTAGTTTAACATCAGCTACAAGTTCTTATGTACAAAATTCACAAACGTCGTCATTTGCAACTACAGGATTAAATACATTTATAGGAGATCAAACTATAACCGGCTCTGTAAATATATCTGGTTCATTAAATGCTAATGCTCAAGTATATGAAGTTTCGTTTTTAGAAAGAACTAGTTCTGCATATACTGTTGGAGATAATACGATTGAATTAGATCAAGATCTTATACCGAATCTGAATTATACTAGAAATACAAATACTATAACTGTAAATAGTGACGGGATATATAAAATATACGCTCAGTGTAATATCGAAGTTTCTTCGGGGTTGTCAGGTGACGCAGAACTTGTTATGTTTATAAACGGGAATCCATATAAAACATATTATATAAAAAATATTAAATCTGATGTAAGTATGTATACTTTTTCTTGCGTAGCTAATTTACATACAACAGATACTATTGAATTTCATATTAATTCAAATACGCAACCGTTTTACTTATACAAATTTTCAAGATTATCTACCAGCGTAGTATGTTCATATATGACTATTGAAAAGCTTAATTAATATCATATTCAAGATATTTATTATTAAAAGGACTACTAATGTCTATCTCTGTACCTATTTGGCCCGGTTCATCATCATTTTATCCAGGAGATACGCCTTTTGGATTTTATGATAATGACTTACAATTTCAATCAACTGCTGATCAAGTAGCAAATTGGTGTGCAACGCGTTTAGGATATCCTATAATGGATGTAGAACTTCAGTCAATTCATTTTTATACATGTTTTGAAGAAGCAGTAACTGAATATTCTAACCAAGTAAATCAATTTAATATTCGCGATAACATGTTTCTTTTGCAAGGAGCATCTACATCTACTACTTTAACGGGTAGAGCAATTCAGCCTACATTAGGTAGATTAATAGGTATATCTAAAGGATATGGGACGGAAGCAGGTTATGGCGGAGAAATAGCATATAAATCTGCATCATTATCAATTAAAGCAAATCAACAAACATACGATTTATCTCAATTATCTTTAGAAGTAACGAATGATGCATCAAAGCATTTAGAAATTAAAAAAGTATTCCATTATACACCACCCGCACTCGTTAGATATTTTGATCCATTCGCGGGTACAGGTGCCGGATCACAACAATTATTAGAAACGTTTGGTTGGGGTAATTATTCTCCGGCAGTATCGTTTGTATTAATGCCTTTATATCATGATTTATTAAGATTACAAGCTATTGAATTTAATGATATGATTCGTAGATCCGGATATAGTTTTGAATTAACTGGTACGCGATTTAAAATATTTCCTATACCGCCATACGATTTTACATTATGGATGCAATATATAACTACAGAAGATAGAGATGCATTATTATTTGCTAATCCTACGGGGTCTATATCTGATTTTAGTAATGCACCTTATAATAAATTTGATTATGCAAATATTAATGATCCGGGAAAACAATGGATTAATAAATATACTTTAGCACTTGCTAAGGAAGTATTAGGAAATATACGCAATAAGTATTCATCAGTTCCTATTCCTAATGCAGAAGTAACATTAAACGGCGATTCTTTAGTATCAGAAGGTAAAGCAGAACAAGAAGCATTAATAACTCAATTACGAGAAAATTTAGAAGCTACGTCACGTACAACCCAAATGGAACGTTTAAATAATGAAGCTAATTATTTACAAGAGCAATTAAATAAAATTCCATTAACAATTTATATAGGATAATATGGCTTTATTTGGCGGTGCTCGTGATATGGATGTATTTAAAAAATTTAACAAAGAAGTTGTTAAAAAGGTAATAGATACTGAAATATTGTATTATAAATTAAATGTAGGAGATACAAAAACTAATTTGTATGAAGAATCGCGAAATAAAGTATATTTTCCTCCTGTATTAGTGCATGCGTTATTATCAAAAGAAGATCAAGAATGGTCTGTAGAAGATTATGGTCCTAACGTTACGCAAACTTTTAATATTGCATTTTTACGCGACATTTTAGTTGAATTAGATTTAGTACCGGAAGTGGGCGATATTGTAGAACATAATGCTTCGTTTTATGAAATTGATACTGTAGTTCAAAACCAAAGATTTATGGGTAAAGATCCTGACTTATGGTTTGGAGGAAATTCTCATGGTTATAATATATCGATTCTTTGTACGGGTCATTTAACTCGTATATCTAATCTTAATATTATGAATACGCGTTTCGGGGATACTAACAGTTCTCAAAATGATACTATATTACCGAGGAACATATAATGGGAAAGCCAAAACAAGATAAAACGGAAAGTACGTTTTCTAAAAACGATAAAAGCGTTAATAGAGAATATAGTACACGTAGAGATAATGATAAAGTACGTAAAATATCAGTTACTACGTACGACATTGATCATGCTATAAAATGGCACATTCAAAATGTTATTCGGCCCATAATTAACGAAGATGGTAATATGATAACCGTTCCTGTAATGTTTAGTACAGGAGAAAAATGGGCGTCTGCTCAACGTAATGGATTTTTACGAGATAAAAATGGAATGCTATTAACTCCATTAATTATGATACGTAGAACGGGTATGGATCCTAGAACGGATTTAGAAAATAACAACGTATTGCGTGGTATATCTTATAATACCGGTAATAAAATGTTATTTGAAAAAAGATATACGGCAGCTAATAGATATGATAGATTTTCAGTATATAATAAAATAACTCCTTTACGAGAATTTTATGCGGTAGATTTTCCAAAGTTCGTTTCAGTAAATTATGATTTATTGATATGGACAAATGGAATGGAACAATTAAATGACGTATGTGAACAATTTATTTATTATGATGGAAAAGCATGGGGTGATGCATTTAAATTTATTACGTATACTGATACTCCTGGATTTGATGTTGTAAATGATATAGGTTCTGATAGATTAGTAAGAGCCGCATTTTCGTTAAGAACTCAAGCTCATTTAATTCCTGATAGAACAGGTAATGATTCTGGTTTAGAAAAATTCTATGGCGTTACCAAAACTATGATAGCTACAGAAACAGAAGTAAACCCAGAAGAATTAAATGAAACGTTCGCCGAACGTCAGGCTCGAGTTCTTCAAATGATATCTAATGCAAGTAATAACGACCCCACTATCCAAACGGCCAATACGGATATTAATAGAAATCAAATACCTCCAGTAACTGGTGCACCTAATGACCCCACACCGCCTATAGCATCACCGGGGTCGGATTCATTACAATGGCCTAGACCAGATTCATTAATTTAATTAATATATTTATATAAAAAACGTTATGGAACAAAAACAATTAACACCAGAAGAATTAGCAAACGTAACTACTTTAGCTAATAGTTTAACTGAAATTGCATCTAAATTTGGACAAATTAAAATTGAAAAACTTAATTTAATTACGCAGTTAAATGCAGTAGATCAATTAGAACAAGATTTAGATAAACAGTATTTAGAGTTAAAAGAAAAAGAATATACTTTATCAAAAGAGCTTTCCGAAAAATATGGGGAAGGTACATTAAATTTAGAAACAGGTACCATTTCCTAATATTTTGATGTTTATAAAGTATATTTATATATAGTTTATAATCTTAATTTAGGAGAACAATGGCAGAAAAAATCATAAGTCCTGGCGTATTTACGAATGAAAAAGATCTTTCGTTTTTACCTGCAGGCATCGCACAAATAGGTGGTGCATTTATAGGACCGGCAACCAAAGGACCGGCGTATGTACCCACAGCAGTAAATTCGTTTACTGACTTCCAAACTATATTTGGTAAAACAAATTCAAATTATTATATGCCGTACGCTGTTAAAGAATATGTAACCAACGGCGGACGTGCGACGGTTGTACGTGTAATGAATTCTGACGGGTATTCATTAACAAATGGTATTGTAGGCGTATATGCAAATGACGGTGGTATTAATACATTGTTATTTGCACTTCATCCCACGCAAAAAGTAACAGGGTCTGCAGATTATAACGGAGCAAATAACGTATTTGACACATCAGCTACAACTACCGTATTAACTCAAGATTCATTAGGATTAAAATTAGCAGGTGCTGTAGGAGCTAATTCCGTATATACTGCTAGTTTAAATTCAACGTCAAATAATTTTATTACTAAAGTATTTCCGCAAAATCCTACTACGACTGACGAGTACGGATATTTGTATATGAATTTTCCAGTAACTGCATCAGCTGCATCTGGAACTGCTACTGCTACATCATTTACAACTATTGTAGGTGGTATAACGTTTAGCGGTGATCGATCAAGTACACAATCCGGTGCGGGTCATACTTATGCATCTACCCCTTGGATTATTTCTCAAACTACAAATAATACGAATTACGAATTATTTAAGTTTCATACAATATCTGAAGGCTCTAATGCTAACTATGAAGTTAAGGTAGCAATATCTACAATCAGACCGGCAGGTACAGTACCAGGTACGGAATATGGAGACTTTACAGTAACAGTTCGTGGTGTAGATCAATCATTAATTTTAGGATCTCCGTTTGATTTTATTGATTCTGACGTAAGACCAAATATTCTTGAAACGTTTACTCAATGTAATTTAGATCCGACATCTAAAAATTATATTGGTAAGAAAATAGGTGACAGATACGAGTATTATGATACGGCTAATTTACGTACGGTAGTAACGGGCGATTATCCAAATAAGTCAAAATATATTCGTGTTGAAATTGATAATAGAGTTAAAGATGGGGCATATCCAACCGTATTAGTACCGTTTGGGCATTCTGCATTAATGAATACATTATCTAGTTCATTTTATCCTAACGGCACGGAGTTTCCGGTAGCAAGATTCCAAACTAATCAAACAGATTCAAATGGAGTTTATAACAAGAAAATACATTATGGATTTAAATATGATTTTGCTACGACGGATAATTTAAATTATTTAAAACCAGTTCCTAACGGAGCTACGACAGGATCAAATGCTAAATTCTTATTATCGAATTATAATCAAGATTCTTCATTCTCGTATACCGGATCGATTGGATTAACGACCGCAACGTCTGTTGAAACTCGTAAATTTATAGTTCCATTCCAATTCGGATTTGACGGTATATATCCTAGTAAAGTAATATCTACAGGAGCCGATATTACCTCTACAAATTCTCAAGGATATGATTTTTCTAGTACTTCAACTAACGGATATGTACAATATAAAAGAGCAATCGATGCCGTATCCAGTGCAACCACAGTAGATATTAATTTATTAGTAATACCGGGAGTTATTTATCAATATCATCCTGCAATGGTTTCTTATGCAGAGCAAATTGCTCAAGACAGAGGTGATACATTCTTTGTATTCGATGCAGTTGGGTTAGAATCTACCGTACAAAATGCAGTAGATCAAATTGCTGATTGGGATTCAAATTATGCCGCTACTTATTATCCATGGGTTAAGATAACCGATGCTAATACCACTCGTCCATTATGGGTTCCGCCTAGCGTTATTATTCCAGGCGTACTTGCATTTAATGATAAAGTAGGAGAGCAGTGGTTCGCTCCTGCAGGCCTTAACAGAGGTGGTTTAGCAGTTAATGACGCTTATGTACGTTTAAATAGAACAGATATCGATACTTTATATGATGGTCGAGTTAATCCTATTGCAACTATTCCGAATATCGGATTTGCAGTATGGGGTCAAAAGACACTTCAAGCTAAACCTAGTGCATTAGATCGTATCAATGTACGTAGATTGCTTATCGCACTTAAGAAGTTTATTGCTTCTGCATCTCAATATCTTGTATTCGAACAAAATACTTCTGCAACCAGAAATAGATTCTTGAATATTGTAAATCCTTATATGGAATCAGTTCAGCAGAGACAAGGTATTTATGCATTTAAAGTTGTAATGGATGATACAAATAATACACCGGATCTTATTGATCGTAATATTATGTATGGTCAAATTTATTTGCAACCTACTCGTACGGCAGAATTTATCATTATTGATTTCAATATTCTACCTACCGGTGCGACATTCGGTGCATAATATTAAATTTAATTTACAAAAGGGGCTTCGGCCCCTTTTTTTTGTGTCGTAACAACATAATTATATATAAAATCTTAATTTAGGAGAACAATGGCAGAAAAAATAGTTAGCCCGGGTGTATTTACGAATGAAAAGGACTTATCATTCCTTCCCGCGGGCGTCGCTCAAATAGGTGGAGCGTTTGTAGGTGCCGCAACAAAAGGACCTGCTTTCGTACCCACTGCACTTAATTCATTTACGGAATTCGAAACGATATTCGGAAAAACCAATGCAAATTATTATATGCCTTATGCGGTTAAAGAATATGTAACTAACGGTGGTAGAGCTACTGTAGTACGTATTATGCCGTCAGAAGGTTATGCACTTAATACAGGCTTAGTAGCAGTATATGCATCAGGATCGGCTAAGGTACGGGCTTCTGTATCTAATAGTTTAGCTGCTACGGGATTATATACTAATGCAGAAGCACTGCAATACGGAGCTTCTAGTCAATTATTGTTTACGTTACATCCAACTAAAAAACAAACGAATTCAGGATTTTATACTATATCAAATCCAACGAAGTTTTTTAATGATGATAATAGTTCATATACAGTTAACGTAGCAGCAGATTTCTCTTCATCGATTACATTATCGATATCAGGATCAGGATCTACTAATTCCTCATATACGATTAACGGATTACTTCGTACCGATAATAATTACTTTACTAAAGTATTTGGTACGACTCCGATGACATCTACCGATCCTGTATATTTGTATAATACGTTTCAGTATACATATGGCGGCACTGCGTCTAACGGGATATCAAGTTTATATTCGGGATCTGCAGGGCTTAATTCATTATTTGTTTCACTACCTACTGCATCGGTAGCAGGTACAGTATCTGCATCTATCGTATTTTCCGGCGATAGAAGAACGGGTGCTTCGGGACAATATCATACTTATGCATCTACCCCTTGGATTATTTCTCAAACAGTTAATGGGGTTAATAATAAATTATTTAAATTTCATACATTGTCAGAAGGTTCTAATGCTAACTATGAAGTTAAAGTAGGTATTTCAAATATTCGCGCTGCCGGCACAGTACCGGGAACAGAATACGGAGACTTTACAGTTGTAGTAAGAGCTGTTGATCAATCATTAATTCCTGGATCGCCATTTACGACGATTGATTCTGACGTAAGACCTACTATTCTTGAAACATTTACTCAATGTAATTTAGATCCTACCTCTAAAAATTATATTGGTAAGAAAATAGGTGACAGATACCGTTATTTTGATACTGATAATTTAAGAGCCGTAGTTACTGGTGATTATGACAATAAATCAAAATATATTCGCGTTGAAGTAGATACGAAAGTATCGCGCGGTTCATATTCAACCGCGCTTGTTCCATTTGGCTTTGAATCGTTATATGCTACATTACCGCTTCATTTGTATTCAGGGTCTACGCTCGATATTAATGGTAATACGCAAATATTGGTTAATGCATTTCCTATTGCTAAATATAAATCTAATCAATTAGATTCAAATGGAGTTTATAACAAGAAAGTTTATTTCGGATTTGATTATGATTTTAGTACTAATGATAATTTAAATTATTTAAAACCAGTTCCTAACGATGCTACAACCGGAATTAATAAAAACTTTTTATTATCAAATTATACGCAAAATGCATCAGCAGGAGCAGAAATAGCTATCGGCTTAACTTCTGCAACAAATATCGAGTCGCGTAAATTTATAGTTCCATTCCAATTCGGATTTGATGGTTCATATCCAAATAAAGAACTTTTAACTGGTGCGAATATAACTGCTACAAATACTCAAGGATTTAATGTAAATACTTCTACATCGGACGGATATTTAGCATTTAAATATGGTATTGATGCAGTAGGTTCTGCAACGAGCGTGGATATTAATTTGCTCGTGTGCCCTGGATTAGTTTATTTATTACATCCGGCTATTGTTTCTTATGCAGAACAAGTGGCACAAGACAGAGGTGATACATTCTTTATATTTGACGCTACGGGATTAGAAGCGACCGCTCAAGCTACGGTAGATGCTATTCAGGATTGGGATTCAAATTACGCTGCTACTTATTATCCTTGGGTTAAAATTATAGATGCAAATACAACCAAACCACTTTGGGTACCGCCTTCAGTAGTTATGCCGGGAGTATTAGCTTATAATGATAAGGTAGGTGAACAATGGTTCGCTCCTGCAGGTTTAAATCGTGGTACATTACCAAATGTAGTAGATGCATATTCAAGATTATCAAGAACAGAAATTGATACTTTATATGATGGTCGAGTTAATCCTATCGCTACATTACCTGGTCAAGGTATTACGGTATGGGGTCAGAAAACATTGCAAGCTAAACCTTCAGCATTAGATAGAATTAACGTTCGCCGTTTATTAATCGCGCTTAAGAAGTTTATTGCATCAGCTACCCAGTATTTAGTATTTGAGCAAAATACATCAGCAACTCGTAACAGATTCTTAAATATCGTTAACCCATATATGGAATCAGTTCAACAAAGAAGCGGTGTATATGCTTTCAAAGTAGTAATGGATGACACTAATAATACGCCTGATTTAATTGACAGAAATATTATGTATGGTCAGATTTATTTACAGCCGACCAGAACTGCAGAATTCATTATTATTGATTTCAATATTTTACCAACCGGAGCAACATTTGGTGCTTAATTTTTAGATTTTTAATTGATTGGGGAAGGGGAGCGAAAGTTCCCCTTTCTTTTTGTATCATCAACATATTTATATAAAAGGAATTTTAAATGGCGAGTGAAGCTCAAGTAATATTAGATAGAATAAAGAAGCTTACCAGAGTATTGCAGAAAACAGAAATGTTTTCTACAGACCCCGTTGCCCAGAAATTAAACGCTAAATTTACGGGGTTACTTGGAAAGCTTTCTTCTTATGTAAATCAAAATACTGCTGAACCTACTCCACAAGCTACCGAACCTAAAGTAGATGCTCAAAGTCCTACAAGACCTCAAGCACCGCAAGGTCAGAAAGTTCCTGCTCGTTCTGAATCTGTACAGGAAACTAAATTAAGAGAATATATAAGAAACTTAATTATAAATGAATTGACAGACGCAGAAAAAGAAGAAAAGAAAGCAGATCTAGAAAATCAAGTATCGGATTTACAAGGTCAAGTCGCTAAATTGAAATCTGATGTTGCAAAAAAATCAGAACCATTACAAAAAAAGATTGCAGATCTTCAAAAAGAAAAAGAAAAAGTATCTAAAATGGCTACGAAATAAATTTTTTTGTAACCAAACGAATATTTATATTAAATTAAAAAGTACCTATTTGGGTATTTAATAAAAGGAAATAAAATGGCAGAATTAATTGACCCTACAGAAATAATGTTTACAGCATTTGAACCAAAAGTAGCCAACAGGTTCATTATGTATATCGAAGGTATCCCTGCATACCTAGTTAAAGCTTCAGGCCGTCCAAGTATTACATTTGGCGATGTAGTATTAGATCATATTAACGTTGAAAGAAAACTTAAAGGAAAAGGTCGTTGGGATGACGTTACCGTTACTCTTTATGATCCTATCGTTCCTTCCGGTGCACAGGCAGTAATGGAGTGGGTTCGTTTATCTCACGAATCAGTTACCGGTCGCGATGGTTACTCTGACTTTTATAAGAAAGATATTACCTTTAACGTATTAGGACCTGTAGGTGATAAGGTTGAAGAGTGGACTTTAAAAGGTGCTTATATCGGTGCTGCGCAGTTCGGTGATTTTGATTGGGCTACGGAAGATGCGATTAACATCAGTTTAACTATTAAATACGATTACGCTATCTTACAATTCTAATAGTAAGTAATCATAAAAATATAAATGTAAAAGACTCCTTTAAATTAGGAGTTTTTTACTATCCGTATATTTATATTAAATAAACCAATTAAAAAAAGAGAAAACGTTATGGCATTAGTTGATGACAATTATCCTAAAAAATCTCCGGCAGAAGAAATGTCGGACGCAGCCCTTAAGGCAGCAGCCCTACAAAATTTCAAACAAGAAGAAGTAAAGAAATATAATTTTCCAACGGAAATTGTAGATCTTCCTACTAAAGGATTATTATATCCAAAAGATAATCCATTGGCTTCTGGGCAAGTTGAAATGAAGTATATGACTGCAAGAGAAGAAGATATTCTTACTTCTGCAAATCTTATTAAACAAGGAGTAGTATTAGATAAACTATTTCAAAGTATGATTGTATCTAAAATTAATTACGACGACTTGCTTGTATGTGATAAAAATGCAATTATGCTCGCAGCTCGTATTTTAGGATACGGTAAAGAGTATGCAGTTGAGGTTCAAGATCCTTTTTCTGACAATAAGCAAAAGGTAGTTATTGACTTAACTACAATTGAGCCAAAAGAATATGATTATGAGTCTATCGCCAATGGACAAAATGAATTTACGTTCGTCTTACCGGCTTCTAAAAGAACAATTACGTTCAGGTTGCTCACCCATGGATTAGAGAAAAAGATTAAGGATGATCTTAAGGGATATGCAAAATTAACAAAGAATACTGGTATCGATAAAGAACTTACCACTAGATTGAAAAACTTAATTACTTCAGTTGATGGTAAATCTGATACGACTACTATTAATAATTTTGTCGATAATGAACTTCTCGCAATGGATTCAAGAGCATTACGTGATCAGATTAAAAAAGTCACTCCAGATTTAGATATGACATTTGTATTTACCTCGGAAACAACCGGCGAAACCAAGGTAATGGATATGCCGATGGACGTGAGCTTTTTTTGGCCCAACTCCTGAGTATCGCCCGTATCTCCACTCGGAGATATTTAACCTTGTATATCATGGTAAGGGAGGATTCACTTGGGAGTGTGTCTACGAAATGCCAATCTTCTTACGAAGATTCTATATTAAGAAAATAAACGAAACTATTGAAGCTCAAAATAAAGCGCAACAAGAAGCAAGTAAAAAATCTAATAAACGTACAGTAGATAAGCCTTCTATTGCGCCTAGAAGATCTTAAAAATTACTAAAGAATGCTCGACCTTGATATTTATATTAAAGTCGGGCATTCATCATGAATAAACAAGAAAACTTAAGAAACCTTATACGCGAAGAAGTTCGTAAAGAGCTTATAAAAGAAAGTAAGTTCGTAGATCTTATTATAAAATTATTTTTTAAAGGCAAAATTAAAAAAGCTGTTGAAGATTTAAAAAACGATCCGGATATTAAAGATAAATTTAGATCTTTAGAATATGCTTTGGAAGATTTAAAACAGGCTACGGATCGTAAAAATGAATTACGTAATAGTCCTGAATATATAGAATTATTTAAACGATACGGTAGAAAAGATGCATTTGGTCAAAAATATGGGCCAAAAGCAAAGGATAAATAATAAATGGCAAAACAGCAAGATCCGAAGAAAAAAGCTGAGGAGCTAAAAGATTCTTTTGAAGATTTATCTTTATCTATAAAAGATTTAGGTAAAGAATTATCAAAAATCTTTGAAACTAAAAAACTCGATAATTTTGTTAAATCCTTAACAGCCGGGTTCGAAGACACTATTGACTATTCAGATCAAATTCAAGATAAAATAGTTGATATGGGTAAGTCAGTTACTACATTAACTAAAGAATTTGGATCATTACGTGGAGAATTAAATAGCTTTTCAAAAGATATATCGAATATAAAAATACCTACTCTTAAAATTGAATCTAATATTAATGTAGAAGATATTGAATTACCGTCCGTAGAAAATATTAATGCAACCGTTAAATTTAATGTAGATCAACTTAAACTTCCTAAAATCGAAGATATCAATGCAAATGTTAAATTTAATGTTCAACCAATAGATATTCCTAAAATTGAAGATATCAATGCAAATGTTAAATTTAATGTTCAAGACATTGAATTGCCCGAATTTAATAACGTATTAATTAATGCTAAATTAAATAAATTAGATTTATCAGAATTAGATAAAATGCCTATTTTGGAATTAATGGCAGAAATAGATTTAGTTGATACTTCTTTATTAGATAAAACAATTGATAGGTATAATCCAATTATTTTATCTTCTATTATAGATACGCCAGATACTTCTTTATTAAGTAATATAGCTAAAAATACTCCTGTTATACAATTGCAAACAGAAGTAACTGCATCTAATGCAACGGATCAATTACAAGAGCAAGTTACTGAAACGGATAATATAACAGAAAATATAAATTTATCGACTAAATCCGCTGATAAAATGCAAAAGCGGTACGAAGAAATTTTAAAGAAAATAAAACAAGGCGGCGATAATGTTAAGCTAACTAATTCAGAAATGAAGTTTTTAGTTTCGTATGGAGAAGATGCGGCTGCCGCTATGAGAAAAGTAGCTACAGAATCTTTAAAAGATTTTGATTCTAAAAAAGAATTATCAAATATATCAAAACAATTAATATCATATGATAGCGCACGTATTGCAAATTCAGGATTAATTAAAAACGGCTTAATCGATCAAATTGATAAAACAAAGTTTTTAGAAAATGTTAGTAATAGTTTAATTGATACTGAAACTAATTTAAATACAGTAAAAGATTTGAGCGCTAAAGAAGAAGAGCGTATTAATGCTCTTAAAGCTGCGGGTATTCAGACTACATCAAAATCATTACCGATATTAAATGAAATAAATAAATTAACAAATCAATCAGGTAATGCATATGAAGATATTGCTAAATCAATGATTGATGTAGAATCTAGTGCAAGTAAATTAGGAACTGCAGAATATAGAAATATAGATCTTTCTAGTGAAATATTTGAAACTAAAGACCGTATAAGAAAATTAGAATTACAGCGACAGGCAGTATTAGATGATTCTAATGGTATTGTAGGAGAAGAACGAGCGGCATTATTATTAGTATTAGATACCCAACAAGCAATAGTCACCGAACAGCTTAAACAATTCGAAGCGGTTCAAAAAACTGGCGACGCTTATGACGCGATTCAAAGTAAAGCACAGGGAATGGCAGATGTATTGTCGCAACCCGTTGATAAGTTATTCGGTATAGTACCGGATAATATATCAAAAATGCTCGGATTAGATAAAATACAATCAGAATTAAAAGATAAATTATTTAAATCTATAACAGATGGATTTATGTCAGCTGGAGGCGGCGTTACGGGATTTTTCTCTGCAGCTGCATCAGGAGCCGCTACGTTAATGACATCATTACTACCTATCCTTCCAATATTGTTAGCAATAGCAGGAGTGGTAGGATTAGTAAAATTATTTTTAGATGCCGATGCCGCTGTTGGAGAATTAGCTAAAAATTTAAATTTATCTTATCAAGAAGCTACTAAAGTATATAGCACTGCAAATGATATAGCGGGAGAATTAGGTCAATTCGGAGTATCAACTTCTGACGTAACTAAACAAATGGTTGAGTTACAAAAAGTAATGGGTGTTAATTTAGGAACCTTATCTACCACTAATGCAAAAGCTAAAGAATTTTTAGAGACTAGTACGTTATTATCTAAACGTTATGGAACTACGGCAGAAGAAAATGCTCAATTAAATTCAGCGGCTGCAATAACGGGTACTACAATGGATAAAATGGCTCTTACAGTAGAAGCCATGAGTAAAGACGGTTTAGTTCCTGCGGGTGAATTAATGAAAGATATAGGTAAGGTATCTAAAGGCGTTTTATTTAATTTTAAAGGTAATGTAGTAGCTTTAGCTAAAGCAGTTAAGCAAGCTAAATTAATGGGTACTACATTAGATAAAATGAATGCAGTAGGTGAAAACCTAATGAATATAGAATCGCAAATCGCAGCACAAAATAAAGCTCGTATTATGTTAGGTAAAAACATTAATATGGACGCTGCTCGTTATTTCTATATGACAGGCCAAACGGAAAAAATGATGGACGCTATGGTTCAGCAAATGGGGTCTGCCGCAGAATACGAAAAATTAGGGCCATATCAAAGAAAGCTTTATGCAGAAGCAATGGGAATGGGCGTTGATCAGTTAGATGAAATGATGGCTAAGCAGAAAGAGTTAGAAACGATAGGATTATCTCAAACCGAATTACAGGAGATGTTAAATGCATCTACTAAAGAAGGTTTTGATATGGAAAAAGCATTATCTAAAGTATCTGCAGGTAAAGCTCGAGACATGTTAAAAGAAAAACTTTTAAACGAGCAAAATTTAAGTACGCAAGAAAAACTAGCAGCAGTTGCAAATAAATTTAAAACTGCATTATTTAAAGCTATCGAGCCTTTATTACCTGCAATCGAATCTTTCGTAAATTCTTTATTAGAATCAGACGGCCCTGTACAAGGCATATTATCAACTTTTAAATCAATAGGTTCTATATTAGGCACTGTAATGGAAATATCCATGAATATCTTAAGAGGTGCATGGTATCCTATAGGAGTTACTATCGATGTTATATCGTATGTATTCGATAAAATAAGTAAAGTAATAAAATTTATAAAAGAAGATATTTTTGGTATAAAAGATGCAACGGGCGACGCCGGAGAAGCCGCTAAAGAAACCGGTAAATCAATGGAAATTATTAAGTACGTTGCTCTTGCAATTGGAAATATAATTGGAGGTTGGTTTATTTTAAAAACATTGAGTAAGGCAAAAGAAGGACTATCTTCAATGTACGATAGTGCAAAAGGTATAGGGTCTTCTTTAAAGGATGGATTTAAAAGTTTAAAAGAAGGTAAATTACCTTCCTTTGGTAAAAAGAAGGGCGGGGTTGAAGATTTAGCTGATAAAAAAATTGATACACCTGAAGTAGATACAAAAGGTGCTGATAAAACATTAAAAAATACTACTTCCTTTGCTGATCGTTTAAAATCTGCATTTAAGTCTATTAACGATACTTTAAAAGCAATATTTAAAGGAATCGGTGATATGCTTAAAAATATTTTTAACTTTGTTAAAGATACTGTTAAAACGATATTAGATTTTATTAAGAATGTAATGAAAGACATTTTTAAAACAATTAAAGATGTTGCAAAAGAATTAACTTCTACATTACAATCTTTAATGCAAAATATCGGAGATTTATTAAATACAGCGATAGATGTAATTAAAGGCGTTGGTACTAATTTAATAGGAGCGGTTGGTGAATTATTAGGTGCCGTAATTGAAGTAATAAATACTCAAGGCACTGCATTGGTAAATGCATTAGGAAATGTAGGAAATGCATTAGCTGAAAATGTAATGAAAGTCGTTAATACTTTATTAGACGGCCTAGGCCAAGCGGCTAGTAAATTACCAGGTATAATGAATAGTTTAGGTCAAGCAATAGGATCGTTCTTTGCGGGCCTATCTACCGGATTAGTTACTTTCGCTCAGGCAATGGCTACACCGACTCCATTCTTTGGTATGCCGGTAGGTTTAATTCTTCTAGGTATGGCAATGGGCATTGCAGCTGCGTTACGTATTGCCGCTCCGGGAATAGCTGCATTAGGTATAATGTTTGAAGGATTAGGTAAAGGTATAGGGGCAGTAGCACCGGCAATTGAAGCTGCGGGTACTGCAATATCTAGTATATTAAACGGCATCGGTGAAGTTATCGAATCAGTAGGTAAAGCAATATCTACAGTTATAACTGCAATTGCAGATTCTATTGTTAAATTTAGCGACGTAGATGCAGGAAATATAGCTGCGGTAGGATTATCATTAGGCGCATTAGGAGCTGGCTTATTAGCACTTACTGCCGGAGAAGTGGTTAATGGTATAGCGTCGTTCTTTGGGGCTAGCCCTATTGACACATTAAAAGAGTTAGAAACTATCGATGGTAATAAAATGAAAACTACCGCCGATGGTTTAAAATCTATGTCAACTGCATTATCTAATTTCGGTAATGTAGATACAGAGCCTATAACAAAATCTGCAGACGCATTAAATAAATTTAATGATCAAGTTATTAAAGGTGGTTTAGCGGATGCTTTAAATAGTTTCTTGGGTTCAGACCCATTTGCAGTATTCAATCAATTAGCGGCAATTGATACCGCTAAAATAGATACTGTAGCTACTTCTATTGCTCTTGCCGGAACAAGTATTGAAACGTTCAATCAAAAAATGTCTGCATTGGATGATAGCGTTGCTGATAAGGGTGATATTATTGCTACTTTATTAAATGATATTGCAGACATAGAACATGATGAAATTGATGCGTTGGCATCTGCTATCGATAATTTATCTAAGTCATATGATAATTTAATGGCATCAATGAAAAAAATAACTGATGATGATATCGCTCGTATGCAGCAAATTGCGTCTGCAACGCCTAAAGATGTTGGTGGCGGCGGTATTACGGATGTTATAAGTGATACTTTAGGGTCGGCAATGTCCGGTGTTAAAGATTTAGCAAGTAGTGCAATTAGTTCTGTAGGAAGTTTCTTTGGATTCGGAGAAGAAGAGCCGAAACAAGAAACCCAAGTTACTCAAACGAAGCCTGCGATTACTCCTGTAATGCAACAACCCGCTACGGTTACCACTGCAGTAGTGGCTGCTTCTGAACAATCTACGGTTCCGTCTACGCAAACCGATAATAAAGGCGTTGAAGCTTTATTGAAAGAATTAATTTCTAAATTAAATCAACCAGTTCAACTTAAAATAGGCGATGGTGCTATTAGAGATATTCAAAGTGCAATTACTTTAAATAGATCTTATACTGCGAACGTAAATGGATTTAGGCCATAATTATAATATATGGGAATATTATCACTTAAATCAAATTTGGCCATTAACGGTACACCCGAAAGATATGATACTAAAGGGGTATTAGGTAATGTCGATGACCCAGGCGGTCAGCGCGTAAATTACTCTCAATTAGATATTGATAATGTTCCTGAACGATATGATACCGCCGGTAAACTAGGTAGCTTAGAAGAAAATGCATCAAATCTAGATTTTGATAGTCCATTACCGGCAAATGCAGATAATTTTACAAATACAAATGCAAATGGATTTACTATTCAAAATCCGGTAGGTGTAAGTCAATTTATAAATGATGGACAAACTTCAATATACGGAAGACCTGATATTCCTGAAAAATATGATACTGCTGGTAAATTAGGTAGCTTACCCGAAGGAGCATCTCAATTAGATTTTGATGGACCGTTACCGGGCGGCACTGATGTATTTGAAAATGATAATGCTAAAGGATTTACAATTAAAAATTCAATTGGCGTTTCACAATTTGTGGGAATACAAGGTAATACATATACAAATCCAAATGGTATAGAAATTGTAACTACTCCTGGAATAGGCGTAGATTATTTTAATAACGGCTATGCTAAAGGATTTACAATTAAAAACCCGATAAACGTTTCTCAGTTTGCAGGAATACAAGGTAATACATATACAAATCCAAACGGAAAAATAATAAATACGACCCCCGGTACGGGTGTTGATTTTATAACTAATATCCATGCTAAAGGATTTACAATTAAAAATCCTATAAACGTTTCTCAATTTACGGGTATTAGCGGTAATACGTATACGAATCCGAATGGAAAAACAATAAATACCACACCTGGAATTGGTGTTGATTTTATACCGAACGTTCACGCTAAAGGATTTACAATTAAAAATTCTTGGGGCGATTCGCAATTTAACGGAATTAACGGAACACAATTTATTAATCCATCAGGTAAAAATTTAATTAATTCTACACCAGAAGATTTCGGGGTAGATTATCTTAGTAATGAGCCGCAGAAAAATTTTATTATTCGTCAACAAAAAAATAAGTCAAATTTTACGGGTATCAGCGACGGCGGCTATGGAACTAATTATTCTTTTGTTACTCCTTTAAATAGATTGCGAGTAACTAATTGGTTTCCTAATGAAACATCTGGTGCTACGGGATTTAAAGATAGGATCGCTCCATATGAATCAGGATTTATAGGTATTAGTGCTGATAATACTAAATATCAATATCCTGATACCGTTAAAGGGGCGCGATTATTAAATGTAGCAATGGGTAGTGCGTTAGGTACTGCTAAATTAGAAAATCAATTAGGTATTGGTTCCAAAATGGGCAATACCGGTTTCTATGCAGAGAATCGTTATAGCGAAGCAGTTCGTAACGATTCAAATCAAAGTTTATTAATGTCTTGGGCATTACGTAGAAGAAGCCCGTCTCCTTTAGAACAGCAATATTCTAAATTTAAATTGCAAGACGAAGCATTTAATCCTACGTTTATGCCTCAACCGTACGTCCTACGTGGACTACAAAATCCTGATTTTTTAGGACCGCAACGATGGGGGCTTACTGCCGGACCAAATGGTCAAGCATTAGCGGGCGGAATGGCAGCTGCACTCGATGGTGGATTTATAAGAGGTGGCGCGAGTACGGCAGTAGAACGGGCTGCGATTGATACGGCTCGTATTGCTAAATTTATGGCTAGTCCAAAAGGTATTGTATGGGTTATTACTCAAATAGGATTAGGTAAATCTAACGTAAGACCATACGGTTATTTATCTACCGGGGCTGTAGCAGAATTAACAAAAAATCCTGCTATTGCAATTAATAATACACATACACATTTAGGAATAACTTCTTTATTATCAGTACCAGGTACACCATTTGGTTTACATTTTACGAGACATGGAATTCCGTTTTTAAATGAAGCTGCTGATTATTCTAACTTTCATCGAGGATTAAAGCAAGATGAATTAGATATGGGAAAATCGCTTAATAGATTAGCCCTATTAAAAAAGGATTTATTAGTAGCTCCCATTATCGAGAATGATAAAAAAGAAATAACTAGATTATCGAAAGTAGGCGGACCGCAGTCCGTGTACGGTTTAGGATTTACTACAATACGTAGAGCCGTAGATACTTCATTAAAAAATCAATTAGGCAATGCTAATGCGGATGTTAGACAAGAACTTTTCGGGCGTCGAGTAATAGTCGTCGGTGGATCGCTTATCACCGGCTCGGACATAGATTATACTCCAGATTTAACAGTAGGTAGATATTCTTTTAAAAGTCGATATGCACCATTTCTTAACCAAAATAGAACAACCCAAGGTACATTTGGCGATGATACCGAATCTTCCAAAGATCAAAGTTATACTGCAGAACCGTTTAACAATTATTCGATTGGATTAGCACATATATGGCGAAGAACTTCTAATGATAGCACATGGAATCCGGGCGAAGGACGTTACTATCAGGATGTATATGTAAATAATTCTACAGCCCCTAAAACATCGTTAAATGATATTAAATCGGAAGGATCAAACGATAATTCCGGAAATAAATGGGCTACATTAGATTATACAAAATTAAATTTACTTGCATTTCTTCGAACTCCGGGTACTACAATTGCTACTGACTTCCGAAAAGAACTATTAGCAAAAGGCGATGAAAAGAAAGCTTCTAGCAATCTTATTCCTTTAGTAGATAAA
>Ga0129333_10001686_pt1 | contig 20241 bp, 41 predicted proteins | sample CPB6_08_DNA_FD_94474 | JGI IMG/M metagenome (GOLD analysis project Ga0129333, IMG submission 94474) | Freshwater to marine salinity gradient microbial communities from Chesapeake Bay, USA - CPBay_Sum_0.6_0.8_DNA | ecosystem: Environmental > Aquatic > Marine > Coastal | place: USA: Chesapeake... | reverse complement strand
ATAGTGGTGGTGGGATAATGGCACAGTTCGCGAAACTGAATCATCTCTCTCAGGTTATAGATGTGACGCTTGTGAGCGATATTGACGCCCCCGATGAAGCGGCTGGAATCGCTTTTCTTCAGTCGATCTTCGGTGGAGAGTGGGTTCAGACATTTGAGTTTGATCTGCCGTACCCCGATCCCTACCCTCGCGGGAAGTATGCCGCGATTGGGGATACTTGGGACGTATCAAATCAGGTATTTGTTCCTCCGCCGAATCCACTTTTAGGAGAATGAGTGCCTCTCCCCGCAAATCCGTCTTACTCTGACCTGTCGGCAGCATTCGATACCTACGGGGCAATGAAGCAGTCCTACGCGAGCGAGACCTTCGATGAGCAGGTTCCGCTAGGAGTCTTCGTGCTGACGGAAGTGAATGTGTCTGACGGTTCTAGCGGGGCGACGATGGATCTCGTCGGCGTGGATCGCTCTATTCGCGTGTCGAAGAGTCTATGGATAAACCCGTACCCGATCTCTGCTTCTACGAATCTCGGTGATGCGATCAGTTTGCTCTTGTCGGATCGGTGGGCTGATGTCGAGACCGATTTCCAATCGACAAGCCAGACAGTTCCGGCGATTGTCCTTGGCCTGCAGTCTGGCGGCTCGGGGCAAGACCCGTGGCAGGACGCTCTGAAACTGGCGACGGCTGGCGGTTTCGATCTGTATTTCGATGGGGATGGGATCGCAGTCCTTACGCCGACGCCTGACCCGTCGGAGCAGACCCCGGTTGAGGTGTATGAGGAGGGGCCAGAGGCGATGATTCTGGACGTGTCCCGGCGCATAAGCACGGATCAGACGTTTAACGGTGTCGTTGTGACGGGTGAGGGGACAAACGTGGCGACCCCGGTGCGGGTGGTCGCGTTTGATGAGGACCCCGCTTCGCCAACCTACCGTTATGGGGCGTTTGGGGAGCGGCCCACGTTTGTGTCGTCTCCGCTGATCACTTCAACGGCGGACGGCGTGGCGGTGGCAACGGCTCAGTTAGCGAAGGTAAAGGGTGCTGAGGAGAACGTGGAATGGGTTCAGATCGCTGACCCGTCGCTTGACGCGGGGGACGTAGTGGAGATCCGTAACACGGGAACCCGGTTGAGTAAGGTGGTGGTGCTCGATAAGGTGTCGGTTCCTTTGACCCCGGCGGGGACGATGAAGGCGACCGCTCGGACGGTTCGGGTGCTGCAGGAGTCGGCATGATCGGGCTCGATTTCCAGAGCATTGTGGGGGATTTTAAGAGTCCTCCAGCGAATCTGAGGCTCCGGTTTGGGCAGATTGTGTCCGTGCAGACGGGTAGCGTGACGGTGACGGTGGCGGGTTCCACTGTCACTGTTTCAGGTGTCCGCTATCTGAACTCCTATTCGCCCTCGGCTTCAGCGACCGTGGCGATGCTCACGGATGGGCTCGATTTGCTGATTCTCGGGGCTATCGCGTAACGGTAGACTAGACTCACCTTAGGAGGACCCTATGCCTGTAACCCCAACGTATAGTCTGCCGTACCCGCAGGACTCTGATCCGGTGGACGTGGCGGGCGATATTGAGGCGCTCGCGCTTGCCGTGGATACGGCTATTGGTGGGGGCGGCGGGTCCACTGGAGGGTTCAAAACTTCTTTTCTGTTGATGGGAGCATGACGTGGCTGAGACTCTGAAGGTGCTTGGGCAAGTGTCGGGGACCGCTGCCGCGTCCACGTACACGGTTGTTTACGCTTGCCCGACCGCGACAACCGCTGTGGTTTCTACTATGGCGATTTGTAATACGGCGTCCACATCGGCAACGTATCGGCTTGCAATCTCGTCCGCCTCTGCTGCCCCGACCGCGAGCGAGTTCCTCGTCTACGGGGCTACGGTAGGGGCGAACGACACTGTTTTCCTGACGCTTGGCGCGACGCTGACAGCAACGCAGAAGTACCTGAACGCTTCCTCCTCGGCATCTACCGTCTCGTTCTCCGCGTTCGGAGTCGAGGTCGCTTAATGTCTGTTAGGAGAGCCGCTTTCTTGGGCCTGTCGAATCTGTATACCGCCCGCAATCTAAAAGCATGGAATCCTTCAGCGCTAGGTTCCGGGGCAGGAGCGGCATACACGGAAGTAGGCGGCTATGGGATTTGGACATTTGCGACCGCCGGATCGGGCACATTTACTGCAACATCGAATATTAATAGTGTCGAATATCTCGTAATCGCAGGCGGAGCCGGTGGCGGTGGTCTACAGGGTGGAGGCGGGGGCGCTGGCGGTTACCTGACATCCACTCTAAACGTGGCCCTTAACATTAACTACACGGTTACGGTAGGTGCTGCAGGAAGCCTTGGTAATGGGGCCTCGGGGCTGAGAGGGGGAGCAGGGGGGAATAGTGTGTTTTCATCTATCACAAGTACCGGCGGCGGGGGAGGCGGAGGTGGCCTAACAGACCGTACCGGCGCTAATGGGGGATCTGCTGGCGGTGGATCTGGCCCAAATAATGGCGGAGCAGGGACAGCCGGACAAGGTAATAACGGGGGAAATGGCGCGTCCGCGCAAGCGGGTGGTGGTGGCGGGGCGGGAGGCGTTGGTGGAGCAGCCGTAGCAGATACTAGTTCAGGGAGTGGCGGGGCAGGACTCTCCTCTTCTATAACGGGCTCCGCGGTTACCCGCGCTGCAGGAGGTGGAGGAGGCTCATCCACTGGAACAGCAGGTAACGGAGGGACCGGCGGTGGAGGTAATGGAGGTAAAACTGGAGCCGCAACGTCGGCCACGGCGAGCACGGGCAGCGGTGGCGGTGGCGGTGGGGGTTCCGGCGGCTCATTTGATGGTGGGGCTGGAGCAGGCGGCATCGTCGTTATTCGATATCTCCTCTAATGCCTCGCTGGAAAGCCACTGAGCAACTCCTCCACCCCGTTAAAGATGGTGAACTGTTTAACGAAAACTGGATGAACTACGATTCCATCTTTGAATACATGCCAGAGGCAACTCCGTGGATAGAGAAACGGACTCCTCGCATAGACGAAATTGAGGTTTGGGAAGTTATCTCAGAGGTATCTAATGGAGCGGGATTTGTCGGCGTCTATGCGGCTTGGCAACCGCACGCGGAACTCTATGTCGTCACACATAAGTGGCGGATCGTGGAGGAATTCTCCGGCTGGAACGCGAATAAGCGGCTAGAGGCATTCCTGATCGCGAACCAGATTCCCTATCCGCAGGGGCCAGATGAGCCAATAGTCGAGTTCTCCCCGTCTATGATCGTCTTGTGAGGGTTGCTCTAGTCTCCGCCTGTTACGGCGCTTACGATCCGATCCGGGCTCTCCCTGAGGGGCACGGTTTCGATGACGCGGTATTTGTCACTGACTCCAAAGATGTTGCAACAGAGGGCTGGAGAGTCGTGGTCGAGCCTTCGGAAGAGGCCCCACGGCTGGCAGCGAAGCGTCCAAAGATGATGCCGTGGTTATATACCGATTGTGATGCGGCAGTGTGGCTTGATGCCTCGTTCGAGGTCGTGGATAGTGGCTTCTCGAAGTGGGTGCGCCCGCTTCTGGAGGCGAACGACTTCATCGTGTGGACTCATCCTGAGGGCAGGTTCGGGATTGAGCAGGAGGCCCCGGTCTGCTGGGATTGGCCTAAGTATGCGGGCTATGACATGAGGGGCCAGTTAGCGGCTTACATGGCGGACGGGATGCCTGAGAGGTGGGGCCTCTTCGCTTGCGGCACTGTGGGGTGGAGATTCACGGAGGAGGCGCAGAGGCTCGGCGAACTGTGGCTGGAGGAGAATCGGCGGTGGTCGATTCAGGATCAGGTGTCGTTGCCGTACCTGTTGTGGCGGGAGGGGAAGCGGTTTGGGGTGTGGCCTGCAAACGAGTACCAGAATCCGTTTGTGCGGCTGAGGTGGGATGAAAGGCCAGATCCTCAGAAGTAGCGTTGCGCTCCGGGTTGGCGGTCCATGTCGGGCCAAAGTGATTCGTCTTGTGTCGCGTGTCCCCAATAGTGGATTGCGATGGTGTCCTCATGGAATGTCGGCTGACTATTAGGAAGATACGGATTGCAGTACCTCGCAGGCCAAATAGTGATGTTTGGGTATTGCCGTTGGATGATGTCCGTGAGATGCCTAGGGCCCGTGACGTAATCCATGCTTCGCCCGCTGGCGTTCTGCACGGAGGCCGGAATCGCCTCGATAACAGCGTTCAGGGCCGGATGATGGGGGATTGCTGCCATGAACGCATTTGAGATGAGCGTCCCGTCGATCTCGTATGCGAATACTGCTTTGTGGTCGCAGAAGTCTCCGGGGAGCGGCTTTATTGGCTTCATGTCGCAGTTCACGTAAAGCCCGCCATTCTGGTAGAGGATCTCATACGCGGCAATGTCGGCTTGCGTGACCTGAATCATGGTCGCCTCTTTTGCGTCGCCCCTCTCGGGAGTCCATGTCACGCCGCACCCGTCGAACTCGGTCTGGTTCCGTAGCGGGGGGAGGGTCTCATATGTCCAGTCGATTAGGTCCCATTCTGGATTTAGTCGTCGCCAATCCTGCCCGTATTCGGCGTATCGGGCTGGCATGTCACGGGGGCCGAACCATATCCGGTGGATTACTTTGGGGATCGCCACGTTATTCCCTCGTTCTTCCTGAACCATTCGACGGTGAGCCCGATACCTTCCGTCAGGCTCTTAAACCCCGTTGGGTCCACTCCGATGCTGGCGAGCGTATCCGTGTCCGCCGAAACGACTGTGCCGAGTTGCTTCAGGATTCGGCGGGCATGGATCGGATTAAGGTCGGGACAGGTGGATAGAACCGCGCTGATTATCTGCTGCACAGCGTCAGGGTTCGAGAGGGGGCCCCCTTCGGGCTCTCCGGGCCTCATGGGGACGCTAACTATGTCCGCCCCTCCTACGGCGTCAGATACGGCGTTCGCTACGTCTAGGACCGTGTGAGGGGCGATATTGCCTACGTCGATTGGGAAGTCGGGGATGAGTCCGTCTTTGGCTGATTCGAGCGCATGCACGAAGCAGTGCGCCACGTCCTTCACGTAGACCGAATCAGAGTATTGGACCCCTCCCCCGTACAGTCTCATGGGATCGCCGGATAGCGCCGCGCAAACGAAGGACGGGACGATCTTGCGGACCTTAGAAGAGCCGTATGGGGAGGGCGCTGACTGTCGCGGCCCATAGGCGTTCATGGGGCGAACCGCGATGATCTTGCTACCGCGATCCTCTCGATACATGGACACGAATTGCTCGCCCGTCGTCTTTGTAATGCAGTAGGTTCCTCGCCCAATACCAGAGTTTCCTACGGCGGCGAACACGCACGGGATGTCATATCGAGTGATCGCCTCGAATACGTTCAGGGTGCCAATGATGTTCGTTTCGGCGGCTGGACCCGGATTGTCAATCGTCTCCGCAGTCCCTAACACAGCCGCAAGATGAATGATGCCGTCTACGTGTGCCGCAAGTTCCTGCACGATCGTGGCATCACGAACATCGCCGTAAAGCCCCGAGCCCTGCCCCTTATGGTCGAGGATAAGTGCTTCATGCCCTCGCTCATGCAATGCGTCGGTGACCCACCCGCCAATGAAGCCGTAGCCTCCAGTAATACCGATCTTCACGTAATGCTCCTCACTGCCTCTCGCCAATACTGATCGTCGGCCCTCAGCGATATGTTGCCGCCATGAATCCGGTATTCGTAATCTATGGTGCCTGAAGGCCGGAATATGGCTCCCGCTCGGGCCGCTTCCCTCCAGAACGCCCAATCCTCATAAATCATGTCCCGGTAGTGGTTCTCCTCCCAAACCCATCTTCGGAAGGGGGAACCGGAGAACACGAGATTCTCGGTGGACTGCAGGACCTGTTGCCCGGTTACGTTGTTCGGGGGCATGTCTCGGCCCTGTAGGTGGATGCCGAACATGAAGATGTCTGACGGGTAGTGATCCATGCCGTTAAAGGCGTGGGGGTAGATGATGTCGTCCGCGTCCATCTTGCAAATCCAGTCCGTGTGAGTTATCGCGATTGCGTCATTCACGAGGACTTGGGGGTGATGGATGGGGACACGGGGGGAGATCACCCATACCGCGCCGGGGACGTATTCAGAAACGTGGTCTGCGATTACCGGATTCACCTCATCGGTAACAATCGTTACCTGCTGAGGAACTGTCTGGAGTGCTCCGACCGCCTCAGCCCATTCAGGCAGGAACGCCCGATAGGTGGGCCCATAGGCGACGGTGACAACCCCTATCGTCACAAGGCGTCCCACGTCTTGCGGTCGATTACCCCGGTCACTTTCAGTCCCCGACCGCCTTGGAACTGGCGGACTGCGAGGGTGACTTCGCGGTCGAATCTGCCGTCGAGATCGCCCTCATAAACGCCATGCTTCATGAGTTTCGACTGCGCCCACATTACGAGGATTCCGCGATCCCCCGTGTCGAGGGGGTGCCGGAATGGGTAGCGGTCGGCTACTTGCGCCGGGGTTTCGGTAACGTGCTCCATAGGTTTCCGTGATCGTGCCGTCATATCAGGTATCCTAGAGGCTTAGAGGAGGTTCCCCATGAATCCTAAGTTGTCTGCCGCCCTGAAATCCTATGCGAAGGTGTTCATCGCCGTCGTCCTTGGGATGTTCCTTGCGGACGGGGCAGACCTGTTCGCTGTGGACATGCAGGACCTTCGGACGTGGCTTGCTGCAGGATTCGCCTCAGTGCTGCCGCTCCTCATCACGGCCCTTGACCCGTCCGATCCCCGGTTCGGGAAGGGCAGCGAGTGAGCGTCACAGACGGCATCCTGATTGCCGGGGCCATTGTCGCGGCCCTCACCGCAATCGGTATTTTCGCCCACCGGATTTACAAGATAGCGAAGCGTATTGACGGGGCTCTCGGGGTGGACTCTGAAGGGAGAACGATCTCGGACAGGCTACAGAGGGTAGAGCACCAACTATTCCCAAATGGGGGTTCCAGCCTCACGGATAAGATCAACAGGATTGAGCACGAGCAGAGGCAAATGAAAGGCGAGATCTCCGCTTTTAAGGAGATCCTGACGCTGCTGTTAAAGAGGGAGAGCACTCATGGCTAAGACGATTTCAGGACATACCGCTATCAGATTCAGCGCCGACCCGCGCCTTCGTAAGGCCTACGTGCCGGGTCGCCCTATCTGGCTTCGAACGGCCCGCCCCTATACCCCCCTGTTCCTTCGGCTCGCCGTGCTCCTCGATCAGGTAGAGCCGCTCCTTGCCCGCAATACGTGGTCCTACAACTATCGCGAGCCGCGCATGGGAAGCGGTATTTCGGATCACGCGGGCTATGCGATCGACTGTTGGAGCGACGGAATCGGGGCGCACACGTGGCCTTCGAAGATGCCGAAGGATAAGGCGGCGCGTATCTCCGAGATCCTGAAGAAGTTCCGCACCGATGACGGCAGGCTCGTATTCGGTTGGGGAGTCTGTAAGCGGAGCCCCGGAGTCGATTACCCGATTGTGTACCGCCTCGTCGCTTCGAACGACCCGATGCACTTCTATATTGCTCCCGGCATTACCGCGAAGGATGCGGCTCAGGTGATCCGCGACATGGGAATCCGCCCCGATGGAACAATCCGCGACTAACCCATCCTTACGGGAGGCGCTCGCGAATGTGAGTCTCCCTCAAATCGGTATTCGCTGCTTCACGTGTACCGTCATGGACGACATGACTCCAGAGGATCTACAGGCATTCACGGAGGCGATGGGCAACAAGTCGCTATCTAATAACGCTATTGCTACGGCGCTGGTGGCGGCGGGGTACAAGGTCTCTCGCGGATCTCTTGCACGTCACCGTCGGCAAGAGTGCAAGCCGGTACAATGATGATGGGTTGAGCGTGCTCCCCAAGGCCCCCGGCGGTCCCCTCGCTGCCGGGGGCCGCACGTTGTCCGGGTAGAAAAATATTTGCTCGACACGCTTGACGTGACGGGGGCGACGCACTACTCTTGGGGTATCGGGTCGAGGGGCCCGATAGAGGGGAACCCCATGAAGCAGGTACAAATCACCGGATACAAGATCGACGCGGACAAGCCCGCGGATAACTACAGCAAGTGCAACGCACGGGTGCTTGTAGATCAGATCGGGCGCGGCAACGTCATGGCAATCTCAGGTGGGCGCGTGCTCGTGGCCCACGAAGGCGTGCTCCTGCCCGTAGCCAACGGCTACTGGGTTACCGTCCACCTCACCTCCGCCGACACCTACGTGGTTCGCCGCGCCTATCACCGGGCAGGCAAGACGACGTGGAAGCAGGAGTGGGAGGACGTGTACGCCGATCAGGTCGGCGCAATCGCCTACGAAGCGTCCCTGTCGTGACGGCGCGGCAACTGTCAGCCCTGCTCCGTATCGTGAAGGGAATGGACCCGCTGGTCCTCTCAATCCTCGCGGAACGGGCCCATGAGGGAGATTTCATGGATAAGGCTATTCGGGCCGTCGCCGCTGGAGAACTGGAGTGGAGGATGGAATGTCAGACGAACTGAGAATCGACACGCCGGAGAAGGCGGCGTGGGCGATGAGGAAATACCGCGTGCTCGCGCAACGCAGGAGCCAATACGAGGCCCTAGCAGAGGCGGAAGGTCGCCGCATACAGGAATGGCTCGACCGCGTAACAGAGCCGCTAGAGGGTCAAATGGAGTTCTATGGCGGGCATCTGCAGGCGTGGGCTATGCAGGAGCGGGCGCGAGGCCGGAAGTCTACGGATCTTCCTGACGGGAAGGTCTCGACCCGGCAATCGACTCCGACGCTAGAAGTCGATAAGAGCGCATTCACTGAATGGGCTCAGGGGGCTAACCGGGAGGATCTTCTTCGTGTCACCTATGCCCCTGACATGGCCCGCATTAAGGAGTCCGTCGTCGTGAATGGAGCGGACGTGCTCGACCCCACGACAGGGGAAGTCATCCCCGGCCTTATGCCAGTACCCGAACGAGTAACAGTCAAGATCGACCCGGACATGAACGCTATCGACCTAGAGGGAATCGAGGAAGAAGATGAGTGACCAGAAGCCTGCAATCCACGAGGCGCTTTCGAACGTCATGGAGGAAGTTAAATCAGTCGCAAAGAAAGATCGCAACGAGTCTCAGCGGTTCAACTTCCGGGGAATCGACGCTGTAGTGAACGCTGTCGGGCCTGCCCTCCGCAAGCACGGAGTGGTGGTTCTGCCGGAGGTGCTCGATCACCGCTACGAAGTCGCGACATCTAGCGGCGGCAAACCGATGGGACACGTCATCGTGAAGGTTGCCTACACGTTCATCGGGCCGACGGGTGATTCGCTCCGGTGCTCTGTCATGGGCGAGGCAATGGATATCGGCGATAAGGCGACCCCGAAGGCTATGTCTGTCGCTTTCCGTACCGCGCTCCTGCAGGCGCTTACCCTGCCGACGGATGAGCCGGACCCCGATTCGGAGTCTTACGAGCGGGGCGAGCCGAAGCAGCAGAAGGCGGCGAAGCCGTCTGCCGACGGCGCGAAGGTGCCTGATCTCGTGGCCCGGTTCGCTGACGCCGAATCGGCGGAGGATCTCGCGGCGATTTCGCAGGAGATTCCAGCCCTCGACATCTCGAACGCTGAGAAGGAGACGCTCCGACGCGCCTACGGTGCCGCGAAGCAGCGCATAGACGGATAGTGTGAGCCCCCGCGACCGTGGAGGGTCCGGGGGCGAGACCGGCTGAAGGGAGCCGATATGACAGAGAATATCAGCGACACGCCCGAGAATGGGCATCAACTCGCTGTCGAACAGCCTAACTATGAGCGCATCCCTCACTGGGTTCTATTCCACCCGGATGCGAGCGCGAACGCGGTTCGCCTGTATCTCGTGCTGCAGTCCTACGCAATGGGCCGGGCATCCTCTTTCCCGTCGCGGAGGGCAATCGCGGATCGAATGGGAGTGAGCATCCCGACGGTGGACGCCGCAAGGGAGGTCTTAGCCCGGATAGGGGCGCTGACAGAACAGCCCCGCATGGACGACAAGGGCGATCGGTCCTCGAATCTCTACACCCTCAGGTGGCAAGAATCTTCAGGGGGTCGTCAAGAATCTTTACCACCCCCTACCCAAGAATCTTTACGACCGTCGTCAAGAAAGTTGTATAGGGAAGCAGACATACCTAAGACAGACATATCTGAAGCAGACAGTTCTCTCGTCCAAAAGCCGGTCGATCTCGACTCTGACCCCGAATGGCTCTCATTCTGGAAGGCCTATCCCCGAAGAGACGACAAGGGTCATGCTCGGAGAGCGTGGATGAAAGCACTACGGAAGGCACCCGCTTCCGATATCATCGCGGGGGCGGCACGCTACCGGGACGATCCGAACCGGGAGGCAGGATTCACGGCTCTCCCCGCGACGTGGCTGAACGGTGAGCGGTGGCAAGACGGCCCTCTGCCGCCCCGTGAGGGCCGAAGCGAGCGCAAGGTGACGGAGGTACAGGGCATGATCGAACGGGCCGCTCAGAGGGACGCACAGCGCCAACAGAGGGCAATCTCATGAACGAGACGGAGACCGCGATCCTCCTCGCCCTCGCGAACGGGCACGATCAACGGCACGGAACAGACGACGTGAAGGTTCAAGCGTGGTACGCCCTGTTCTCGCAGGAGGCCCCCGGAATGACCTACGAATGGGCTTCCGCCCGCGTGAACTGGCACTACGCCCGAACGACCGACATGCTCATGCCCGCCCATCTTGTGACCGCATGGAGGAATGAGCGGCACCGGGAGATGGAACGCATGGCATTACCGTCCGGGGGCGGCATACCAATGCCGGACTACGTGAAGGAGGAAATGCGGAGGCTGAGGCGCTAATGGAATGCTTGAACTGCGGGGAGCAATTCGACAACATCGGCTGCCGCTGGAGATGCCCCCATTGCGGGCTGAAGCACTCATGCTGCGAAGGAGACCCCGCATGACCCGCCAGAAAATGCCACAAGCCACGATCCGTTCCGTCACCGATCGCTCGCAGAACAGGTGCGAACGGTGCGGCACGCAAGACTCCCTCCGATGGAGTTTCCACCACCGAAAGCCTCGGGGAATGGGCGGCTCGAAAGACCCCACCATAAACAGCCCCGCTAACATCCTTCTGCTCTGCGGATCGGGCACAACCGGCTGCCACGGGTGGGTTGAGTCTCATCGGGAACAGGCATACGAAGAGGGCCTCCTCGTCCATCGAAACGATGACCCGGACGAGATCCCGGTAACACTCCGATACGGAACAGTATGGTTAGATGCCGTAGGAGGGGTGCAAGCGTGCTAGATTCAGGACATGCGGTTCGAACTCACTTACGAGAACAGACCGCTCACCACGAACGCGGAGAGGCGGGGGAATCGGTGGGGCAGGGCCGATCACGTGAAGCACTGGAGGGACACGTTCGCGTGGCTCGCCAAAGCGGAGCGGATTCCACGTATGGCATGGCTCGACATCACGGCACAACCGACGCAAGCACGCGGCAGGCTGCAGGACACCGCCGCCTGCAACCCGTCGGTCAAGGCGGCAATAGACGGGCTCGTGGACGCCGGAATCGTCCCTGACGACACCGGCACCTACGTCCGCAAAATCACGTTCCTCCCGTGCCTGAGAGGACCGGACAGACTAACCCTGATTATCGAAGGAGAGAGGGAATGCCAAGACCACTGAGGAAGCCGAACGATCACGAGCGAGCCGAACTCGACATTATCAAGGACATTAACGAGACGATCACCCGGAACATCGAACGGAATAAGGCCCTCTCCCGAGACCGCCGGGAACGGGTAACGTCCATGATGGAACGGGGCTGGAGCATGTACGGCATCGCTCTGGAAACCGGGATCACCCCGAACACGGTGAAACGGATTGTGGAGTCACGCGGCTCGGAGGCCGCAAGTGCAGATTCATAAGGTGCCAATAGGGTCGATCATCCCCGACCCGGAGAACGCGAGACGACACCCGCAACGGAACATCGAAACACTCATGGGAAGCCTCAGCATGTTCGGGCAACAGCGCCCCCTCGTGGTATGGCAGAACGTCGTCATCGCTGGCAACGGCACCCTCGAAGCAGCACGAGCCCTCGGCTGGAGCGAAATCGAGATCACCCGCGTCCCGCCCGACTGGGATTACGACATGGCCCGCGCCTACGCCCTCACAGACAACAGGACGAGCGAACTCTCCCATTGGGACCCTCAGGTACTCGCCGACCAGTTACTCGAACTCGACGCGGTGGGATGGGATGTCTCCGATTTTGGATTCGCTGCACTCCAGCCACCGACCGACCCTGAACCGCTGCCAGAGATCCCATTCGGGGCCCCTTGCCCGACGTGCGGACGTTTCACGTGAAACATGACATTCGAAGAGTCGAGGAAGCGGTTATCCGGCCCTACATGGGGGCAGGCAAGAAAGAAGGACTCTCGTTCGTCCCTAAGACGGAATACGCCATGCTGTACGTGGACGACGAGCCCGCAGGCTTCTGTGGCCTTCGATATCTCGGCAACAGGGCAACGTACAGGAACCTGTACGTGCGCCCACTGTTCCGGGGTCAAGGGCTAGGGGCCACACTGATCCGCTACCAGATAAGCCGTTCCCGCGAGATGTCAATGCAGTTCGCTATCGCCTACACAAACCCAAACAGCCTGCGCCTGTACCTCGGATGCGGAGGCGTCCTCATGGACAGCGACAGGTTCTACGGGCTTGTCCACTTCGACCTGAAGGACCATTACCGGGTGAGGGGACTATGAAGGTCTACAGGAAAGAGACCGTTCTGGAGGCCGCGCTCGACCGCATCCGATGGATCTTCGATGAGTTCCCGAACGTGATCGTCTCGACCTCGGGCGGCAAGGACTCCACTGTCGTGTTCGAACTGACCCGGATGGTCGCCCGCGAGAAAGGTCGCCTCCCCCTGCGCGTATTCTGGCTTGACCAAGAGTGCGAGTTCGAGGCAACCGCCACCTACCAGAAGCACATCATGTACCAACCGGACGTGGAACCGTGGTGGTATCAGATCCCGTTCCGGCTGCAGAATGCGACATCCTCCGATTCCCTATGGCTCGACGCTTGGGGAGAGGGCGCAGAATGGGTTAGGGAGAAGGACCCGATCGCCCGCCACGAGAACATCTACGGCGTGGACAGATTCGTGAAACTCATGGAAGCGATCGTGGCCCACGAGTTCGCCGACACGCCGACAGCCGTCCTCACCGGGGTTCGCGCTGAAGAGTCACCCGTCCGGTTCATGTCCACCACGGGGAGCGCAACCTATAAGTGGGCGACATGGGGCAACGTGATCTCGAAACCCCTCGACCACTACAACTTCCACCCAATCTATGACTGGTCTTACATTGACGTGTGGAAGGCGATCCACGACCACGGCTGGACCTATAACACGCATTATGACGCGATGCACCGCTACGGGGTGCCCGTCAGGAAGATGCGGGTCTCGAACTACCATCATGAGACCGCCGTCCATGCCCTGTTCATGCTGCAGGAAATCGAGCCCGCCACGTATGAGGCGGCAACCCGCCGGATCTCCGGGCTGGACACGGCGGCGAAACTCGGCAAGGACGACTACTTCGTGTATGACCTCCCATTCATGTTCACCTCATGGCTGGAATACCGGGACTACCTTCTGGAGCACCTCATCACAGAGGAGAAGTACCGGACCCGGTTCGCTAAGAGGTTCGCGAGCATGGAGCGCCGCTACCCGCACGCCGTGGGCCCCGCCCTCTACAAGGTCCAGATTAACAGCATCCTCACGAACGACGTGGAGATGACGAAACTGTCGAACTGGGAATCCCATAACTTCACCACGGCTCGACTAGCAGAGCAGGAGGATTACCGTGGAACCATCGCTTGACGAGATGCTGAACACGCTGACGGTCATGATTGAGAAGGCCCCTGACCGGCAGGAAGCGATCGCCACGGTTCGGGAGCGCCTCGCTGCCCTATCGCCCCGCTCGACACAGCCCATTGACCATGTGCGTTGGGTCCCGGTGGAGATGGTGCAGGCGAACGACTACAACCCGAACTCGGTTGCGAAGAATGAGATGCGGCTCCTGTATGTCTCGATTAGCCACGACGGGTACACGCAACCCGTGGTCACGTATTGGGATGAGGAACTCGGCAAGTACGTGATTGTGGACGGCTTCCACCGCTACACGATTATGCGGACAAATAAGGACATTTATGACCTGAACGGGGGTCTGCTTCCCATCGTCGTGATCGACAAGGACATCAACGACCGTATGGCCTCGACCGTCCGCCACAACCGCGCACGGGGTAAGCACTCCGTGGCAGGCATGGGCCAGATCGTGTTTAACATGCTCCGCAACGGGGCCTCAGATGAGGAGATCTGCAACGAGGTGGGGCTGGAGGCTGAGGAACTCGCCCGACTGAAGTACGTCACCGGGTTCGCGAAACTGTTCGAGAACGCGTCTTACGGGCAGGCGTGGGAAACGGATAAGCAGATCAAGATCCGCAAAGAGTACCTATCAGAATCCGCAGAACGTCCCGACATGGAGGCAAACGCATGAACCGGATCGAAACCGTGAAACTGGACACCCTCGTCCCGTACTGGCGGAACCCCCGCAAGAACGACCTCGCCGTAGAGAAGGTCAAAGCGTCGATTCAGGAATACGGCTACCAAGCCCCAATCATCGTGGACTCCAAACTGACCATCATTGTCGGGCACACCCGCTACCGGGCCCTCAGGGAACTCGGCTGGACAGAAGCCCCCGTCGTCATCTCCGACATGCCCGCAAAGAAGGCTAAGGAATACCGGATCATTGACAACCGGACCTCCGAATACGCGGAGTGGACCGATGACCTCTCCCTCGAACTGAAAGAGTTCACGAACCTAGAGTTCAGGGACCTATTCTTCCCCGACATCGAACTCGACCCCACCTTTAAGCAGTCCAGTCACGAGGTAACCCAAGACAAGGTGGACGCGATCGAGGCCCGCATCCAAGACGACTTCACTGCCGCCTCAGACAAGCGCGACGCCGAACCCCGCCTTAACATACCTTGCCCCTACTGCAACGAAACCATTACACTCCTCAGGAGCGACGTTATGAAGAAGGCATCATGGGAGTAAACAAGCCGCCCCGCTCCATGAACGGGTGCGCCGCCTTCATCCTCCTCGCCCTCCTCATCATCGGAACAGCCGCCACCCTCGGCATCGCCGTTCGCGTCTTCCAATGGATCACCGGCAACTAGAAAGGACCACCCCCCTAATGGCAGGCCGAAAGACCAAACTCACCGAAGAGGTCCTCAACCGCCTAATCGAAGCAATCCGGGCAGGTAACTACATCTACACCGCCTGCGCCTACGCCGGAATCCACAAAGACACCTACTACGAATGGCTAGAGAAGGCCAAAGCCGACGACGCGAGCCCCCTCCTAAAGCGACTTTCCGACGAAGTAGAAAAAGCCCGCGCTGAGGCCGAAATGCGGAACGTCCTCAACATTCAGCGGGCCGCTGGAGGCGGAACATGGCAGGCGTCCGCGTGGTGGCTGGAGCGATCCTTCCCTGACAGGTGGGGCCGCAAGACGGAGATCCTCGGACCGAATCAGGGTCCCCTGCAGGTTGAGGTGACGCGGGATGAACTGACGGAGCGGATTACGGCGCTCCTCACGGCGGTGGTGGAAGAGGATGAGTCTTAGGGAGGTGCTCGCTGAGGCGACGCCGCTGAAGCAGCAACAGGTCCTTGCCTCGTTGTCGCATACGGAACTGCTTGCTCTGGCAACCATGCTGGAGGGCGGGGTGGACCCCCGTTGGGCCCGCTACCGGAATGACCCGGTGCGGTTCGTGACGGAGGGGCTCGGGGAAGATGTCTGGTCGAAGCAGGTAGAGATCCTCGAATCCCTGAGGGATAACAAGCGCACAGCGGTCCCGGCGTGCCACGCCCCCGGCAAGTCTCATATTGCGGCTCGTGCCGTCGCGTGGTGGGTTGCTGTTCACCCTCTGGAGACCGTCAGGGTCGTCACGACCGCGACAACGTACCGTCAGGTCAGGAACATCCTGTGGCCCCATATTCGCCGTGTGGTGGCTAAGGCGGGCCTGCCGGGGGAAGTGCTCACGACGGAGTGGAAGATCGGGCATGAGACCGTCGCGGACGGGTTCTCCCCTCAGGACCATAACGAGGCGGCGGTTCAGGGTATCCACGCGGAGAACCTGCTCATTGTCGTGGACGAGGCGGGCGGCATTGGCAACACGATCGGCTCCGCTTTGGAAGCCCTCATGACGGGTGGGCACACAAGGCTCCTCCTCCTCGGCAATCCGCCCACTGACAACATGGGCTCATGGTTCGAACGGTCCTGCAACAACGGGCTCTACAACGTCATCCCGATCTCCGCTTATGACACGCCGAACTTCACGGGGGAGGCCGTTGGCGAATGGTCCCGCAACCTCGTGGATCAGACTTGGGTAGACGACGTGATTCGCTCCTTCGGGGAGGAGTCAGCGTTCGTGCAAGCCCGCGTCTATGCCCGGTTCCCCCGCTCGACCGCCTCCACTGTTCTCCCGATTCAGTGGGTTGAGGAAGCGATGAAACTGCAGGCGGACCCCGGCCCGATCCGGCTCGGGGTGGACGTGGCAGCGGAAGGCGGGGACGAGTTCGTCATCGCGAAGATGGACGGCATGACCGGCAGCATCACGTTCACGAACCGGGGCAACCATTCCCCGGTCGAGGTCGCCGGTCGGGTTCTGGAAGCGATCCACGCTGCGGAGAAGATCCACGCGGAGCGCGGCTACCGGGAGAAGGTCCGGGTGAAGATCGACGCAATCGGCGTCGGCTGGGGAGTCGCCGGGTTACTGGACGATTGGGGATCGGAGGGCAGGCACGGGTCCACGATTGTGCCCGTGAACGTGGCGCAAGCCGCTTACGATCGGGAGAAGTACGCGAACCAGCGGGCCGAAATGTGGTGGTCGGTCAGGGACCTGATCCAACCGGACGAGAACGGGGAGCAGATCCTCGCCCTCGACATTGACCATGCGACAGCAGCACAACTCGCCGCGCCCGCATACCGGGCAAATACGGGAGGCCGTATCCAAATCGAGTCGAAGGACGACATGCGGAAGCGTGGCATCGGCTCGCCTGACAGGGCAGAGGCCCTCCTATTGGCTATATTCGAGCCACCACACAGGGAGGTGCCTGACGTGGCCCCCCTGTCAATCACCGGACAGAACGGATGGATCTAGCGCATGGATCACGAGGGGTTCGTAGATTTCATCGCCGCGAGGCGCTGGCAGTTCGCTAAGACTATGGCAGCGATCCCGCATGAATACACGGTGGCGGCGTGGTATCCGAACCAGCGGGCCGCGTTCGATGAGGCGGTCATGTTCATCCGTGAGCACGGCTACGAAGGCAGGTTCTTCAGTAAGACGTACCTGTATTACGACGTGGACGGGCTCCAGTATTGGACAATGGGCAACCCGCTACCGATCACGAAACTGATTAACCGGGCCCTGAAGCGGTGAGGGTTTACATACAGGCGATCCCGCAACGGCACGGCTATGTTCAGGAACGCATATTTCCCGCCCTCGACTCCTGCCCCGTCGTCACGGAGACCCGCGTGTTTACCGATTGGGACCGGCATGGACCCCTCTGGAATGCCATGAGGATTTGGGCGGACATCGCTGAGGGGCAAGAGCCCGCGCTCATCTTGCAAGACGACGTGATCCTTCACCCCGATTTCACGGTCGGGCTACGCGAAATCCTCGAACACGTGTTCGAAGGGCGTATGGAGGCAGTGTCCCTGTTCGCTCCTCCCCGCAAGGTAATGCGGGAATGGTGGGAGCAAGGCCATAATTTCGTGGAGAACTACAAGTTCCTGTGGATGCCCGCGATCCTGTTCACGGCACGGTTCACGCGAGGGCTCCTCGATTTCGCGGCTCGGCAAGACACTCACCATGACGACACCGTGGTCGGCGACTATTCGAGGCTCTCCGGTATCCCAATCTGGAACTGCCTGCCGTCCCTCGTTCAGCATGACCTCGACGTGAAATCGAGCCTTGGAACAGGGGTGTCGTGCGGCGGGGTGCGCCGGGAAACCGTGACATGGGCGGAGACGGTCCCTGACGGCACCTACAGGGAAATCAGGTCGATTCGGTACGGGAGGCCCGCATGATTCACATAGGCCCGCATAGGCTCTCTCAGGGCTCCGTTATGGGGGAGCAGGTAGACGCCCTCATTGACCGGCCCATTCAAATCCTCTACAGCGACCCGCCGTGGGGAGACTCGTTGCTGAAGCGGTTCGCGACTGACACGGAGAAGGCGACCGGGGTCCGACCCGTGCAACCGTCCTATTCGGAAGTGTGCGCCCGTTACGCGGATCTCATCTCCCGTTACGTGACGGACTACGTGTTCATCGAAGTGGGGCGGGCTTCATGGCAGGAGATGTTTAACGCGGTCGCGCCCGTGCTGCATGACCCTGAGGCGGTCCCGTTCTGGTATGGCGCAGACATTCAGGCGGTCCTGATTTACGGCAGGCGCGGCGAAGGAGAGAACGCTCCATTCAGGGATCTGCACGGACTGAAGGGGCTCCCGTTTGTGAAGCATGTCCTCGGGTCGATTGCTCGTCCGGGGTGGACTGTCCTCGACCCCTGTTGCGGCGCAGGCTATACGGCGCGGGCGGCAGCAAGCATGGGGATGGTGTTTCGGGGGAACGAGTTAAATCCGGCGCGTCTTGCGAAGGCAGAAAAATATTTGAGAAAGATGACCGAATAGACTTGACGCGCCTCCCCCGTGCCGCTAACGTTAGGGGTGTGAGGCAGGCGAGGGGCCTGCCGGAGGGGAACAAAATGACCATCTCAGAACTGAACGAACTGACCCGCGAAGATCTCATCGCAATAGACAACGCGCTCATCATGCTCGCCCGCTACGAGCACGCCGCAACGAAGAACACCTCAGCGGCAGACGCAGCAACTAAGGCGCTGCACCGAATCGCGGTCCGCTACAGCCTCGTCTCCACGAATGGCGATTCTGCGGAGGTGGCGCGATGAGTCGCGAATGGGACACGACCGAATACGAGTGGAGCCACGGGCGCAAGCCACGTGGAACCGGCTCATGGGCTTTCGTCCCCGCCGACTCCATCTGGCCCGGAGAAATGCCCGCCGACGCAATCGCATGGGCATGGGGCACCTACGGAGACGCCAAGCGCGAGGTCGCTAAGCGTCACCCCGAAATCGACCGCTGGAAGGTGCTCTCATGAACCGGACAGTGAACGTCGCATGGCGGGCCTTCTCCGACCGCCCAATGATCGGCTATGACCTCGACGCAAACGTCACCTTCGAGGTCGAGACCGACCTAACCGACCTCGCGCTCTGCGAGCAGATCTTCAAAGAGACCAACCTGTACGAAGGCCCGATATGGGATCTCATGCAGCCGCTTCCCGAAGACCGAACCCACACGGCCCTCAGCGTCATCTTCGACAAGGGCGACCTCGTGACAATCGACGGCATCACCTACGAAGTCGCCGACATGGGATTCAGGAAGGTGACAGCATGACCATGAGCGAGATCCTGAAGGCGGCTTACGACCGCGCCTGCGCCGAGACGCAATCGAAGAAGCAAGCAGGGATTTGGGAGGGGGCCCGCCTTCGGGAACGGGACGCCTACGAGCAAGGCCTATGGGACGCTTGGAAGATCGCGGAAACGGAAGGGGCCTGACATGCCACTCGACATTCCGGCAATCAAAGAGGGCGATGTCGTTTCCTACGAAGACATGGCAAACCTGCGGGCCGAATACATCGTCGTCTCCCTTCCCCAATCGGGCGACCCGATGCAGCAGTTCGGGCTCCTGCAAGTCCTTCCGGGTAGGCTCATCATGAGCGACTGCAGGCAATACGGCTGGAACCTTGTGAGGAGGGCCAATGGCTAACCTGTACCGGGACCCGATGCCATGCGACCACTGGACCCAAGACGGGCAATGCGGGGCCCCTGAGACGCGCAGATTCCTGAACGGGTGGTACTGCCCCTCTCACACTCCTTACGCCCTCACGGGCCGCGAGGAGCCGAAGGGCACAAGCCACCTTTACACGCCGATCACGTCCGGGGTTCGGATCATGGATTGGGGCGACGCGATTAAGCAAAAGAAGCGGGCCCGGATCGACGCAAAGCGGCATAGGCAATGACGGCGAACGCTGACATGACGCCTAGTGACGGCGAAAGCCGACAACGTAACGATATCCGTAACGATAGCCACCTGCCGGAGTGCCCAGACACTGTGCAATGCGTCTACGACCAGAATGACCAGTGCTGGCTTGAGCACTCGCAGTGCATCTGTGAAGAACTCCATGCCTGCGAGCAGCGGGTGCGGCT
>Ga0129333_10001685_pt1 | contig 20242 bp, 5 predicted proteins | sample CPB6_08_DNA_FD_94474 | JGI IMG/M metagenome (GOLD analysis project Ga0129333, IMG submission 94474) | Freshwater to marine salinity gradient microbial communities from Chesapeake Bay, USA - CPBay_Sum_0.6_0.8_DNA | ecosystem: Environmental > Aquatic > Marine > Coastal | place: USA: Chesapeake Bay... | reverse complement strand
GGTTGTGCAACAGGTTGTGCAACAGGTTGTGCAACAGGTTGTGCAACAGGTTGTGCAACAGGTTGTGGAACAGGTGTAGATGTTGTAGGAGGTGAATAAGTGTAAACTGGTTCTGATGGTGGTGGAGTGTTATCTACCCTAGTATTAGATATCGTTTCTTTAGTTACGTCAGTGTCTAATATCCTTTCTTGGGGCGATCCAGTTTCTAATATTTCCTGCGATGCTATTTTATAAGATCTTGTTGAAATTGTAGTTGGTTGAACTGTTTCGACAAAACCACTAGCAGTAAAATTTTCTTGAGCATCTGTAGATACTCTGTCAGTTAATTTAAATGTTTTTGTTCCTGTTGAAAATTTATTTAAAGAATTATTTGCAGGATATATAAAGAAACTTCCAAGAACATTAGAACTATAATCTACTTTCAATCTTGTTCGAAGAACTCTTGCCTTTGCTTTTGAAGTAACTCCTTCCAGAATCATATCAGGTAAAATAATACCTCCATAACCAAGAGTCCCAACATCAGACAAGATGTAAGTGTCTATATTTAAAATACTAGAGGTTTCGCTGTAGTCATTTGAAATTTCTTCCCCAGTATAAGGGTTAAATTTAAAATATGTTTTAAAATCATTTTCATCTATAACTCTATGAGGTCCAGATTTATGTCTTGGGTGACATACTCGAACTGTTGCACGGTGCTCCAAAGAACTTCCATTATTAAAACTAGCGATGACATCTTCACCAACATTAAATTTACCAGTTCCTGAAATCATTTCAATTTCAAGTAATTTTGGAAAACAACTATTTGTTACATCAATTCCATCAAAATATGCAGTTAATTCGGTTCCAGGAAGAAGACCTTTTCCTTCAAATTGAATATTTCTAGATCTTATAAACTGAGAATTATCTCTTTTAACTACTCTTTCCCCAACAGAAATTGAATTTCCTGTAGTTGGTTCTAGTGTTATTTTAGTTCCTGTTCTAGAAGTAGAACCAGATTCATAGGTAGTAATTGTTGTTTCATTATAGATTCTAGTATTTGTTATATAACCGTTTCTAGTAACATCGCTTAGGTTGTATTTTGTATCTTCAGTTGTTCTATCTGCAACTCCTGACCAAGTAGTTTTCCAATCATTATATGTAATTAATTCCCCAGATTCATTAAGATTATATGCTTTTTTATATAAATCTATATCACCAACATCAACAATAAAATTTTCTGCCTCCAATATTTTTGGGGAATCGAACCAAGTATCTGTTGATGGAGTAAGTTCTATAAAACCTTTCCAATAGTTTAGAATAAATGGTGTTACACTTTCCGATCTAGTAGCTACATTTTGACTTTTCCAAAGTGCGTCAGTATAACGCAAAGTAATTATACCATCATTAATAACTACATTGTCCCCTTCTATATAATTGTCATCATCTACAATATTTGATTTATCATTATAAGGAAGTAAACTAATATTCTGAACATCTACATTAGGTCTCAATTCTTGTGATTCTGGGTGGATGCAATTATTCTTTCCTAAAGAGAGATCTTGTATGGGGGCATTTTGATCGGAAAAATTATCCACAAAAAACCCAGATTTAAATTTATTCAATCCATTAGAATCTTGGATTAAAAGGTTTGAAGTTTTTGATTCTAGGAGAGAAAGACTTGTATAGTATTCAAGATTTCTTATTCTATCTTCGAGAACTTTAATATCTCGCATTCTATATCTCTTGTGTTCTGTGAGTTTTATGAATGCGTCTGATGTATTATAGAGGTAAGGTGGTAAATTAATAGTAGATATTTCTAGGGAATCATCTACTGGAACTGGTTTTTCTGGAGATTCTGAAGGAACTCCTGTTTTTATTTGTAATGAACCAGTTTTATTTAAATATATGGTATCAATTCTTCCAAGATAAAAAGAATAATTAAGTACTATAGATTCATCAGATGCCAAAGAATTTTTGGCAGAATTTCCTGATAATGTAAAAGATCTTCCATAAAACTCTAGAGGAGATCTTGTATCAACTGATGTAGTGTATGGAGAAACTCTTGGTCTAATGTCAATTATATCAGTCAGCCTGTTACCATCAACTGATCCAATTTCTTTTGAATAATCACATTCTAAATAAGAATTTCTGGTAGTTATATCACCTTCATCAGAAGAATCATAATAGACGTTTGAAAAATATATTTTTAATTGTCTAGTGGGAGCATTGAAATTTGATTTTCTTATTAATGTGGAATAGTCATAGAAAGTAGATTTTTGACCCGAACTGAACGAATAGTGTGTAGTAACATCATTACTCTCAAAGTCTGAAGATGCTAGGATACATTTAATGCCAGATTCTTCAAATAATAAAGTTTCTCCTATTTTAAATGAAACATTATTTTTTGGAGTATATCTAATCTCTGAATCCGATTTTCTTTCAACTAAAATTGCAACAGATCCACTAGATTCTCCTGTAATCTTTTCTCCCAGTATTAAATCGGAAGTCTTTCCACTCTGACTTCCTATAGAAGAAAGTAGAAGAGATGGTGCATTAGCACTGGAAGTTCCTTTAGATTCATATATTCCATGTATTTCGATTACATCTGGATAATTTAATGATATTAAGTTATCCTCAACTCTAGTTCCATATGGATAATTTCCATATGTTAATCCGTTATCTAGAGTATCTTGCCCCGAACCAGACCCCTCTAATATTGATTTATCGACTATAACATAATTTACTCTATTTTTCTTTTTAATTTTTTCTTTTGGTTTACTTTTTCTTATTGTGGAAACTAAAGTGGCATTAGAATCATTCGTTAAATTACTAATTGTTAAAGTATTTCCAACAATAGAAAATTTATCACTAGTTAATACTTGTGTAGTTCCATCTGAATTTGTTAATAAATATCTTTCCTCATCAAACGGCAAGAAAGTTTCATTTTGATCGGTTAAAGAAACTATTAGTTTATTTGAAGATATTACTTGGTTATCAAAAGTTTTTCTAATTGTTAATGTAGAATTTGTCAAATCTACATTTGAAATATTACTTTTTGGTAACTTGGAATATAGAGTATTGTCTTGAGATGATACTAATGATGTTGTTAAAATTTCTAAATCATTTACTGTTATATTCTGGGTAGGAATAGATCCCTTAATAAAGTTTGTTACTGTAGAAACTCCAGATGCTACTACCGTCAGTCCATTAATTTCATCAACTTTTGCATAATATGGTAGAGATGTATCTAGAGGATTTGTATATTTTATTATTTCTCCAACCTTTACATTTTTTCCTGGGAAAATTGGATTTGTACTGGTAATATTAATAATAGAACCATTTACTGCAAAACTTGATATACCAACATTAAATTTGGTCGTTTGAATAATATCTGCGGAGAAAGTTCTTGCAGTCCCCACGTTACCGTATACTGACCTAACATCAGATATTCCATATGATGTAACAGTTCTACAAACTCTAGTTATTGATTCATTACCATCAAAAACTAGAGATTCAAATGGTAAAAACTCACCAGTTGTTTGATAAAGAATAATGTTAGAACTATTAGATACCGACTCTTTTAAGAATCCAGTGGCTCCACTATTTTCTCCATTAACAAAAGTTGGAGTAGTTAGAGTTATTGGTTCATTCAAAGTTATCTCTGTTGTTGTTTGAATGTCATACAAAGATATATTCCATTCATTTAAATCTGGATAAGAACTGTCATAGGATCCAGATTCTAATGTAAAATCATATACTCTTGCGACCCCTATTTCTTTTCCTGTGGATGCCACCCCAACATTACCGACCCTAGAATCTCTAAGACTAAGAATATAATCACTTCCTGCACCAATTTTGGGGGCACCATAAACTCTATTGAGTCTGAATGTAGGTCCAGTATTATATGTAATAGGCTGATTCTCTAATGTTTTTACTGTTCTTGGTTTAGGTACATCAATAAGAGAGCTGTTTATTACCTCAATTTCATAACCTCTAATATATGCTTTTCCCGGAGAAATTTGATATAAAGCAATATTGTCAGAAGGAACAGACCCACTATCGGTTAAATCGGTTAAATTAAATACTCCACCATTTCCCAATTTGTCATTCAGAGACTCCTTTAGAACAACATCAAATGGAGTCACATAATAGTCTCCTGATTCATCATAGGTTCTTCTTGCAAATTCATCAGCTAAAATATTATATTGAGTATACTTATCTGAAGAATAACTAATGACACCAGTTCTTACCCTTGCTAATTCTATAAAATTAGTATCATCAAAATCATTTAAATCCTTTTTAAATAAAGAAACTGTTATTTTTATCCTATCAGCACCAGGGGAAGAATAATTACTAAATCCTTGAGAATTATCATTTAAATTTTCATCTAAATCTGATGTTATAATTTGCTCATTAACAAAAAACCCAATTCTATAACTTGGAGCAAAAGAATATTGATCTAGTATTAATGTTTCTTTACTTACTCTTACAAAAGACCCTCTAATAAAATATACGCCGTCATTAACTGAAAATGCAGATCCCCTTGAAGTGCAATTTCTAGAAATAGTAACCGCAAATGGTTCCCCTACAGGTATATTTGAAGTTCCAAGCAACTGTGATATGACAATATTATTTGATGACAGTTGTTCCCCATCAGTAAATTTGGTTTGAGAAGAACTATTTAAACTAGACGTTAAATAATTGATATATAATGTTAAATTGCCTCTTTCTGAATTTTGAGGCAGTAAAACTTGATTTACAACTGCAGTTACTCCTGAGGATGCGCCAGTTATTGTAGATCCTATTAATTGATCCGCGTAAGAAGATACTGGGATACCTAAGTAAGCATTTTCAAGTTCTACGCAATCATAAAAATTATTATAAAAAGTGTTTCCTGGTATTACTTTTGCACCTTCTTTGAAGAAGTGTTGCCCAAATTTTGTAATTTGATTTTGTAAAATAGATTGAAGTGTTGTTAATTCTCTTGCCTGTACTGGATAACCAGGCTTAAACAAAACTTTATAATAGTCATTATTTGCATCAAAATCATCAAAATATGGGGATACATTTAAATTTGTTTGCTGTGACATAATTCGTTAAAACTGCAAAATGACTTTGATATCTTCTTTTTGGTTTGATGACCTAGTAATAGACGGTCTATTATCTACATAAATTATATTTCCAGAATATTTTTGAACTTCTGGTTGGGAAACACCACTAACAAAATTTTGTCCTAGGTAGTATTTTTTATTATTTATTGTTGTTTCTATGCCAGTAAATCCAGAGTCAATAGTTAAAGTTCCTCCAGAATTTCCGGAAATTACTAAACTTCCTCCAGTCAATATTGAACTAGTAAATTCATTCAAATTGAAACCATAACTGGGATTTGTCTGTTGGGATCCATCAGTATTGAATCCGGCAATAGATCTCTCTTGCCAATATTTTAAAACCCCTGTGGTTTGGTCATAACTAATAACTCTTCCTGCAGCAGTAATACCAGTTCCTATAGTTTGAGTTATTAAAGAGTCTGGGGTAAAAACTGCTGAATTATATGAAGAACCAGTTAATTTTAGTGCATATAAAGCACTAGCTTTATCTGAAGATAAAATAGAACCATTGGATACTTTGGGATTATTAATTATACCAACCCTTGATATCTGGTTTCCTACGATAAAATCTGGGTTCTGAACATCATTTTCCAACCTAGAATATATTAATGCATTAAATGCTCCCAGTTCTCTGTAAATGTCAGCACCATGCCCACCTTTAGGTGAGATAATAACATCAAAAATTGGTCTAGTATCAAAGGTGGTTATTCCACCAGCAACTAAATCTACACTACCAAAAGTATATCCTGATCCTTGGTTTGTTATTATTATCGATTCTACTTTTTGTTCAGAATTGGTTATGATAGTGCATTCAGCACCAGTACCATCACCTTTTATGGGAACATTCCTATAAATTTGATTTCCTGCACCTACCGATACTCCTCTATTTTTTATGATTGCTGTCTTTATTGACCCATCTATGGCATTGTTTCTAACCGGAGCATTTTCCAAACTGGTTTCCCAATCTGAAGGAACTGGTATATAATCGGTAGATTCAAATTTTACAATATCAGAGGGTTTTATTGTATATAAGTATTTCCAAATATATCCATCATTACTTGATCCTGCAGGTCTTGGTTCTAAATCTATAAACTTTGGTTCATCTAATGATGGTTTTCCATTTTCATTTTCGGGATTAGTTCCATTCTCTAAGCAAATATAAACACGATAATCACTGTTTAAAACGTAAAAAAATGAAGTATATAATGTAGAAGAATCTGATATTTTGGGTCTATTTGAGATACTGTAATCATTTCTATAATAATCATAAACCCTTCCAGAAGACCAAGTTATTTTTGGTATTACTAACCTAACATCATCGCTATTAATTTTCTTGAGAGACATCATAGTTTCCCAACAAATATTTTCATCATTAAAACTATCTTTATGTGAAGGAGGATCGGCATCCCAATTGGATAGAACACTAGATGGATTCGGCAACCCAACAAATGTGTAATATGAATTTTGTGTAGATGAAACCGAACTCAAGAAATTTTTAGCATTTAATATTCTAAATTGATCAGTTATAATTGCTGACATTTTTTATATCGTTTTATTTATTTATTATAAAACATAACCAAAATATCTTAATGGTTCAGATCTTATAATAACTCCACCTGTAGTTAAACCAGTAATTCCATTATTTCTATATGCATTGTATGTATTTGTTGATGTTGTTTTTGCTAGAGTTATTTTCCCCCAACTATATTCGCCATAAAAATTACTAAATCCTAATCCAGTTAAATTATCATAAGAAGATACGCTAGACACAACTTTTACTACTGTAGATTGACCTCCACTTGGAACACTAGAAGATGCTATAGATACTGAACTTACGACATAGACGTTATCCAATCCAGATGTTCCTATACCAACTATTTCATTGGATGCATCTAACGAAGTTACTCCATTTCCGACTTTAGAATTATAAACGACAAAGTAATCTCCAGGTTGAATTCCACTTATAGTCGTTGCAGTTCCTGATATAGAACTATCTCTTAAATAAGAATTATTTGGTATAAACAGATCAAAAACTAGACCGGTACTGGCAACTCCAACTATTGAAGTTGTTGCAATACCAGTAATGATTCCATGATCTCCAAAATAACCAGTTACTTCACATTTTTCTTTTTTAACTGATGGTGGTTCAATTAAAACTTCTGGTGGATTTGATTGCGAATAACCAGTTCCCCCTGAAATTACTGTAATATTTGATATTTTTCCTCCATTTATGGATGAAGATGCAGTTGCCCTAAAAGTCGTTCCAAGTCCCACTGGAGATTCTAAAATAATTGATGGGGAAGATGTATAACCACTACCAGAATCTATAATATTAATAGATGTAACTGTTCCCGCTAATGATACTGTAGAAGACGCAGTGGCAAATTGCAATGTGTCTTGAGATAATAAGGTTACTTCATTTTGGAAATCTAAATCTCCAGAAGAAGACTCCTTGGGGGAATTGAAAAATGGTCTTATATTATCAACATAAAGAATTGTAGTATTTACCCCAACGGTGTTTATTATATAAGAACTGGGATATATTGAAGGTTCATAAACCTTTCTACTTTTAGATACAATTGAAGAGTCTATTAATTTATCTTCAGTTTGTTTTCTTACGAATGTTGGACGATATAATGATTGATCTTGAGAGATTCCGGACCCAAAGTATAATTCTGTTTCTGCAGAGTTTATATACAATGATGTTATAGTTCTTTTATCTTGATTTAAACTCTGTGGTTGTTGAGAAAAAATATCATATGAGAGTTGTAGTTCGTCTCCCATTTTAATACTTTCTACAATATCAACTGTCTCGGTATCATAATTAATGTTTCCCATATAAAATAGTATTTTGCACTTATCTCCAGAAACTACATTATCTGAAGATTTTCCTTTTGGAGCTTCATTAAATATTATCCTATCACCTCTTGTGAAATTATAAGATTCTCCAGGAATTTGTAAAACATCATTTATAAACACTAGTAAATTATTCTGAAGATTTATTTTAGAACCTTTTTCTGATACTAGAGAAAACCTTTGATTATTGATCGTCAATGGAAATCTTCTTGTAATTCCATTAAAAAGACCACTTATATCATCAAATACTTTAAGTGACCCAATAAACCACCCAGAGAATTTATCTGATTTAACTTCTTCTACAAGGATATTAAAATTATTCAACTGCTTTGATGTATCTGTAGGAATTCCCACCAACCCTCCAATAGGAATTGTTAAAATATCACCCTTTTTATAATTATATCCAAAATTCTTAAACTCAAAGTCTATTACACTAGATCCATTTCCAACAACAATATCAACTTTTGCTCCAGTTCCTACTCCAGAAGATGAGGATGAATATATGAGAGGGATGTTTGAGTATGGAAGTGGATCATCAATTACTAAAATTGGGGGATTTGATGCTGAATAACCGATTCCTGGATTAGTTATGGATACTCCAACAATGTTTCCTTGACTTATAGATGCAATTCCAATGTAAGTTGTCTTATTATTGGAGGTTATAATACCAACTCTAACTGGATTTTGTACCCCTGATCTATATCCAGAACCACTATTTCCAATAGAAACCGAAGAAATTGTTCCTGATATGGAAACAACAACAGTTCCTCCTGCAGAAACTAATGGTTGATAACCAAAACCACCACTAGATCCAACAGATACTATAACTCCATTTATCGGTAAACTTGATGTATTAATATCATTTTGATTTGGAATATTGTTAGAACCTACGAAAAATACTGTCGTTACTCCAGAACTTTCTGCCAAATAATAATTATTCAGTAAAGATATTTGATTTGTATTTGGAGATGGAATTTGAGGAATATTGTTAACTAATAAAATTATATTGTCTGTAGATATTCCTGATACATTAGTTTCATTATTCTTGAGAATAAATCCACTAGAAATTCCAGTAAAGGAATCTGATACATCATCAAAAATGTAATTATTGCTGTATGTGCTTTTATTCTGATCTGGATACCCAGATTTTATAAAACATCTTCCATGGAATTTTGACTTTTGTGATATTGAGGGATCTAAAGGATCTGATAATGTTAATGGAGGAGAGGCAAAATTAATATTATTTTCAACTATATTATAGTCACCCATAACTTTAGAAACTGTTGCCCCCTGAGAATGTGATTCTGATTCTGTTCCCAATAAAGATCTATTTACATTAATTACATTTGTGGATCCAATACCCACAGAATTAATTTTCATAATTTCATTATCAATTTTTATAAAATCTCCATTGAAAAATGATGAAATTCCAGCAACATAAACTAAATCAGTTGATATTGAGACTGTACTTGATAATGAAGTCTTAGTTTTAGTTAATGAAATTGGGGACTGAATAATTCCGTCTATTGAAATTACTACTCTAGAATTTTGATCAAAGCACGAAAAATAATGAGTTGTACCTACACCAACATTAACTAAATCTAAAGTTACTGGACTTGAATTCAATGCATCTTCCGCGCTTTTTGAAAGTTTTATCCTATTGTCACTTACTTTTACAACATATACTTCATTTGGTAATTTATCGGTTGTTCCTATTCCCACCCCAAAATAAGTAGTAACAATTCCAATAGAATTATTGTTTGAACTTGTTCCATTTGAATATGATACCTTTTCTCCAGTAACAAAGAAATGATTTTCAATTTCTATTGTATCTTCTTCAGTGTTTATGATAGAGGCATTACTTCCATTAAAAATTCTCTTGAATAGTGGATAATTATTACTGCTTAAAGAGAAATCTTTTTTGGATACATTATCACTACTATCAAATTCAAAACTTATATCATCAATAGGTAAAACTAAATTTCCAGAGGACAGTATATAATCCTGCACTGTTTTGTTCTTAAATATGATTTCATCAGAAACTAATGTTGAATCTAACTGGAAACTAGTTTCTGAGGAAAGATCGAAGTAATACTTATTAAAATCAGATTCGCTGAAAATATCCAATGTTATTGAAAGGTCAGATTGTTTTGTGGTAGATATACCAACAAATTGACTAGATTCTAATTGATAATCAGAAAAAACTTTAAAACCTTTGGGGTGATTTAGAGTTAAGACAGAATCTTTCCACGTATCATAATCAATTTTTGATTTTATTGAATATGAGAAATTTTGATAATAAAAACTATCTTGAAGTTTTTGCAACTTATCATTTAAAAATCCACTGTTTTGATTCCATCCTCTATTTACTTTTGTTTTTGAAGAAAGATTAGTTATAGATTTAGTTTTATAAATTTTTAAAATTTTTGATTTTGAACCTGTAGATTCCCCTTGAATAATCTCGCCAATTTCAAATTCTCTAGTTGGATTTGAGATAGTTATGAATCCAGAATATTCATCCCAATTTGATATATATCCTTCAGACTCTTTAGAGAATTCTGTCTTGATTCTTTCTCCTATCAAATATTGTCCAACCTTTAATGATATATTGAATGATGGGAAGTATTTTTCTGGAATTACTCTTCCCAGGAGATTTGAAGGATCAAAATCGCCGGGATTTTCATCAGAATTTAAATAATCATTTAAACTATATCTTATTGTTCCTTGACTTATCCCAGGATCATCTGTTGTACTTAATACGGAAAATAGTGCATATTTATAATTTTCAGAATTATACCCTTTATCTTCATTATTTAATACCTTCACATTTTCAATTATTACATTATCATCCACTAAAAATGGAAAATCTCCGTTGTATTTAAATGTAACAGTAACTATTTTAGTAATAGAGTTAAATGCTACATTAATTATTCTAAATCCATTATTATTATTCGTTGGAATTATTTTTGGTGTCAGACCACTTAAATTTGAAGTATTTTTTAATATTTTTACATTAATATCACTTAAAGAAAACTCTAAATCTAAGTCTGTTATTGGTTCTTTAGTTTTTTCATCCACTACTATTAATTTCGGTGGAGTAATATAATTTATCCCAAAAGAAGAAACTGTTATCTCATCTATTGAATATAAAGATTCTAATTTTAAGACCAATATTGGATAATTACTAGGCAATAATGTGTAATCAGAAGAGAAATCAAATCCTATATTATTAATTTTAGTACTTTTTATTATTCCAATAGATTCACTAAAGCAATCCAATAAAGCATCTTTTCCAATATTAGAGTTTATTTTTGTTATTTTTGGTAGAGATAAGTAATTTCTCCCTGGACTTGTTATTTTTATTTCAGAAATTGGACCAAATGCATCTTCAGAACTTGTATTGTAAATTAAGGATGAAATTGACGATGAATAAGAAACAACTTCTGGAGTATTTGGTAAAATATATTCAAATGATGATGTAGAATTAACCCCAACAAAAATTGGGTAATCTCCAGAATATTCACTTTTTAATATTGATAATGTATTATTTGAAGATACTAATACATTATCAATTGTAATTTCTTCCTTTACTTTTGGATAAGAAATCCCATCACTAAACGTAGGAATGAGTCTATAATACAATTTTTCGGGGAAATTATCCTTTATACTTAATGTAATCTTTGCATCACTACTAATACCAACAGATCCTTGTTGATTTGTAGATAATTCTCCTTCGGAATTAATCATATCAAATTTATTTTTAAAATAAGGATCAGTATAGAGTTCAAATTTAAACGCGGAATATGAGTTATTGTTTGAAGTATATGATAAAGTAGAGTCTGACAAGTCAAATATAACTTCAGATTCTTTATACAGTCTTATTTCTGGATTGACTAATGAAATAGAACCATTAGATTGAGAAATTATTTCTAATGTTTTAGGATTTGTTGAGACTGAATTGTAATAGGAATCTGATAATTTTATAGTATCTTTATCTACAACAAAAATATAATAAATTTCATTATTTTTTAAAGTTTGTGTTGATAGATCAGTATTGTATATTATTTTTTGTCCATTTGCAAAATTGTGATTATTAATTGAAATGGTTCCATTTATTGTATTAATTCCAGAAGATACAAAACTTTTTGGGTTTACAATTAATCTTCTTTTTTCGTCATTATATTTTATAATTATAGTGTTTGAATTTTTTGGATTAACATTTATTGAAACCAAATCACCAGTCTTTAAACCATGAGAACTTCCAGTAGATACTGTAACTATGTTTTTTGATACTTTTCCATATATCTTATCATAATTTGTTTTAAAACTATGATAAGTTCCTGTTCCTATTCCTGAAAGATATAAAGTTGTTGAATTTCTAGTTTCGCTAGTAATACCAGAAAAACCTCCAGTACTACCAATACCTACCTTTACAGTTGCAATCCCTATGAGATCTTCTGAAATCTTTGCTACAAAAACTTTAGAATAATTTGATAATGAAACATTAGAGATTCCATTTATTGATACTTGTATAGAAGAACCTCCATTTGGGGAATAAATTAATTCATCCCCAGTGTTTAATTTGTGGTTTGGTAAATAAATTGTTTTACTTGGAATAAAACGAGATGTTATTCCACTTCCTGGATTTGAAAAACTTAAAGTATATCCAATACCAACTCCCAATCCCAATGATTCTTTGGGGTCAAAATAAAATTCTGTATTTGATTTATATTCAAACTTAGGGGAATATGTATTTTCGAAGATTATTCTCCTTGAATATTCTTGAACTAGATCGAATTGCGAATGAGCAGAACCCACAGTTCCATACACTGATCTTAAAACTCTAATTCTAGAAGATAGACTATCGGTATTTAATACTTTAACTTTTTCCGTTCCTATACCCAAAATATCATTTGGAGTAAAAATATCAACATTACCATATATTGAAAAATATGTTACTATTCCAGTTGAAGAAACATTACCTACATTTTCTTTTAATAATACAGAATTATTAGAGACATTGATAAGTCGCAGACCATCAAAAGTGTACTTAGAAGTACTTAATCCCGATATTGATACTATTTCTTCATTTTTAAATTCATGAGGATTCTCACAAATTCCAACAAATGAATTATATTTAAAATCCGGATAAAATTCAACATTATTAACACTAGTCGTAGATGCACTTACATGCTGTATTTCTTTACCAACAACTTTAGAAACTTTTGCTATAGCACCATAACCAGATGTTCCGGTATTATCAAATATGACATTATCTCCAACTTTATAATTTTCCCCAGGATTTACTATTTGTATATTTTCAATATATCCTGGAGAAATTGACTTAACTTCAGAGGATTCTATTCTATAATCTTCTGTATTTAAATAATTATAACTTATATTTTTATCAGTTAATCCATATGAATTAGTATTTCTTAAACATCCTAATTCATTTAAATTAATTTTTTCTTGATTTGAAGATGAAACAAAGTTGAATCCATTTGGTTTCGATCTATAAAAATTTCCTATGAAGTATGGGAATCTTGGTTTTTTATACCCAGCAAAACTACTGGATGGGATTAAATCTATCGTAGAAAAATAAGCATACACTCCAGAAGGAAACTCTGGAGTTACACAAAATCTTCCATTATATTCATCTAGATAAGTATCATTATTTTTATTTTTATATTCATAATCTTCTATAAAAAATCCTAATGAAAAATTAGGTCTATTTGATACTTGTGAAGTTTTTAATGAATAACCCGAATTTAACTGAACTATACCTCCACTTCCATCTCTATTTGCATATCCATATGGACCATATATTGGATTCCCATCATATGCCCATCCTATTAATGGGGAATGTGAGGTGTTGAGAGGATCTAAATTATCATTTAATATTTCTTTTAATTTTCTTGGATAATATAAATGTCCATATTGTAATTGATCTTGACTTGAAATTGAGTTAAATAAAACCCCATCATCCAATTGGATAAAAGATTCTAAAAATCTTTCCACCAAATTAATAGTCCAAGTTTGAATATTTGGATATAAACTTACACCACTTCCATTAGAACTTACTATTAGTTGGGTTCTGTTTTGACTATATCCAATCCCACTTTCAATGACTTTGACTGAAGTTATACTACCATTAATTGTAATTGGATTTAGTACTGCACCAATGCCATCTCCAATTATTGAAATCGTTGGAGTAGAATTATAATTTTGCCCAGAAGAAATAATAGATACATCTACTATTCTTCCATTACTTATAACTGGACTTAATATAGCACCAGAACCAGAATCTAAAGAAATTTCTGGAATTCTATTAAAATTTAAGATATCAGGAGATCCATAATTAGTACCTTTATTATTCAAGTAAATAGAAGATACTCTTCCAGTAAATTTTGGATTAACTTTACACTTAAAGATATCTTTGGATATTGTTCCCCCCACTCCTACTTCACCAATAACTTCTACTTTTATCTCCGGATAGTTAAAAATATGGGTACCAGAACCAACAGAATTGAATTTAATATATTGTGCTGATTTATAGTAAAAATCTTTCTCAGTAATTCCAACACCTATTTGAGAAAGAGTGAAACTGTTATCACTTAACTTAGTCACAAAGTACTCTTCATTGTTTGATAATCCGGAAATTTCAGTCCCTTGAACTGAATATTTTATTATTTCTCCGGATTGATAACCATGATTTTCAATAGAAACCAAACCATATCCAAAATAAGTACTAATTCCTGATGATGTTGTAGTTCTTTTTTTATTTTGATATCCACTTCCAGGGTCAACAATACTAATAGATCCTACTGTAATTTTTTTATTAAATGCTAATATTTTATGTTCTCCTACCCCAAGAGAAGTAAATGATATTGCAATCCCAGAATTAAAATCATCGATACTATAATGAAGTTGAATTTCTGTTGGCGACTTTACAGAAACATAATATGAAGAATTCGTAGATATTCCCCCAATAGAAGTATATCCATTTGTCTTATAAATTACTTTTTCCCCATTTCTGAACTTATGGTAAGTAGAAAACCCTATTTTTGAAGAAATAGAATTCCCTGTAGTTACGTTATTCTGAGCATTAAATAAAATTTCATGATCTACTAGTTTAATATTTGCTAATGCCTTTGCTCCTGTTCCATTTCCTCCAGTTATATTAATTAACGGAGTTTCTATATAATCGAAACCAGGATCAATAACTTCAATATCAGACAATTCTCCTTCTACTGAACAATACCCAGATGCTCCACTACCCAAAGAATCTGATATATTTAATGTTGGTGGGTTTATTAAATCATAACCACTTCCTGAAGATAATACTTCTATTGACTTTATTTCACCATAATATATTTTATCTGTAGATTTGTAGTTAAGTATTTCTGTTCCATTTATTAGTATTCCAATCGGTCCAGATAAAGATTCGTAGATATTACTATCATTGGTTATTGTGGGAATTACTCTAAGTAATTTTTGAGGTGATAGTTCTTTAGAATTGAAATTATAAAATTCTATTTTGCAACCATCTGCATCATCAAATGTTGAGGTTTCATCTAAATTTAACTCTACAAATTCTGATTTATAAATTGATGATCTACTTTTACATAATGAAATTTCTGTATCACTAATTTTTTTTATAAAATAAACACCTTCTCCAAGTAAATTTGGTGCTTTTTCATTATCTGCGGGAGTAAAATATACTATATCCCCACTTTCAAAATAATGTCCACCACTTACACTAATCGTACTAATTCCAATGAAATTTCCAGTAACAGAAAAATCGTTTACGGTTAGTGGTTGTTCTTCATACCTTGGTAATGAATTTGTTGCAACTATTAATTGATTATCCTTTTCATAAACATTCTGAACATCTGATGAAATTTTTAATAGATTTGGATATTTTGGTGAATTTACATTCACCTTTGATATCTTTCTTCTTATTGAATATAAGAGATCTTGAGATAAATCGATACCTTTAATCGAAAAAGATTTCTTATTAAAAACTTGATCTACTTTTATATTTGATCCACTTATAGATTCAATCTCTATAAAATCACCTTTTTTTAAAATATTATTTGATTTTGTTGTTATAGTATATTTTCTCTCTTCTGCACTTGTTAATTCTACAGAACAATTGTGATAAGTTGGAGAAATATTTAATAACCAGTTATTAAATTTAAAGTTATCATTCTCATTAAATCCCAAAGATTTTACAGTTATCTTTGTATTTGGAACATGATAAAAATTATCAGAGTCTTCGTCAAATTCAACTTGATTTAATGTTGAGTTAATTTTAATTTTTATTATACTGTCTTTATTTTCTGAATTGGTTGATATTCCATAAGCGAATGTATTGATTGATACTACGGATCCATCTGGAATAGAATTAATATTTCCACCATCTACACTAAAACATCCATAAAATTGATTTACTGACTTTGATGTATATGAAACTATACCAGAAGTTCCATCTGTATAGTTTAAACTTAAATGACCATTTTCAGGAAATCCTAATGTAGATTCTACAGTAATTACATCATTTAATCCTTCATGGTTGTCAATTACTTTAGTTTTTGGATGTATTTTAAATTCTCCATAAACAGAACCATCTACACTAATGTCTCTTGAATATCCTGCATCTAAACTTAATTTATAGTATTTTGTTCCTGATTTTGTGATGAGAGTCTCCACATTTGTTATTGGTGCATAAGACTTTGTATAATTTCCATATACATACTCATCTTGATATAGTGTGGAATTCACTAAATCCAATGGATTTCCTTCTATCGATTCAACTAAAAAGTCAAAAGTTACGTTATATTGAGCATCTGATGGCTTAAACAGATAATCTTTTGGTCGTACAATTTTTATACTCTCGCCATAGAGACATTTAAATAGTATATTAAAAGATTCATCAGTTCCTTTGGTGGAATAAAAATCCCTTGCTTGCTTAATGAAAAGTTTTTCATTAATAGAATTATATAATTCTTTTGATTCGAATCCGGGTAAGAGTTGATACTTAGTTTTTCTTAAAAATTCTTTCAAAAATAATACACTTAAATTTATTATTTTTGAACCAGATTCATGCTCAATGGATTGTGAAGTTTTAAATAATAATTGATCTGATGCTCCATTAGATTCGTGAGAAACCACGCCACTAAATCCTCTTATGCATCCAACAAAAGAATCTTCAGAAATTTCTCTATAAGTAATAATTTCGTCGTCAATTTGCAATAATCCATATGATTTTGGAAATCCTTGAGTTCCTGTGGGACTTTTTTCTAAATCAATAGTGATTATATCGTCAGAAAATGATATACTATCCCCTAAGAATACCTCAGTTACAGTTTCTGCCGAATTATCTAACTTAATATACCTATCAATATTTTGAATCAAATCTACTGGAGATCCTTGATATTCGTTGGAAATATAATATTGATTTAGAAATTCAGAGAATAATGGAAACTCCTCCCTTACATATTCTGGGAGTTGATTTTCTACGATATTATTGAATTTAATTCTGGTTTCTGTCATATTCTTTTAGGATCTTACTAAGTTTCCATTAGTGTAACTTGAGGACACAATATAATTTGATGCGGAAGGATCTGCTCCTGAGGAAATCTCATCAACAACCATTTCAAATAAACTGCTATTAATATCTATCTGCAAATATAAATCCTGTAATCCAATTACATCATTTGATTTTGGGGTGGTTGATATTTGAATTGTGGATTGTCCATTTATTATTTTTTCTGTTGAAATTATATTTAATGGGTTTAAATTAATAATTCCTTTTTTATAATCTACAGTTCCCGCATTTCTTATTACAATATTGAAATTAGTTGAATTTTTATTTGGCAAACTAAAGAAAAATATAGTTCCAGTTTCTCTATCAGTGTTTGGTATATCTGATAAGTAAAGATCTTGTTGTATTCCAGACATCCTAAATGAAGATGATTTAATGTTAAACCCGTTCAAATCTGAAATATGAAATTGATTGCCAAATCCAATAGAATAAGTCGCAAAGGAATTTAATACAACTCTTAAATCTCTACGTATTGAAACTTTTGTAATGTTTGAAGTAACTGCAGCATGACTATCATCTATAATTTTCAAAAATTTACTGTATTTAAATCTTGCTCCATATTTATTTAATTCTGTAGACTTTGCATATTTATTTACATTGTAATTGATATCTGTCAACACCCGATCCGGTCCAGAAGACAAATTTGGATTATAATAAATTTTAGAATCAGTTTCTATAAACAGATATTTTAAATCTAGAATTTCTGGAACTATTCCTGCTACTGCATATTGCTTTAGTTTTGTTTTTATATTTTCTTTAATTAAATTTGGTAAAAATTCACCAGTTCTGGGTTTAATGCTGATGAAGACCTTTCCATACTGAGGTGGTATCAATTCTTCTCCACCAAAAACAGAAATAGACTCTGTTTCTGGATATATTACATTCTTGACTAAAGATTCATAATCATTTGATGTTACTGCTCTGTTCTGTGAAGCATATATTCTTCCGGAGTATTTTTTAACAGATTCGATTGATTCAATGTCTTCTCCTCCAGATGAAATTAAACCAGTTGTTAATAAAGAAATTCCTGAAGTAATATTTTCATTATTGGAAGATTTTAATAACCCAGAAAAAGAAAATTGTGAGATTCCATTTCCAGATTCTCCATTAGACACAATATATGAAACCTCTATCTCATCATTATTCTGTAAAGATTCTCCAAAAATACCATCTCCAAAAATTATTTCATATCTTTCATCATCTACTTCCTGTATAAAAAATACTTTAGAGTTTTTATCTATTTCTAAAATATTTTTATGAAGGATATAGTTTGATTTAACTCCATCTCTCTCCACAGATACTGAAAGTAATTCAGTATCGATTCCGGAGTTTGGTAAAATAAACCTCTGATTTAAATTATTTGTACTATATGTAAATTTATTAGTGACTAAAGAACCTTCATAGATTTTTATATCATCAAAAGATGCTACTCCATTTAGAACTGGTTTTGTAATGTTCTCTAATATGGAAAATACAAATGATTGATTTGAAAAACTTTTTGAACTGGTAGATATTATTCCTTTATTAAGAGTCACAAAAGAACTTTGTGTATCTGAATTTGAAAAATCTACAAAAAAACTTACGGTCGCTCTTGCAGATTTTCTAGATCTAGGAATATACCCTATATTTCTAGCAAGAGAAACAACATTTTCTCTTAATGTAGCACTATCAATAAAAACCTCATTTGCGACCATATTCGCATTATATGAGGTAATATATGTATTATATGCTAATACATCTAAAATTACTGAAAGATTAGATCCTTCAAAATTATAATCAGTAAAATTTGAGTTTGACCTCAAATAATCTTTTAGTGTTGTTTTGATTTGATCAAAATCTAAATTTGAAAAATTTGTTAATGTCATTTATCTAGAGGGGAGTAATACAAATTCTAACTGTTGTGGTTGTACATCTGCACCAATAATTCTATAGATTATTGTGACATTAAATGAATTATTATCATACTCTGGAACAACACTAACATTAATTAATTCAACTCTTGGTTCATAATTTTTAATAGAATTTTCTATTTCATCCTTAATTGTGGTAGATGTAAGATCATCAATGTTTTCAAATAGTGATTTTTTTACTTGAGAACCAAAAGAAGGATTAAAAAATTTTTCTCCTGGTTGAGTAAGTACAATATTTCTTATAGAACGAGCAATAGCAGTTTCATTTTTAATTCCAATAAGATCATTATTCAGGGGATTAGTCTGAAATGTCATACTTATATCTTTAAAACCACTACTTACTCGTTCTAAAGGCATATTAAATTTAAAATTTAATATTATTTATCATAGATTTTTTAATTCGTAAATGGGTTCTGTGCCATATTCCCAATCATCATAATCATTATCATTTCTAATTTTTGAATGAATATCATTTTGATGATAAAAATCGTGTTTTTTCGGTGTCAAATCATCATTTGCAATCTCACGAAGCATTTTTTGCTTCTCAATTTTATATTCCCAACCATATTCAGATGACAAATACTGAGTTCCCCATTCAGATTTCATAAAATTTTGATCTTTATCGACTTGTTTAGTCATTTTTGCTCCTGATACTTTAGATCAGAACTTTTTACGGGGTTTCTATCCCGTTATTTTCAAAAATCGATATAAAAACCTTTTCTAAGATAATCTTGGTCCTCTATAAAAGTTAAATTTTCTATTTTCTTGACGTTTTCTTCTTT
>Ga0129333_10001684_pt1 | contig 20250 bp, 16 predicted proteins | sample CPB6_08_DNA_FD_94474 | JGI IMG/M metagenome (GOLD analysis project Ga0129333, IMG submission 94474) | Freshwater to marine salinity gradient microbial communities from Chesapeake Bay, USA - CPBay_Sum_0.6_0.8_DNA | ecosystem: Environmental > Aquatic > Marine > Coastal | place: USA: Chesapeake... | reverse complement strand
GCCACGACCGAGGTGAGCGATCGCGAGGTGAAGGCGTTCTACGACCGATTCAAGGATCGCTGGACCCGTCCAGGCCGAGCGGTGGTCTCGCTCGTGACGATCGACCGCACCCCATCCGCGGCCGACACGGCGGCGACGCGTGAACGCGCGCGCGCGCTGCGCGAGGAGATCCTCTCCGGTGCCGCGGGCTCGAGCTTCGCCGATGTGGCCCGCCGCGAGTCGGCGGACACGGTGTCCGGCGCGCAGGGGGGCGACCTCGGTCGTGGTGGCAAGGGGCGCTTCGTCCCCGCCTTCGAGACCGCCGCCTATGCGCTTCGCCTGAACCAGATCTCGGAGCCAGTCCTGACCGCCTTCGGCTGGCATCTGATCCAGGTGACCGATCGCAAAGGGGACACGCTCGCGCTCCGCCACATCTTGTTGAAGGTGGAGCAGGCCGAGGCATCGGCCACCCAGACGGATCGTCAGGCGGACCGCCTTTCCGCGATCGCCGCAGGGTCGAGCGAGCCGGCGAAGCTCGACAGCGCCGCGGGGGAGCTCAAGCTCCTCATCTCACAGATCCCCGTGCAGGATGGGCAGCAGGCTTCGTATCTTGGCCGCCCCGTTCCTGGCCTCACGGGCTGGGCCTTCTCTGGCCCCGTCCCCGGCGAGATCAGCGACCTCCTCGATGACGAGAACGGGTACTATCTGGCGCGCCTCGATTCGCTGAGCGTCGGCGGACTCCAGTCCTTTGCCACGGTGAAGGAGGAGATTCGCAGCGTCCTCAAGAGCCGGAAGGCCGCAGCCGCGCAGCTGAGCAAGGGCGAGACCCTCCTCCGTGAGGCGAAGGGGGCCTCGCTGACGGCGGCGGCGTCAAAGGCGAACTTCGTCGCGGACAGCGCCGGTCCCTTCACACGCCTCGGATTCATCCAAGGGCTCGGCTATGCCAATGAGGCGATCGGCGCCGCCTTCTCCATCCCGGTGGGAGGCCTCGGGCTCGCACAGACCGATGAGGCGGTGGTGGTGATGCAGGTCCTCGCGCGGGTCGAGGCGAACCCAACCGAGTTCGAGGCGATGAAGGGGATCCTTCGCGAACAAGCGCTGCAGGGTGCTCGCGAGCGCCGGGTTCGGCTCTTCCTCGACAACCTTCGCAAGGAGGCGACGATCGTCGACCGCCGAACCGAGATCAACGCCGGGGTGCGACGGCAGTCGCAGATCGCCCCGTGATGGGCTGAACGCGGCGGCCGCGAACGCCTTCAGCGGTACGCACACGGGGGGCCAGCGCTTTGCGCTGGCCCCCCGTCGTCGATACACCGCCCCGACCTCACATCAGCCGCTTCGGCTCCTTCTCCTCGGTATCGTCGTGCTGGACGCTCCGGGACTCCCCCGGCGGGAGCGCCTCGCGGTCGGCCGGCGCGGCGATCTCCCGCTGCACGTCATTCATGTTCCGCTTGAACTCGCGGATCCCCTTCCCGATCCCCCCCATGAACTCCGGCACCTTCTTGGCGCCGAAGACGACCAGGATGACCAACGAGATGAGGATGAGTTCCCCAGGACCCAGACCGAACATGGACGACCCCCTTAGAACAGCGAGCGCGCGACGAGGTAGGCAGCGAGGACCCCGACGATACTCAGGAGCGAGATGTCGAGCGCGATGGGCCCCAACCCGATGCTAATGATAATCAGATCGAGGGTGAGCGGACCGATCGCCGCCGTCATCCCCGTGGTGAGGAACTCCTTCACCGCCCCGGAGGGGAGGAAGAGCCGAAGCAGATGCGTCAGGAAGCCCCCGACGATGAACCCACTCGCCAAGACGATGGCGTGAAACGCCGGACGATGCTTCGCGGACCCTTGCGCCATCAGGCTCTCCGGTCAAGGACGAATGCCAGCGCGTCGGCGAGGGACTGCCGCACGTCAGAATCCGGGATGTCGACGAGCGCCTCCTCGGCCTCCGCGGCCCAGCCTTCCCCCTGCCGCCGCGCATAGTCGAGCCCCCCGCACTCCGCCACGATCCCGACGACCTCGGCGATCGACTCGTCACTCGGCACCGGGTCGGCGAAGAGGGCATCGACGCGCCCGCGCTGAGCGCGGGACATCATCGGAAGCGCCGCGATGAGCGGCAACGTGACCTTGTGTTCGCGGAGATCGAGGCCGGTCGGTTTCCCCGTGACCTCCTCTTGCGCCGTGTAATCCAGCAGATCATCGGCGACCTGAAAGGCCATCCCCATCCGCTCACCGAACCGCCGTAACTGGCGACGGAAGCGCGGCGCCCCCGCGAGGGCGCCCATCTCACAGGCTGCGCCGACCAGCGACGCCGTCTTGGCGAGGATCAACCGCTGGTAATCCGCCTCGCTGAAGCTCAATGCGTCGAACGACGCGAGTTGGCGGAGCTCGCCCAGCGTCATCTCGTTCGAGGCGGCCGTGAAGACGCGCAGCGCCTCGAGATCGCCGAGCCGCACCAGTTCGGCGATCGCCTTGGAGAAGAGGAAGTCGCCCATGAGCACGGCGACCTGATGACTGAAGAGCGCGTTCAGCGTCGGTTGGCCGCGCCGCAACACCGAGTGGTCGACGGAATCGTCGTGTACCACACTCGTGAGATGCACCAGCTCGCTGACCGCCGCGAGCGGGAGCGCCCGATCCTCCGGCGTCCCTTCGACCGAAGAGGCGAGGAGGAGGAGCGTCGGGCGAAAGAGCTTCCCCCGCATCCCACGCAGATGGGCGCTGGCCGCCTGGACGATGTCGACATCGGCTTGGACGATGCGCCACATCTCGTCCGATACGCGGTCGAGCCGGTCTCGGATCGGGGCCTGGATTTCGCGGAGCCCGGGGACGGACGGCGCGGAGGGGAGGGGGGATTCAGGGGTCACGGCGTCGCGCGTTCGAGCGAGGAGAGCCGATCGACGACGTCGCGAAATCGCCCGTCGACGGCGAATACCCGCTGATAATAACGACGCGCCTCGTCTGGAGCTCCCAGGGCTTCTGCTACCTGCCCTAACAGGAATAGGACCCCGACCAGTACGTGATCCGTCGCCCCCTCTTCCGTCAACGCCCGCTCGAGGATGGCCTGCCCGACCGCGTGCTGCCCCTTATCGACGAAACAACGGCCCAACGCCTCGAGGGTACGGAGTCGGTGCCTCGGCGAGCGCAATGCCTTTTGGAAGGCTCCGATCGCCTCGTCGATGAGCCCCATCTCGCGGTAGGCGACGCCGAGCTCGTAATGCGCCGCAGGGTCCTCATCCGCCCCGCTCACTGCGATCCCCTGCGTGAATCGCGTGAGCATCCCCTGAAAATCCATCGGACGCGACTCGCTGGCCGCTGGCTCCGCGACGACGATACGCGTACTCCCTCGTTCGATGCTCTCCTTGAGCCAATCACCGAGCGAGACGAGCCCCTCTTCCGCCCCAGCCGGGGGGGATGTCGGACCCGACTGACGCGTCCGGAGTGAGACGTCTGGGCTCACCGGCACGGCATCCGGTGCGGGCGGGAGGGCGGAGAGGGCGGCGTGGGCGCGCACGTCATCTGGATCGATCGCCAAGACCCGCTGGAAGACCGCCGAGGCCCGCTGCGGGGCACCGCCCCGCGCGAGGACATCGCCCAGATCCAGGAAGGCCCCGGTCAGCCGCTGCGAATCCCCAGAAGCCGCCGCCGATTCGACACGGCGCTGGTGGAATCGCACCGTGTCGGGGGCGACGCGCACCAGTTCCTCCGTCAACGACGCGACGCTTGCCGCGTCCCCGGCTCGCTCGCAGAGGTCGAGCGCATGTTCCAGCTCCGCGATCCCCTCGTCCCGTCGTCCCGCGTCCAACAAGGCCTCGCCGTAGAGCCGCCGGAGGAGCCAATCCTCGGGCGCCATCCCCACCTGGGCCGCCAGCCCATCGACCGTAGGCGCGAGTGCGACGGAGGTGACGCGGCGCGCCGGACCCTCCGGACGGATCGCATCCTCAGGGGCCCGCTGTGACACCTCGAGCTCGGCCAGATCGAGTAGCGTGAGCCTCGCTGGGGCGTCCGGCTCGATCAAGGGGAGGTCGGTGACGGGCGTGGCGGGCGCAACTCCCTCGGGAGGCGCGTCCTCCGCCCCCGCCGCGGGCGCATCGATGGGCGTGAGGGCCTCGAGCCCGAATGCCGGTCCGGCCGCCGCGGGCTGCCCAAGGAGCCCTCGCTCCGGTGGCGGGAGGACCAGTTGGTCCTCCTCAGCCGGCTCGCTCGCCAGGATCACCCCGCCGTCGAACACGCCGGTGGGTCTCGGGAGGTTCACCGCCCCAACATCAAGGAACACCAACCCGTCAGCGGACGCCATCCGATCCTGCTGCACCGCCGAGAGCTCCGCCTCCGGATCGAGCGCTCGCAACCGCGCAGCGACGACGTCGGCATCCGGGATCCGTCCCTGTCGCATGAGCTGCGCATGCGCGAGCTGCAACTGCTCGATCGCCTCGTCTACGCGATCGGCATTCGCCAGCTGGTCCGCCAACATCACGCGGACGTCGCTCTCCTCGGGCACGAGGTCGGCGAACTCCTTGAGCGCCCGGAAGGCCTCGGTCAGGTCTCCCTGCTGCTGCGTCCGGTTGGCGTATTCGATGAAATTCAGCCGGGCCTCGACGCGGAATCCCTTCGCCGCGAGGATGCGTCCGAGCTTGTAGTAGACGATGGTCCGCCCCGGCGAGTGCCGGAGGATCTTGTTGCAGAGCGCGATCGCCGGGTTGTAGAACCCACCTTCGGCGTAGTGGTCGACTGCGCGCTCCCACATCGCGACCGCGTCCGTGGTCTCGCCCGCCTTCAGCAGGAGATCGCCCAAGCGGTTGTAGAGCGGGACGTCGATCGGATCGGCTTCCCCGTTCTCGAACAGCTCGACGATCTCGCGATACGCGACGATCGCGCCATCGATGTCCTTCCCGGACTCGAGATCAGCCGCGCGACGCTTGAGCTTGGAGATGTCGGTCACGGGGCAAAGCTAGCGGCCGAACCCTCGACAAGACAAGCGTTTGACTCGCACGAACCTACGGCATGCCGCGCCGACCTCCCCCCTCACCCCAGGTGTGCCGGACGCCCCCCGACCCAGGTCCGCTGACAGCATCGATCGCCGAACCAGTACGGGATCTCGCGGTGGTCTCGCACGTCAAAGAGCGCGAGGTCCGCCTGGAACCCCGGCGCGATCTGGCCGATCTCGTGAGCCAGGCCCAGCGCCGCGGCGCCGTTCACCGTCGCGGCGACGAACGCCTCGGCGACGCTCAGTCGGAGTTGACTGACCCCGAGGGTGAGGACCAGTGGGAAGTTGACCGTGGGACTGGTCCCGGGATTGAAATCCGAGGCGAGAGCGATCGGGACCCCCGCGGAGATGAGGGCGCGCGCCGGGGCCTGCTTGGGCCGACCGAGGAAGAGCATCGTCCCCGGGAGGAGGGTCGCGACCGTCTGGGCCGCGGCGAGCGCCTGGATCCCCTGCTCCGAGATCGCGGCGAGATGATCCGCACTCGTCGCCCCGAGCTCGGCGGCGAGCTCGGCGGCCGCGCCGTTCTCGAGCTCATCGGCGTGAAGCTTGAGCTGCAGGCCCGCGCCGCGGGCGGCCCAAAGGATGCGACGGGTCTCGTCGACCGTGTAGACCCCGGGTTCACAGAAGACATCGCAGAATCGCGCGAGTCCCTCTGCGGCCACGGCCGGGATCATCTCTTGGGTGACGAGTTCGATGTAGGCCTCACGATCCCGCGCCGTCTCCCGATGATCGAGCGGGACCTCGTGCGCCCCGAGGAAGGTGGGAACGAGGCGGAGGGGGAGATCGGCCGCGAGCTGACGGATGACGCGGAGCGTGGTGAGCTCCGACTCGAGCGAGAGTCCGTACCCCGATTTGATCTCGACGGTGGTGGTGCCGTGTGCGGCGATACGACGCAACCGCTCGGTGGCAAGCGCGATGAGGTCGGCGGCGGTCCGACTCCGCAGGTCGCGCACCGACGAGTGGATCCCTCCCCCCCGCGTGGAGATCTCGAGATAACCGAGTCCCGCGGCGCGCATCTCCTGCTCCTCGTAGCGCGCGCGGCCGAAGATCGCATGGGTGTGAGAATCGACGAAGCCCGGGGTGAGCACGCCATGCCCACAATCGACGATCGTGGCCGAGGGATACGCCGCACGGAGCTCGGACTCCGGGGCGACGGTCAGGATACGCCCGTCGTCATCGGTCGCGATGCCCACGCGTTCCCGCACCGCGGCGTCTCCCTGCTCCTCACCCCGCCGGGCGCGTGCGGGGCCCGCGCAGGTGACCACCTGAGAGGCGTTGAGGAAGAGCTGGGTCATGGGGAGGCCACCAAGTCCTGGAACCGGTTGAGACGCAAGGGTGCCTGCGCCTCGCCGCGACAGGCGTAGAAGCAACGATCACAGGCGATCGGCTCGTATCCTCGATAGTCGCGCCACGGCCCGTCGGTCGGGAAGTCGGGGCAACGCCGGATCCCTCCATAGGGATCGATATGCACGGTGTCCTTCCCCGATTCACATGGCGCCGTGAGTTCACCGCGCACCCAGCGCGGGATCTGCGCGAGATAATGATCGGAATTGGAGATGGTGCCACGCCGGCGCCGCTTGAAGGCGAGGAGCTCCGCGACGAGTGCCTCGACCCGTGCCTGATGCGCTGGGCCCAAGAGATGGTCGCGATTCCCGTTCTTGAAATCGGTGTACACGGAGAGATTCACCCCGGCGCGCATCGCCTCTGCCGCGCGGACGATCGGCAGGATCTCGTCGAGATTGTCGTCCTTGATCACCGTGTTGAAGCGCACCGTCATCCCCTCGGCGCGGATCCGTTCGGCGGTGGTGAGGATCTTGGCCGTGAGGCCGGGGATCCCACGCGCCTGGTCGTGTCGGCCATCGAGGTAGTCCAGTGAGATGCCGAACTGTCCGATCCCCGCGGCCCAGAGCGAGCGGGCGCGATCGATGGACAACATCGCGCCGTGGGTGAGCACCGTCATCCAGACGGGGGAGACCGCCGTATGGACACCGTGCACCAACTCCTCCAGGTCAGACCGGAGGAGGGGTTCCCCACCCGTCCACGTGATCATCATCGGGTCGAAGGCCACTGCGGCGTCGACGAAGGAGCGCCGCTCCTTGGCCTTCATCTCCGACGAGGTCTTCCAGTAGTCACAGAAGGGACACCGCGCATTGCACCGCATCGTGACCTCGAAGTTCACGAGGACGGGGCGGCGGCGGAGTCGGAGCCGGGCGTACTTCAGGCTGAATGGCAGGAGATGCCAGGGCCGGAAGCGCGTGCTCAGCAAGGGAGCGACGGCAGCTGGATCCCCTCGCGCGCCGCGGTCTCGCGCGCGATCTCGTAGCCTGCATCCGCATGACGCGCGACGCCGATCCCAGGATCGTTGGTGAGCACGCGCTGGAGCCGCTCGCGCATCGCCGGGGTGCCGTCGGCGACGATCACCTGCCCCGCGTGGAGCGAGTTCCCGATCCCGACGCCACCGCCATGATGGAAGGAGACCCAGCTCGCCCCGCTCGCCACGTTCAGCAAGGCGTTGAGGATCGCCCAGTCGGCGACGGCGTCGCTGCCGTCTCGCATCGCCTCGGTCTCGCGGAAGGGGGAGGCGACGCTCCCCGTGTCGAGATGATCGCGCCCGATGGCGATCGGCGCGGAGACCTCGCCCCGTGCGACGAGGTCGTTGAGCGCCATCCCGAACTTCGCACGCGCCCCCTGCCCCAACCAACAGATGCGCGCCGGGAGCCCTTGGAAGTGGATCCGTTCGCGCGCGAGGGTGATCCAGCGCTTGAGGTGCTCATCCTCGGGGAACATCTCCAGGACGAGGTCGTCGGTGCGGGCGATGTCCTTGGGATCACCGGAGAGCGCCGCCCATCGGAACGGCCCCTTCCCCTCGGCGAAGAGGGGGCGGATGTACTCTGGCACGAACCCCGGGATATCGAAGGCGTTCGTGACACCGGCATCGAGGGCGACGGTGCGGATGTTGTTGCCGTAGTCGAAGGCGATCGCGCCGCGCCGCTGCATCTCCAGCATCGCCTCCACATGGACCACTGCGCTCTCGATCGCGCGCCGCACGTAAGTCGTCGGATCGGCGGTGCGGAGCGCATTCGCCTCGGCGAGCGTCATCCCGTGGGGGACATACCCATTCAGCATGTCGTGCGCCGAGGTCTGGTCGGTGACGACATCGGGGATATCGCCACGCGCGATGAGCGCAGGCAGCACCTCCGCCGCATTGCCGACCAACCCGACGGAACAGCCGCGCTTGGCGGCCTGCGCCTCGCGGACCCACCGCATCGCCTCATCGAGGTCGTGCGTGATGCGATCGCAGTAGCCGGTATCGACGCGCTTCTGGCTCCGCGCGGGGTCGACATCGATGCCAAGGAAGGCGGCGTCATGCATCGTGGCCGCCAGGGGCTGCGCGCCCCCCATCCCGCCCAAGCCGGCGGTGAGGACGAAGCGCCCGGCGAGCGAGCCCCCGAAGTGCTGGCGCGCGACCGCCCCAAAGGTCTCGTACGTCCCCTGCACGATCCCCTGCGAACCGATGTAGATCCACGAGCCGGCGGTCATCTGCCCGTACATCATGAGCCCCTTCCGCTCCATCTCGCGGAAGTAGTCCCAGGTGGCGAAGCGTCCGACGAGGTTGGAGTTCGCGATCAGGACGCGCGGCGCATGCGCATGCGTGCGGAAGACCGCAACCGGCTTCCCGCTCTGCACGAGCAGGGTCTCATCGTGCTCGAGTCCGCGGAGCGAGCGCACGATGTCATCGAAGGCCTGCCAATTGCGGGCCGCGCGCCCGGTGCCACCATACACCACGAGATCATCGGGGCGCTCGGCGACCTCGGGGTCGAGGTTGTTCATGAGCATGCGGAGGGCGGCTTCCTGCTCCCACCCCTTGCAGGAGATCGCGGCGCCGCGCGGGGCGCGGACGGGACGTGGCTGTGACATGGCGGGAAATTAGTGCGTGAGGGTGGCGAAGCGCCCCTGCATGATGGCGAGAGCGAGCCGTTCGATGTCGGGGCCGAGGACGCGGTCGGTGGTCAGCGAGGGGACGTGTGACCGGACCTCAGCATGGGCAGCCTCGACGGCGCGACTGCCGCGGAGCGGCCGCCGGAATTCGATCCCCTGCGCAGCGCACATGAGCTCCACGGCGAGCACCTGCTCGACGTTGCGCAGCAGGCGCCGCAGCTTGGTCGCGGCTCCCATCGCCATCGGGACCACATCCTCCTTGCTCCCGTCGGTCGGGATCGAGTCGACGCTCGCAGGATGGGCGAGCCCCTTACACTCGCTGGTGATCGCCGCCGCGGTGACCTGCGCCATCATGAACCCGGAGCTCACCCCCGCCGTCGGCGTGAGGAAGGGGGGCAATCCCTCATTCAGATCGGGATGCACCAGACGATCGATCCGCCGCTCGCTCATGACGGCGAGGTTCGTCATCACGATCGCGAGCACGTCGAGCGCGAGCGCGACGGCCTGCCCGTGGAAGTTCCCACCGGAGAGCATCGTCCCGTCGTCGAAGACGAGCGGGTTGTCCGTCGCCGCATTCAGTTCGGTGGCGATGAGTCCCTCGGCGAACTCGATCGCCTCGAGGACGGGGCCATGGACCTGCGGCATGCAGCGGAGCGCGTACGCATCTTGCACGCGCGAGTCACCCTCGCGATGCGATTCGCGGATCTGACTGTCACGTAGGAGCTCGAGCAGGAGCGCCGCCGAGGTCTGCTGCCCACGCTGGCCGCGAGCGGCATGGATGCGCGGATCGAAGGCGGTCGGCGTCCCCAGCAGCGCCTCGAGTGACATCGCGCCGGCGACATGCGCGGTGACCCAGGCGCGGCGGGCCGCCGTGACCGCGAGCGCCGCGACCGCGGTGTGAGCCTGGGTGCCATTGATCAGCGCGAGCCCCTCCTTGGGACCCAGCGTCACGGGGGCGAGCCCCTGCACAGCCAACACGTCGGCGGCCGGACCGCGCCCGCCGGGATGATTGAGTTCCCCCTCCCCGATGAGCGCGAGCGCGAGATGCGCGAGGGGCGCCAGATCCCCGCTCGCCCCGACGGAGCCCTGTTCCGGGATATCGGGCCAGCATCGCGCGTTCAGCATCGCGCAGAGCAATTCGGCGAGCTCCGGGCGCGCGCCACTGAACCCCTTGGCGAGCACATTCGCGCGCAGGAGCATCATCGCGCGGACCTCCGCCTCGGGGAGGCGGGGCCCCACCCCGGCGGCATGACTCCGGACGAGATTCACCTGGAGCTGGGCGAGTTGATCGGCCGGGATCGCGACGTCGGAGAGCTTCCCGAACCCCGTGGTCACCCCGTAGACCGCCTCCCCTCGAGCGGCGAGCCCCTCGACCACGGTGCGCGTGGCCCGCATCCGCTCTGCGGCGGACGGTGCGAGGGTGACTGACCGCCCGCCCACAGCGACGGCGACGACATCGGCGATGGTGAGCGAGGCACCATCGAGGATCAGCGGGGCAACCGTCATGGGGTCCGGAGTCCTGCTCCCGGCGGGCGGAACGTCTGGCGATCGTAGTCGAGCTTGATCTCCGGTTGCGCCTTGAGAGAGATGAAGAAGGTGAAGGCGAAGTTGCCGTTCGGCGCCTGGGTGAAGCCGAAGACGGCCCGCCAATCATGGAGCTCGCGCTGGAGCGAGACCACCTGGCTGGCAAACTCGCTGCGCACGACATCGTAGGTGGTGCTCCACGACCCCGCCCAGCGCGGGGTGAGGTTGAAGGTCGTACGGATCCCCACCGAGGTCGTCGGGGGGACGCGAAAGAAGGTCGCGCCCGAGGGCCCCGCCGTCTGGGCCACCTGCGTCGCGGCGGATCGCTCGGCCTGGAAGACGCAGGTGTCGTACTGAGGGAACCCCAGCAACGCCTGACACTGCAACGTGGGGTCGAAGTCCACGATACGGCCTCCCACCGGCGGCCGCTGGCGCTGCGAACTCACGGTGAAGGCCGCGGTGAACCCCTGCCCTGTCGGGATCTCCTGGATCCCCCCCCGCGCGCGCGTCCCGGTGGTGGCTCCCATGCCGTTGAGCGAGCCCGCGGCGGAGATGAGACCGCCACCCATCGGGCTGGAGTTCATCGTCGGCGTCGCCCCTTGGCGTGACGCCCCAATTGAGAGGCCGAGGAGTCGCGCGATCGCCTGGACGAGACTGGAGTTGGCATCAAGGTTGAACGAGGCCCGCACCGCCTCCCGGTACGGCTTGAAGCTTGCCGTGTCGCTCAGGAGATCACCTTGGAAGAGCGAGTAGTCGACGCCGAGGTCGAACCCGGGGAGGAGATCGGAGCGAAAGGTGTACCCGAAGCGATCGGTCGCGAACCCGGTCTTCCCTGTCGCGCGCCGCCGTTCGAAATCGTACGCGATCCCGGTGAACTGGATCGTCGCCACCTTCACCTTCTTCCCACCGTCCGTCGAGAGGTCGGTGGAATCCTCCGGCTCACGCAACTTGGCCTCGATGTTCGTCGTGAGGCCGAGCGAGATACGGTTCTGCGCGAGGGAGCCGAGGTACCCGGCCCGCGTGCGCCCGGTCGCGGCGAGGAAGGCATCAGGAACGGAGGCCTCAGGTGAGTACGAATAGCTCACCGTGGGCGAGATGGCGTGACGGAACCGTTGCACCGGTCCAAAGCCCGGGAAGAGCGCATAGATGGTTGGCGAGACCCCGAGCCCATAGGAGAGGCGTTTGCGCTGCGTGACCCACGCACCATTGGACCGGAAGGTGCGCACCGCGAAGCCGCCCGGATCGACGTTCGACGCCGTCACCGACGGGGTCAGGTTCCACGTCCCCTGCAGGAACTGGGGGAGCCCGATCGAGATGTCGGCATCGAGGCTCGATTCATAGGTGCGCTGGTAGACCCGATCGACCCGCACCGAACTATCCTGCACATCACGCAGGGTGATGATCTGCGGATAGTCGAAGAGCTGTTGATTGAAGCGGATCCCGCTCTGGACCTGGAAGTCGAAGATCTTGAAGGGAGTCCCGATCGCGAGGGTCGTGGTCCCCGTATTGCGCTTGAGACGCACCGAATCGAGCCCGCTCGCGGTCTGGAGGTAGCGATACGCGAAGTCGCCGGTGGCATCGAGGTTGTAACTGTTCCGCTGCCCGAACTGGAGACTGGGATTGAGGACGAACCATTTCCCGAGCTCGAGCGGCTTGGAAGCGATGTTGAGCGAGGGGAAGTCCTGGTCGACCTGATCGCGCCCGGGGTACTGCCGCCGGGTCCCACCGAGGTTCACCGAGAAGGGCCCCTGCTGGCGCACCAGATTCATCTGCGAGGCGATCGTCGCCACGGCGGCCAGGGGATTGATGATCGTCTGCCGCTGGATCTGCGTACTGGTGACGTAATTGAGATTGGTGTTGATGCGCGTCCGCGAGGAGAACTCCTGCGCATGGGACCAACTGATCGCGGTGTTCTGGCTCCCGGTGCTCAGGGTGTTCTGCGAGAGCGCCAGCGTCCCCGAGGTGAACCGATCGAGCCAGCGATAGCGGATCTCTCCGTTGAACCGCGTCCAGCCGGGGTCCTGCGCCGTCGCGCGGGCGCTCGACCGCCAATCCATCGAGACCTGCGCGTCGATGTAATCGTTGATCGCGAAGTAGTAGCCGAGGTTCTCGACGGTGCGCCGATAGGTCGGGCTATTCCGCACCAACTCGGCGAAGCCGAGGCGCGGGGGGATGATCCCCGAGCGACGCCCCGAGCGGATGTCCTGAAAGATGAACGGGAGCCACATCACGGGGACGTCTTGCACATACAGGATGGCAGGACGGGCGACGAGGGTGCTGCCACCGACGCGCTTGAGTTCCTTCGCGAGGAAGTGGTAGTGGGGCACGCTGTCGAGACAGGAGGTGATGACCCCATCACGACCGTAGACCGTGTTCCGATCGGCGACGGAATCCGAGGCGAAGGCCGCCTGATGCGCCATCACCTTCCAGTCCTCACCTGCCTTGGCGATGGTGCTGAAGTCTCGGGTGCGTCCTTCCCGCCGCTCCACATCATACACGAGCTCGCGATGTCCGATGATGTCATCCCCACGGGAGGGATCGCGCATCACGATCGTGTCGCCGCTCGCATCGACGCGCTTGAGGCTATCGCTGTAGGCGATCCGATCGGCGACGAGGAGGGTGGAATCGCGCTGCACCGCGGCGCGGGCGGTGGAGTCGCGGAGGAGGGTCATCAGGCGTCCGGTCGCCTCGAACCGGACCTGTCCGGCCTGGTAGCGGACAGCGGTGTACCCGCGTCGCGCCAGCAGTGCCCGGATCACGCTGTCGTCGGGGGCCCAGTCGACGAGCGTCGCCCCAGCGCCGCGCGCGGCAGGGGTGGCGTCCGCACCGCGACGACCTTGCGGGTCGGACCGCCCCTGCGGAGCGACCCTCGGATCAGGAAGGTTCGTCCCCGGTGCCGCCCCGGGCACCGGCTGGTCCGGTCGCGGTTGCACCGGTCGCGGCCGTGGGGGCTGCGCGTCGAGCCGCATCGGCATCCCACCGCCGAGCAGCAACACCACCGCAGCCACGCCGATGCGGCGGATCCGTCGCCGATGGACGAGCCACGAGATGATGATGCTGACCTCGTAGAGCAGGTAGAGGGGAACCGCCATCAGGACCGTCATGATGAGCAGGTCGCCCGGTGTCACGATCGCCGAGAGGAGGACGCTCGCCGCCATCGCATAGCGGCGAACCCGCATCATCGCCGCCGGCGTCACGAGCCCGAGTGCCGTCAGCCCCAGCACGACGATCGGCAACTGCGAGATCGCGCCGAAGGCCAAGCAGGTCGTGACCATGAACCCGAAGACGTCGCGCGCCGTGAAGAGTGGCTGCAATGAGGCCGACTGCATCCCCACCAGCACCTCGAAGATGATCGGCAACACGAAGCGCCAGGCGACGAACACCCCGGACGCGAAGAGCAGCGTCGCACCGAGGAGCACGGGCACCATCAGTCGCTTCTCGTGCGGATGGAGCGCCGGGGCGAGGAACGACCAGAGGTGATAGCCGATGACCGGCAGCGCCCCGACGAGCCCCACCGCGAACGCGACCTTGAGACTGATCGAAAAGGGATCGAGGGGATGGGTGACGACGAGTTTGCCTGCCGGGAGATACGGCATCACCGGCGCGGCCAGCCAGCCGATCACGTCCAACTCCGGGCGCATCACGATGACGAGCGCACCGACCACACCGAGCAGGAGTGCTCCGGCGCTCCACATCAAGCGATAGCGCAGCTCCTCGAGATGGTCGAGGAAGGGCATCTCCCCGGTGGGACCGGACGTCACGCGTGCGCCATATGGCGGAGGCCTCGACGTCGGGGCTCAGGGGCGCTGCGGAGACCCGACGAACTGCTCGGAGAGGACCGCAGCCTCAGAGCGGGGATAGCGCTGGATGATCTGACGATAGAGCTCCCGCGCCGAATCGCCCTTCCCGGCGACCCGCAACGCCGTCGCCCGCTTATAGAGCGCCGTCGGCGCTCGGTCCGAATTCGGGTAGCGGGCGACCACCTGACCGTAGGCGGAATCGGCGGCGGCCGCATTCCCCTCGGCGGTGAACGCCTCAGCCATCCCATACAGGGCGTCGGCCGCGAGGTCGGAGCGCGGATACTGCGCGAGCAGCGCAGCGAAGGCACTGCGCGCGGAGGCGCCGCTCCCTCGCCGCAGCTGATCCTGCCCCATCTGGTAGAGCTGGGCCGGTCCCGGGGTCGCTGGCGCCGGCGCGTGTGCCGTGTCCCGACCGGTGGCCGCACCCGCGATCGGCGCCGACGACTTCTCGATGGCGTCGGATTCGAGGTCGGCGCGGAGTTCCTGGATGCGCCGCTGCGACTGCCCCGTGAGCTCCTGGATGGCGATCAGCTGCGCGCGCACGTTCTGCAGATCCTCGCGCACGTCGCCCCGGAGGCGGATTACCGTCGTGCTGATGCCGCGCACGGTGTCGTTCGTCGCGCGCAGCAGCAGGGCGATCTGAGCGAGCGCACTATCGAGCGACACGGCGCGGAGTGAGTCGCGCGTCCGTTCCGCCGACTGCAGGCGTCGGAACTCATCACGCACCGCGACGACGTCCCCCTGCACGACCCGAAGATCCTGCTGGGTGGCAAGGCAGGCGCCGGCCGTCATCATGACGGCCGGCGCCCAGACCAGCTGACGGAGCCGGCGCAGGGTCACTTGGTGCCGGTGCCAGCCCCGCCCGCGACGATCTCGAACTCATCGCGGCGATTCTGTGCCCAGGCGGCCTCGGTGGACTCGGTGTTGAGCGCACGCTCCTCACCGAACGAGACGACGGCGATCCGGCTCTCGGCGATCCCGAGATCGACCAGATAGCGCTTGGCCGCGGCGGCGCGGCGCATGCCGAGGGCGATGTTGTACTCGTCCGACCCGCGCTCGTCGGTGTGTCCCGCGACGCGGATCCGAATCGATGGATTCGACTGCAGGAAGGCCAGCTTCGCGTCGAGCGTGGCGCGCGCCTCCGAGCGCAACTCCGACTGGTCATAGTCGAAGAAGATCATCTCGGTGAGGACAGCCCGCGGATCGCTCGTGGAGAGATCGCGGCCGCCGACAGAGCCAGTCGCTCCGGCGAGGCGATCGCCGACGGCGGTGGAGGCGGTGCCGGCGGCGGGCGCCCCGGCGGCCGGGGCCGACGAGGGGGCCGGCGCCGGCGCAGGAGCCGCTGCCGGTGTCGCAGCCGGAGCCGCGACCGGCGCCGGAGTCGAGGGGGCCGGTTCCGTCGTCGGGGTCACGCGACTGCACGCCGTGAGGACACCGGCGATCGCAAAGGTCAGGGGAATCGTGCGCGAGATCGTCATGAGGGGGGCGCTCCTACGATATGAAGGGTCCAGCATGCGGGGAAAGATAACCGGGTCAGGGGACGCTCAGGAGCCGCGGGGACCACGCGCCCATGCGCGCGGGCGCCCCGCGAGTCAGCTGTCGCACCCGACCCGACTCCGTATCCAATACCCACAACTGCCGGGTTCCGGTCCGTGAGGAGGTGAAGACGAGGTGCCGCCCATCGGGAGCCCAGGAGGGGTCCTCGTTGATCCCCTCGGTCGTGTACTGGCGCACCGCGCGATCGCGCAGACTGATCGTGGCGATCTGGAACCGCCCATCGATCTGCGTCGAGAAGGCGACGAACCGCCCATCGGGGGACCAGGCGGGGTCGGCGCGATAGGGGGCATCGGTCAACGCGGTCGACGTGAGCAGCTCGGGGTTCGCCCCATCGGCATCGGTCAGATAGATCTCGTTGCGTCCGAGACGCGAGGTCGTGAAGGCGATCCGCCGACCATCGGGGGCGAAGGTCGGTTGGGCATTGGTCGACCCGCGCCCGACGGTGACGCGCAACGGCGATTCCTCCCAGGCGCCCACGGGGACGACGTAGAGGTCGGTCCCCGACTCCCCCGCCGCGAAGGCGAACCACTTCCCATCGGGGGAGAACGCTGGCGAGAGACTCAGCGGCGCTCCGGTGCGCACACGCCGCTCCACCCCACTCGCGAGCTCGTGCACCACTACCGAGGTGCCGTCGTCGCGCATGCGAGCGAAGGCGATCGATCGCCCATCAGGATGCCACGCCGGTCCGAGGGCCGCCCCCACACCCGGCACCGGCTGTTCGTTCGCCCCATCGCTGTCGATCTGCCAGAGTGCCCCGCCCCGCACGAAGAGCACCCGCGTGGCGGCGACCCCGCGCGTCCCCGTCACCCACTCCTCGATGACGTCGGCGATGCCATGCACGGCGAGTCGCCAGGCCGGCGAGAGGCGTGGCCCCGGCAGGGCGAAGCGGCGCGTCTCCTGCGCCTGCGCGGCGACCACATCGTGCAGGGTGACCAGCGCGCTCCCATCCGCTTGCAGCACCACCTGCAACACCCCCGCCGCACCGAGTCGCGCATAGAGCGGGTAGTTGATCCGACCCGTGGGGACCACGGCCCCGGAATCCGGCGCGATCACCGTGAGCCGATGCCCGAACTCTAGGTCACGAGCGATGATCCGACGCACCGAATCCCCTTCGGCTCCGCGCACCGGCAGGAGATAGATTCCCGGCTGGGTTCCCGGTGTGTAGGTGAGTCCAATGCGCACGCCGGGTTCCTGCGCGGCGAGCGTCGACCCATCTGTCATCACGAGCATCGTCACGCCGAGTAGTGTCACTAGGTTGGCGCCGAACCGTCGGACGATTCCCCTCATCGCAACCGCGCCGGGTCGAATCGGAAGGTCACGGGGAGGATGTCATCCCCGAACCCCGACGGGAGCGGTCCGAAGCGGCCCTGCGCTGCCTCGACCGCCCCCTCCGCCTCGACATCGAACGCGAAGTTCCCGCTGCGCTGCACGAATCGGAATCCCGACACGCTCCCGTCCCGGTGGATGAAGAAGAGCACCTCGGCGGTCAGCGCCCCAGGATTCCGCGGCCGGAAGTCGAGCGCGATCTGCCGCACGATGTTCTGCAGGTACCCAGGGAAGGGGAACTGGATCCCCTCGGTGCGCACCGTGGCGACATCCGTTCCCGTGCCGCCCACCGCGCCACCGCCCGCGGTCGGTGCGCGCGAGGCAGGGGCTGCCTTGGCGGGCGGGGTCGGCGCGGGGGTCGCACGCGTCGGCGCCTTCGTGGTCGGCGCCTTGACCGGCGCCGTCTTTCCCGGGTCGTTCCGTTCCATGCGAGCGGGCGTGGGTGCCGCGGCCGGCGGCGTCACCGGCTCGGGGACCGGGTCGCGCACCACCCCGGCGGCCCGCTCACCGGCGGGAGCGGCGACCAGATTCACCTCATACATCACCGGGAGCGCCGGCGGCGCATCGGTCCGCACGACCACGAGCGCGAGCATCGCGACGAGATGCGCGACCGCCGAGAGGAGGAGTGGACCACGCAGCTCGGACGAGCCGCGAAGCGCGACGCTCACTTCTCGACATCCTCCGGCTCCGTCACGAGCCCGACATCACCGACGCCGGCGGCGCGCATGATCGCGAGCACCCGCACCACCTGCCCGTAGTCGGCGCGTTGGTCCGCGCGCAGGTAGACGCCCCCCTGCCCCGACTTCTCCGCCAACGCGCGAAACATCCCGCGAAACTCGCGGAGCGAGACGCGGACCTCATCGAGATAGATCCGCCCATCGCGGGTGATGGATACCACCAGCGGGCGCTTGGCATCGAGCGGGCGCGCCTCGGCGCGCGGGAGCGAGACATCGACCCCGCCCTGCATCATCGGCGCCGTGATCATGAAGATGATCATAAGGAGCATCATCACGTCGATCAGCGAGACGACGTTGATCTCCGCGTTCAGTGGCGTCCGCTCCCCGCGGGCGCGGCGGCGCATCCTAGAGCCGTCCCTCGCGCGCGATGAGCGCGATCACTTCCGTGCCGAACGCATCGAGCTCGCCATCGAGGCGATTCAACCGCGCGGCGAAGATGTTGTAGCCGAAGTAGGCCGGGATCGCGACCGCGAGCGCGAACGCCGTCGCGACGAGCGCTTCGGCCACACCAGGGGCGACCGCCGCGAGGTTCCCTGACCCGCCGCGCGCCACGCCGAGGAAGGCGCTGATGACGCCGAGCACCGTCCCGAGGAGCCCGAGCAATGGACTCACCGAACCCACCATCGCGAGGAAGGGGATGTACGTGCCGAGCCGATCGCGCTCCGCGTTGGTCTCCGCATCGAGCACGAGACGCAGCGCCTCGACCTGAGAGGCCGAGAGCGCCTCGGCGCGCAGGCCTGCGGGTCCGGTGCGCAGGTCATCGAGGAAGCGCACCGCCCGCTGCAGGATCCGCGGATACGCCCCCTCCTCCCCGCGCACGAGCAGAAGGCCCTCCGCCTCCGCGAATGAGCGACACCCGCTGAACTCGGCGTGGAACTCGCGCCCGGTGCGCTCCACCTCGCGGAAGGTCCGCCACTTGGAGAGCATCACCGCCGACGAGAGGAGCGAGAGCACGCCGAGGACGGCGAGGACGGAGAGCGTGACCCCCGAGCTGGCGAGGATCAGCTCGAGCGGCGAGGAGGGGACGGCGGCTGTGACTTGCGCGAGGATCACCGAGCGTTGAACCAGTCGAAGGTACGGCGGAGCCCCTCATCCAACGGCATCTCCGGGCTCCACCCGAGGGCGCTGCGTGCCTTGTCGATACACACGACCGACCGGCGTTGTTCACCGGCGCGCGGCGCCGCGTGGTCGACCGACACGCTTCGGCCAGTGCCGCGCATCAGCGCCGCCGCGAGCTCGAGCACCGAGGTCTCGACCTGCGTCCCGAGATTGAAGGCCCGGACATCGACGGTCCCCGCCGGGAGCGCTGGCAGCGCCGCGGCACGCAGGTGCGCGCGCGCCACGTCCCCGACGTAGACGTAGTCGCGGGTCTGTCCACCATCCCCGAAGACGGTGAGCGGGGTCCCGGCCTTCAGGCGCTGACAGAAGATCGCGACGACTCCCGCCTCCCCATGCGGATCCTGACGCGGCCCGTAGACGTTCGCAAACCGGAGCGCCACGTAATCGAGCCCATGGATGCGCGCGTAGTAGCCGAGGTAGAGCTCCACGGCGTACTTCGCGATCCCGTACGGTGAGTCGGGATCCTTCGGGAAGATCTCGAGGTTCGGCGGCGTGACGAGATCGCCGTACACCGCCCCACCGGTGGACGCAAAGACGAAGCGGGTCTTTCGTCCTGATGCACGCATCGCCTCGATCAGGTTGAGCGACCCCTTGATGTTCACGTCGGCGTCGAAGCCAGGATCGGCGACGCTCTTCCGCACATCCATCTGCGCGGCGAGGTGACAGATCAGATCGAAGCCGCCCTCGCGCACACAGGCCGCGGCCTCGGGCGAGCGGATGTCGGTGTGGACGAAGGTCGCCCCGGCGGGCACCTGCTCCCGCTTGCCGCTGGAGAGGTCATCGAGGACGGTGACGGCCCAGCCGTCGGCGAGCAGGGCGTCGGAGACGTGGGAGCCGATGAACCCAGCTCCCCCGGTGACGAGCGCGCGTCGTGTGGTCATTCCACAAAGATAGGCCCCCCGCCCCGGTGGGCGGGAGCGCTCAGGGGAGTCGCGCGGTGACGCGCCCCGTCATCCCGACGGCGATCGCTCCCTGCACTTGACTGAGCAGCACGGCGCTGGCGCCGGCACGCGTGACCCGCACCACCTGGGCGACGGCGATGTCGACCGGCTCCGGCATCGGGGCCCGACGTCTCGCGGGCCGATCCTGCCGAGCCAGCACGACCTGATCGCCCACGCGCAGCCCCTCACCCGAGCCACGCGAGAGCAGGATCGCCGCTCCCGGCGCAGGGAGGAGCGCATCCCCCGCGATCCAGAGCACGGCGGTCGTCGGCCCCGCCGCCACGGGCGTGGGCATCGAATCCTTCACCGCGGGCGTGGTCCAGGCCGGGACGACGACCTGATCGGTG
>Ga0129333_10001683_pt1 | contig 20252 bp, 22 predicted proteins | sample CPB6_08_DNA_FD_94474 | JGI IMG/M metagenome (GOLD analysis project Ga0129333, IMG submission 94474) | Freshwater to marine salinity gradient microbial communities from Chesapeake Bay, USA - CPBay_Sum_0.6_0.8_DNA | ecosystem: Environmental > Aquatic > Marine > Coastal | place: USA: Chesapeake... | reverse complement strand
TACTCCAGATGAAGCAAAAGCTTCTGCAACAAGACAAAGTAGTGTAAGTGGCACTTGGGGGCAGCAAAGCGCAAATAATCATGTATTGACAGCTACTTGCACTGTTACTGGTGCAGATATGAACGGCGATGGTAGTCGAAGAGGTCTTCGTTATTTTTTTAATGCTGGAGGCAAAATTAAATTTGCATTGTCTTTAACAGGGTTTACAACAGCAGCAGACCCAGCTGGTCAAGGAAAAGGACAAAAGTGGGCTGATTTATTCAGTGGAGCTGGCACCATCAGCATGGATTATACGCAAACTACTTGTTCAGGAACGGGCACTACAAGTTCGATTGGGGGAATTGACTTAACTACTTCAGATCAACAAATCTTTAGAAAAGATGTGGGTAGTGGTGTTTATTCAGAAAACTACTTTATTATAAATGCAAGATTTACAGACGTAAATCAAACTGCTATTATTTTTACATTGAAATGTTATGATTTAGATACAGGAGATCAACGTCCTGGAACTTTGCCAGGGCCAGCAGTAGATGAAGCAGTGGATGGAAACTTGACTTTTTCTTTAACTCAAGATAGGCCTTCAGGCAGTTATGTGTCAGTTACTACTCCTACTTATGGATCTATTTCTTTTTCTACAGGCACTTCATAATCATATAACTTGACATTTTTTTTGCATAATTATAATATACAACTATAATTATGGAGATTTCATGGATCCACAAGTTGAAAAAGCATATCAAGTAGCAAGTATTGTAGCTACTTTAAGTAGCCAAATAAGAATTTTAAATGAAGAATATAATCAAACATTACTTTATTACTTTAATGGCGGCACTTTCACTGCAAATGAGCAAAGATTAGCATTTTTGTTTGGATTAGTTAATAAAAAAATTGAATCTATAGTTCTTTTAGACGACAATCAAACACCTATACTTGTCGATGATATAAAGTCTTTTACGACTGAGCTTCTAGCTCGGTATAAAGAAGCAACTAATTTAATGTATTATAAGCATAAAAAGATTATGACATCTAAAACTATTGAGAGTATATTAGATAATGTCTAAAGGTGTATTAATTTTTGCTTTAGATGGAAACTTTAAATATACAAGTTTAGCTGAAATTGCAGCTAAACGTGTAAAAGAATTCTTAAATCTTCCTATTACTCTGGTTGTTAATACTGATTATGTTGACTCGGGTTTAATTTTTGATAAAATCATTAAAATTGAAAGCGATATCGGTCAAAATAGAGTATTGCATGATGGTCTTAATAGCTTTACAAACATACAATGGCTAAATTTTACTCGGTGCCAAGCTTATGATTTATCCCCATATAATCAAACTTTAGTTATTGACGCAGATTATCTTATTTCAAGTAACCATCTTAGTCTTTGTTTCGATATGAATAAGGATTTTTTAGTTTTTAACAGCAGTTTTGATCTCTCAGAAAATAGACGCTTAAATGAATTTGTTGACATAAATCCTTTTTCAATACAATTTTATTGGGCTACTGTGTTTTATTTTAAAAAAACACCGTTAAATAGGGTATTTTTTAGTTTTGTTGAATATATAAAAAACAATTGGAGTTACTTTTGTTCATTATATCAAATTAAGGACCCTAAATTCCGAAACGATTTTGCTTTTAGTATAGCTATTCATGTAATCTTTAATCACAAAGTAAGTAAATTATTTGGCTTTATCCCAGGGAAAATTTGTTATAGTATTGACAAGGATACTTTAATCAAGGTCAGTGGATCAAAACTTAGTTTTTTACTTACAAATACAATAGATAATAAGCTTCAGCCTGTGTCAGTCAATAACCTGGATGTCCATGTAATGAATAAAAATAGTATTTTGCGAGTGATAAATGAGTAAAGGCCATCTAATTTTTGCACAAAATTCTAACATAGATTATATTAGACAGGCGTATGCTTTGGCTTTAAGTATTAAGAAATTTAATACTATCAATGAAGTTTGTCTTGTTACCAATGATCCAGTTCCTTTAGAATACATAAGTGTTTTCGATCATATTGTTAAATTTCCCTGGGGAGATATGGCTGAAAAATCAGATTGGAAAGTAGAAAATAGATGGAAAATTATTCATTGTAGTCCATTTAAAGAAACGCTAGTATATGATTCTGATATGTTATTGTTAGAAACTAACGATCATCTATGGTATTGGTTAGATGGAAATGATATAGTTTTGACTTCTACGGTGTATAACTATAAAGGTTCTAAAGTAGAAAAAATCAATAATCCATATAGGAAAACATTTGCTGATAATAACCTTCCAGATGTCTACTGCGGATTTTTTTATTTCAAAAAAGGTAAAAAGTCTTTTGAATTTTTTAGATGGGTTGAGTGTATCATGAAAGATCATGATAGATTTTACTCTTTATTCGCTCCCATCTCGAAACAAAAATTTTGTAGTATGGATGTAAGTGCATCTATAGCAACTAAGATTCTTGGAATACCTATTAATAAAATTTTGTCTTTTACTCATATGAAACCTGGTGTTCAAGGTTGGGGAATAGCTGATGTAGATAGTTGGCAAAGGTATGTAATAAGTTATCTAAACGATGATTTTCAATTATCTGTAGGTAATTTTATGCAGAGCGGATTATTTCATTATATTGAAGATAGTTTCTTAACGGAAGATATTATTAATATGTTAAAGGATAATGCATGAATTACAGAGTAATTGAGCTACCTCCATTAGTTTTATCACCAAATAATTTTTATTTGTATTATAATGATGACGGTGATATAATCTCTTTAACAAATGAAAAGCTTGCCGACGGTAATTTTATTCAAGTTTCAGAGAAATTTGTCATTGATTTTGTCGAAAGTAAAAAGGAAATAAAAAATTTTAAAGTCAAAATATCTGATCAAGTTCGGCTAGAACAAAAAGATATTGTGCTTAAAAATTTTTATACTTATACTATAGTAAAAGATTTTAAGCAAGCTCGATGCACAATTCAAATTCAAAAATCTAATTTAAAATTTAAATTGCATAATTTCGAAAAAAACTTCGCAATAAGCAATAAAAAAATTTATCAATTCTACATAGTTAAAAAGAATAACCTAAATTTTATTTGTAAAGAGTTTTCTTGTAAAATGAGTGAACTTATTAGAGGCATAAAATTTCCTTATAAATTTGATGCTAATTCTGAAATTGTAGTAACATCTGGAGAATTTGAGTCTTACGGATTATATTATGACAAAAAAAGTTAAAATAATAGATAATGATTTAATTTTTTTAAGCTATGACGAGCCGAACAAGGAAAAAAATTTTGCTGATTTAAAAAAGAAATTTCCTTGGGCTAAAAGGGTAGATGGAGTTCATGGTAGCGATAGTGCTCATAAGGCATGTGCAAAGTTAGCAGAAACTGAACGTGTAACCATTGTTGACGGAGATAATATAGTTAAGCATGAGTTGATAGATCAAGTAATTGAATTTCATGATCATGCAGATTTGTCTAAATGTGTTTTATCATTTCCAGCTTACAATGTAGTAAATGGTTTAATTTATGGAAATGGCAGTATTAAAAATTGGCATACACAACTTATACTAGATATGAAAACACACGAAAACGCAGAATCAGAAAACGGAAAAACTCAAGTTGATTTCTGCTGGGAAATAAAATATCTTCAAATGAAAAATTGGATGAGTTGGGTATATAATAATGATAGTCCTCGGCAAGCTTGGAGAGCTGGATTTAGAGAAGGTGTAAAAATGTGTCTGCTTGAGGGATCTAAGCCTGATCTAAATAAGCCTTTTAACAAACAAATTCATTGGAAAAATTATCATCGGTTGCTTACTTGGTTAAATGTAGGTAGTGATGTGAAGAATGGATTATGGGCTATATATGGAGCACGTTTAGGATGTCATATGACTATGTTAGAAAACTGGGACTTTTTAAATGTAAGAACATTTAGTTACTTAAATGATCTTTTTAATGATCTGGCGCCTAAAAATGAAAACAAATTAATTTCAGAAATAGGACGGTTGGGGAAAAGTTTAAAAGACAATTTAGATATTCCTACTAGTTCTAATTATCTAGATCCTAATTTAAGTAAGTTTTTTAAAGAATTATATACTAATCCTCCTAGAATGGCAAATGATTGGGTGATCGAAAATGTTTGATATAGTTTTTATAAGTTATCAAGAAGAAAATGCCGAAGAAAATTGGAAGAATTTGTTCCTAAGATTTCCTACAGCTAAAAGAATACACGGAATTAAAGGAATTCATCAGGCGCATATAGAAGCTGCTAAACAATGTCATACTGAAATGTTTTGGGTAGTCGATGGAGATGCAATCATTTCTGACACATTTTATTTTGACTACATGACTCGTATTAGAGATACTGTGCATGTATGGAGGAGTAAAAATCCTGTTAATGATTTAATATATGGAAATGGCGGAGTTAAGCTTCTTCCTCGTTTAATGACTGTTAATATGGATCTTTCTAAACCCGATATGACTACTAGTATAAGTGAAAAATTTAAACCTGTAATGGAAGTAAGTAATATTACTTCTTTTAATACTGACGAATTTAATACTTGGAAGAGCGCTTTTAGAGAATGTTGCAAATTGGGTAGTAAAGTGATTGATAGGCAAAAGGACGACGAAACTAATCAAAGATTAGATGTTTGGTGTAGTAGAGGACTTGATAGACCTTTTGGTGAATTTTCTATAGCAGGAGCCAAGGAAGGTAAAAAATACGGTATGCTGTATAGAGGAAACTTAGAGCAATTAAAAAAAATTAATGATTTTGATTGGTTAAAAGAAAAATACGAGGAAATTTATGGCTGAAAGTTCAGGTGAATCAGAATTTTTATTAGGAATAGAAGAATATTTAAAGTATTTAAACTATGATAGGATGTCTCAAACTGTTCATTCTTTAAGTAGAGTAATTAATCTTTCAAATTCGGAAGAAGAAACTATAAAGATTTTTCTTCAAGATTTTGGAGGAGATATGTCTAATATTGATTTGGCAGATCTAATGCATGGTGCAGTTAAGGCGGAAATGCTAGAAGATTTTAAGGAGTCTTTACTTCATTATTTAGGAAAATCAGTTGTTATTAACCAAGATATAAAAGACTTTATTTTCGCTGCATTAAAAGTAAATTCATCTGTTGAACTTAAAAATGAAGCTTTAAAATATATCGGAAAAAATGTAGATAATATTGATACGAAAGATTTTATATTTGCATTGACAAAAGCATCGAGTAATGATGAATTTGTGTTTAAGGTTCTATTGCAATATGTAGGTAAAGTTGGTGACTTTGCGGAAAATGAAAAAGATTTTATATTTGCATTGATAAAGTCTACCGGTAATGAATTATCTTATAAAACTTTACTAAAGTATATAGGTAATTTAGCTCAGATTGAAAAAGATGAAAAAGATTTAATATTTGGAGTAACTAAATCTAAGGATTTTTATTCTTTGTTTAGAGTAGTTTTACATTATTTAGGTAAAAAAGTTTCAAAACAAGAACAAAAAGATTTAATATATTCAATACTCAAGTCAACAAATAAAGAAGGATGTTTAAAAAGCTTATTGCAGTATTTAGGAAAGGTAGAACAAGGTGTAAATTCTTGGTTGGCATTTGAAATTAAAAAAGATGTAAGTTTAGATAATAGGTATCAAATTTTATTAGACTTAATACCTAAAGTAGAAAATTTAAATGTTGACATATTAGATATTATTCATGGTTATAAAAAAGGTGAAACAAGATTAGATTATTATAAATCTTTATTACATTTTTTAGGAAAAGTTACTCAAGAAGATTATAACTCTATGGCATCTTTATCTATGGCAATATCTAGAGTGGCCGATTCTAGCAATTATAGGGATGATTTTATTAAAAGCTATTTGTCGATGTTAGATAAGCAGTTTTTACAAGATAAAATCTTTAGGGGTATCAATACTTACATTAAATCAGACTACGACAGGGATGTTTTAAACGATGCTTTTAGCAGAAGCCAAATTAAGAGTAAAATATGGCTAGTTGAAGAACTTTCTAAAATTTCTAATCACTTTCCTAATGTGGCTATCTTTGGTGGTTGGTTTGGCCAGTTAAGAATTATATACTCGTCAAAGATGACTTATTCTAAAGTTAGAAATGTTGAATTAGATAAATTAGCCTGTGAAATAAGTGATTATGTTTTTAATTTAAGTAATTTAGAAAATTATAAGGTTAAAAGTGTTAACGCTGATATTAATGAGTTAGTTTTACATCAAAATGGTTATGAGTGGGCGGTTGAGAATTTTAAAGATGGCTCAAAATTTACCGAAAAATTTTTGCCTAATTTAATTGTAAATACTAGTGCTGAACATATGTCTGAAGAATGGTTTCATCAAATAAGATTTAAAATTCTCGAAACTCCTCCGATAATAGCTATTCAAAGTAATAACTTATTTGAAATGCATGAACATGTAAATTGCGTTTATAGTATAGATCATATGAAGAAAAAGTTTCCTATGTCTAAGATTTTATTCGAGGGCGAGCTACAGCTAAAAGGGTATAAGAGGGTTATGTTGATAGGAACTCCATGATAGATTTGGATGTTTTAGAGTTGAGGGATTTGCAAAAAGAAGCTGCTCGTGCTCTTAGTGTTATAGAAGCGACTAATAACAATATTTACAAATATAATGCTCAAGCTTACCATAACAGTCAAAATTGGTATAAAGTAGTTATAAAAGATTATATTGAACAATATGGAGATTTACCTAGTCGCGTTGGACCTGCAAAAGATATAAAGTTAGTGATGGAATAATGTTATATAAATATGATGAAATAAAAACAATTCATCTTGAAATGACAGATGCTTGTAATGCAGCCTGCCCAATGTGTGCCCGTAATATTAACGGAGGAGAAGATAATCCTCAACTACCTGGCACAGAATTATCCTTAAATGATATAAAACAAATCTTCAAGCCCGAGTTTATTGCACAATTAGAAAGAATGTATATGTGTGGAAACTACGGGGATCCGATTGCTGCTCGAGATACGCTAGAAACATTTGCATATTTCAGAGAGTATAACCCTAAGATGATGCTGAGTATGCATACAAACGGGTCAGCAAAGAGGCCTGAATGGTGGGCGGAGCTGGCTCAGACCATTGGTCGCAAAGGCTATGTGGTATTCAGCCTTGACGGGCTTGAAGATACTAATCATCTATATAGACAAAATACAATTTGGTCAAAGATTATGAGCAATGCTCAAGCATTTATTGATGCCGGAGGTCGTGCTCGCTGGGATTACATAGTTTTCGCTCACAACGAGCATCAAGTAGAGCAGGCTGAATTATTGTCTAAACAAATGAAATTTGAAAAGTTTCAATATAAAAAATCTGCTAGATTTTTTAGTAATGTAAGTGGTGTTACTAAAGAAATGCATCAGGCTGGAAATCGAAAAGGGATTTCTACAGCACTTCTCCAAGCGCCTAAGAATTTAAAATATCGTAATAGTGTGCTAGATGAATTAAGTAAATTTGCTAAAGGAGATGAAGGAGTAAAGTTTATACCTAGTAAAGTAGAAGACATTGAAGTATATCCTCAATTTTTTACCAAAGATATAGGTAAGAAAAAACCAATTGAGAAAGTTTGGGACGAAGCAGTCATTAAGTGTAAGGTTTCTGAAGAAAAAAGCTTGTATATAAGTGCAGAAGGAATAGTTCAACCTTGTTGTTGGACAGCGGGACAAATGTATATTTGGTATCATACTCCAAGATCAACACAAATATGGAAGTTAATAGATCAAATCGGTAAAGAAAAATTAAACGCGATTCATAATCCTTTACAAGAAATTGTAGATGGATTGTTTTTTCAAAAACTAATTCCTGAAAGTTGGAATAAACCGTCTTGTGCAGATGGTAAATTATCTATTTGTGCTAAAATTTGTGGAGCTAAATATGATGCCTTTTCGGAGCAATTCAAATGAAGTTAGATGATATCAGATTTATTGAACTAGAAATTACTAGCTTATGTAATCTAGAATGCGGTCTTTGTCACAGAACTAAAGAAATGGGAAGATATGAATTGACTAGTCTAACAATACAAGACATAAAAGATATGTTTCCGACTAAACAATCAATAGATAACAAATTTTTTTTACTATGTGGAGCTTTGGGAGATCCTGTAGCTAATAAAGATTGTTTTAGTATAGTAGAGTATTTAATATCTAACAATGGATGGGTTGAGCTTAATAGTAATACTAGTCTTGAAACATCTAAGTGGTGGTATAATTTAGGCAAACTTAGCAGCGATTCTGGAAAAGGCAGCATTTGGTTTTGTGTAGATGGTTATGAAGAAACTAATGATATCTATAGAGTAAATGCTAATTTTAAAACAATAATAAGAAACATTGAATCGTATGTTCAGGGTAGTAAAGATGGAAAACAAGGATTTCCTAATGCCACATGGATGTATAATGTTTTTGATCACAATGAATATGAATTAGATTTAGCTCGTGCTCATGCAGAAAGGTTAGGTATAAAGTTTGCCACTAGAAAAGGGATAGGTAATTCGTTAGGATTTGTGCAGAAAAAAAGAGTAAAGGACAAAGAAACCAGAGTTACAACTATTGATCAAAAGCGGCTACATTCAACACAAGAGTTAGCACATTCTAAAGCAGACTTGCTTAAAGAACTTTTTAGGATTACAAATGAGCAAAAACGAACTTCTTAATAAAGCAGCATCTACTATAAAGTGTAAATTTGTCCATCAAAATGAACTTTACATTGCGTCAAATAAAACTTTATGGCCTTGTTGTTTTTTATGGACTCATAGTATAAAATATCCTGATGAATTTGAATCTAAAATGCATTATCAGAAAAATTGGAATAATTTAAAAGATAGAACCATAGATGAAATAATTACCGATGATTATTTTGCCAAGGATCTTGAAAAAAGTTGGGATCCTACTCATCCACAACATTTTTCAGTTTGTATTACAACATGCTCATTCAACCAATCTGGAATGAATGAGATTAGCTTTGAAGAAAAAAATGACAACAAATAATAGCCCTTCTAAAACATTTTGCATCCTTCCATGGATTCATTTATCGACACGTCCCGATGGTAGTATGCGGGTATGCTGCACAGCTAATGCTAGCAGCGTAGGACCAACTAATGATAAAAGCCACGGGGGTATGATAGGTGTTTTAAAGGATGATGAAGGAAGACCAAGTAATTTAAATGTAGCAGATTTTTTAAGTAGCTGGAATAGCACTTATATGAAAAATGTAAGATTGCAAATGCTTAATGGAGAAGAACCTCCAAGTTGCACTAAATGCTATAAAGAAGAACAAGCTGGCCACAATAGTAAAAGACAATGGGAAACAAAATATTGGAGTGAGCGGGTAAGTGTTCCTGATCTTATTAAAAATACAGCAGAAGACGGGAGTATTCCTCCTAAAGTAAGTTATATTGATTTAAGATTTGGAACTAAATGTCAATTAGCCTGTGTTATGTGTAGTCCACACGACAGTTCAGGGTGGATTAAAGAATGGCAAGCTGTTTATCCTCAGTTAGAAAATAAAAGTTTAAAAGAAACTTGGCAATGGAATAATAAAGGCAGTATTAATGGGTCTAGTTATAATTGGCATAAAACTAATCCTGTATTTTGGCAACAATTTTATGATCAAATTCCGCATATGCAGCAGCTATATTTTGCGGGCGGTGAGAGTTTAATAATTGAAGAACATTATGATATACTTGAAGAGGTTATTAGACAAGGACATGCGCCTAATTTAGAAATAAGATATAATAGTAATGGTGTGGAATGGAGAGATGACTTATTTGATTTATGGAAGCATTTTAAAATAGTAAGATTTCATTATAGTGTTGATAGTATAGGTGAAATGAATGAATATATTAGGTATCCTAGTAAATGGGAACGAACTAATGAAGTTTTTCATATATTAGATAAAGAAACAAGTGATAATGTTGAAGTTACAATTGCCTGTGCAGTGCAAGCATTAAATATTTACTACCTGCCAGATTTTTTAAAATGGAAGTTAACTCAAGGGTTTAAGAAGGTTAATATGTTTCCATTTGGAGCTGGGGGTATAAATTATCATTTTGTATATCATCCACCACATTTAAATGTAAAAGTATTGCCTAAATGGTTTAAAGCAGAATGTCGTCGTAAGTTTGAAGAATTTTATCCATGGTGGGAAGATAACTGGGAGCTTGGTGTTCCTGAATGGCATAAAGGTAAAATTACAAAAGAAAAATGGCTTAAAGCTGGTTACGGACTGGATAGGCTAGAAGGTATGCTTAAGTTTATGGAGAGTGAAGATTGGAGTATGAGGCTACCAGAAATGAAAGAATATTTAGAAAAATTAGATGCACATAGAAATTTAAGTTTTAACAATATATTTCCAGAAATGAAGGGCATTTTTAATGGAATCTAAAGATCCTATTTTATGTTATTTTACTTTACACGGAATAAATTACAAAAATGGTTTTGTAACAAGTTGTCCGCAAAATCCAGATCAGTTGATCTCTATGACTCAGTCTATTAAGCCTAGCGAGATTTTTAATTCAAAAGGATTTGTTCAGCATAGGCTGGAAATGATGAATGGTCAATGGAGCAGGGGATGTCATTTATGTAAAGAGCCCGAAGCTATAGGAAGTAAGTCTATGAGGCAAGATTATGAAGCAGAATCAGACTTATATAATTTTAATGATACTACTATAGATGGAAAATTATATTCGGCTGGAACCTCTAAGTTATCTGGACTCAAACATATAGAATTACGATTCAGCAATAGTTGTAATATGGCGTGTAGACATTGTAGTACTGTATATTCTAGTGGATGGGTTAGTAAATTAAAACATTATGTTCCCGATGAAGAAGTAAAATTTTATGATTTAAAACAATTACTACGCACCGAACATAGAGAAAGTGACGATGATACCGGTGAATTAGAAATTACGTTGGATCAAGTCAAAGAAATTGTTCACGACTTGTGCGAAAATGCGTTAAACATTAGAAGGGTAGAATTTGCTGGGGGAGAAGTTTTAAATCAAAAACAATTTTTTTATTTTTTAGAATTATTAAAAGAGCATCCTGCTGCTAATGAGATTGTAATTTCTTTCCACTCAAATTTCAATGCCAATTTCGATCCTAAAAAGTTACATGATTTGTTAATTCCGTTTAAACAAGCTATCATTCATGTAAGTGTTGATGCTGGAACAAACATTTATCCTTATTTTAGAACAGGAGATTGGGCTAAACTAGAAAATAATATTAAGATTTTTAGAGAGTATAATAATACTGCTGTTTTTGTAGCAGTTATAACTACTAGTGCTTATCAAATAATGGATTTGCAAAATATCTTTTATAGTTTGTTACAGCTAGATTTTTATAGTATTGACGCATCGATGGTTTATAGTCCGATATATCTTAATCCGTCTCTTATGAATCAAAAATTTAGAGATTATATACTTAACGATTTAGATGAAACTGCTAAAATTTTAGAAAAAGAAACATTTAACAGATTGAAAAGAAATGAAAACACTACTCGTAGATCATATAACTCAGGTTGTGCAGAATTATTTACTGATATACATATGGCTAAAAGAGCACTAAATGACATTAAGGTTTACACATTAAACACTAATTTAGAATCTTATGCTAAGAGTCTTGGTCATAATGATTTAAGTTATGAACGAATATTGGATGCTTTTCAAACTTATATAAGAAAAACTGATAAGATTTGGGGACAAGATTTTAATGAGTATTATGTAAATTATAAATTTAATAATGGAAAAATTGAAAGGGTTTAAAATGTTTGAAGTTTCAAATTCACTATACAATGATTTATACAAATATTTTCCTGAAGATGCCGATAATTTTGTTTTTCATAAAGTATGCGGTTTAACTATTCCATTTAGTCTTACATGGAGACAAATTGGAATTAACATTTCGGGAGGAGCAGATAGTGCAAGTTTGTGTTTATTGCTTTGTAAAATTATAAAAGAAAATAACTATAAATGTAAAATTCATGTAATAACATTTGTGAGATGCTGGACTACACGACCATGGCAAGAACCAAAAGGTCATGAAGTTTATCAAAAATTAAAATCTATGTTTCCAAAAATTATAGGTAACCGCTATGAGAATTATATACCTCCTGAATTAGAATACGGTGTTATAGGACCAATAATTAAAGGTCGCAGCGGTGATCAAATAGAAGGATCGAGCTTTAATAGTTACGTTGCATATAAGCACAAACTTAGTGCAATTTTTAATGGGACAAGTATGAACCCAAGCGACGAGGTATTTGACAATAGAATGAAAGAGCGAGATAAAACATCTGAACAAGGAACTCTTCGAGACATTATGTATCATGATAAAGGAACTTGGTTTATACATCCGTATAGATTCGTGCAAAAAGACTGGATAGTTGCACAGTATTTCATTCATGGAGCAGAAGACTTATTTAATACCACAAGAGGTTGCGAGGGAGATATTAATGATGGTAATCATATAAATCCTGTGGTTCCCACACTTGAGTCTTATAAACCGGGTATGGATGTTCCTGTGTGCGGTGCTTGTTTTTGGTGCTTAGAAAGGGACTGGGCAGTTAGTAAACTTCCTGATACTATGAACAAACTGCGTCAATATTATGAATAATACTTTTTGTCCTATTCCTTGGAATTTTCAAGCTATTCGAGCGAACGGTGATTTGAGAGTATGTTGTCAAGCTAATGTTACAAAAAATCAGGGTGTAATCAGAAAGGATGATGGCACTGCTTATAATGCAGGACGTGACAGTTTAGTTGACGCAAGAAATACTAATATGTTAAAAATAATGAGACTTAACATGTTAAACGGAGTTTGGAATGACGAATGTGGCAGATGTAGGAGTGAAGAAGAGAATGGACTTAATAGTAGACGACAGTATGAACAACGTAATTGGAAGCTTACAGTTGAACAGGCTAGATCTAAAACAAAAGAAGATGGTAGTATCGATCTTGATGAATGTCCTGTAGTCTATTATGATTTACGTTTTGGTAATTTTTGTAATTTAAAATGCCGTATGTGTGGTCCTACCGATAGTAGTGCATGGTATGATGATTGGATTGAATTAACCGGAAGTAATAAATTTAAAGATACTTCTGGAATAATGGAAATTAAAGAAACCAAAAAAGGTCTACAAGTAGAAGCATTTAACTGGCCAGAGTATGAACCTTTTTGGGAACAATTAGAAGCAAATATTCATAATATTGAGCACGTTTACTTTGCTGGTGGTGAACCTATGTTAATTGAAAGGCATTATGACTTTCTTGAAAGATGTGTCGAAAAAGATGCTGCTAAACATATTGTTGTTGAGTATAATACTAATATGAGCACATTGCCTTCTAGAGTAACTAATCTATGGAAGCAATTTAAACAAGTCCGAGTTGGAGCTAGTGTTGACGGTTTTGGTTCTGTTGTTGAATATCAAAGGCATCCTGCAAAATGGGATAAAATCTATAAAAATTTGCAAATATTAGATCAGCTACCTAATAATGTGTTTAGTTGGTTGGCATTTACCGTAACGGCTTATAATGTTAATCATATGGTTGATTTTATGAAATGGAAACTAATAGAAAGCGGATTTAAAAGAATCAATCCTAGTTTGCTTAAACCAATTGTTACACATCATGTTGCTCATCATCCTAAGCATCTCAATGTAAGGGTTTTACCGACAAAATTTAAGCAAGATGTTACAAAAAAATTCGATGAATTTAATCAATGGGTAATAGATAACAATTTTAATTCTAATATTATAGAGCAAGCTGAGTCGATCTCAAAAGGCATTATAAACTATATGAATAGTGAAAGTTATTACGAGACAGAATGGGATCATTTTGTGAAATATACAAGAGGTTTAGATAAAATTAGGAATGAAAGTTTAGTTAATGTAGAACCAATGTTTAGAGATTATATATGAGTTTTGATACGGTAGATTTGTTAGATGGTAACCAATTACAAATTACTTGGGATTTAGGAAGGAGATGTAACTATGATTGCACTTATTGTCCCAGTCACCGGCACGATAATTGGAGCCCCCATGCACCTTTAGATGATCTTAAAAAGAATGCTGAATTTGTATTCAAGTATATAAAGTTATACATGCAATATAGATATTATAAAAAAGCCAGTATTAATTTTACTGGTGGAGAACCCACAGTTCATCCTAAGTTTATAGAATTTGCAGAGTATATAAGAAGCTTATATAATCAAGAATATGCAGATTTATACGAATGTAGTTTTACTGTTACAAGTAATGGAGCAATGAGTAAGAAAATAGCTGATGCTGTTCTTGATAACTTTAATCATATAACTATAAGTTATCATGCTGAAGCAGATAAAAGATTGAAAGAACAGGTCAAAAGACGTATGTTACAGTTTAGTAAAGAAGGCCCGGACCATGGAATGAATGTAAGTATAAATGTTATGTTTCATGCTGCTTATTTTGATGAATGCAAAGAATTATGTTATTGGTTAGACAATAATGAAATACGTTATGTTCCAAGAATAATAGGAGAAGAACCGGATAGCAAAAGTAGTTTTGCACATCAATATACTGACGAGCAGCTACAATGGTTTAAAGATTATTGGAATAAAGATACTAAGAAGGTTAATGTATGAGCGATAAAAAACTAGGAATGGCTATAGGCAGGCCTTGTTGCGGGTCAAGAACAATGTGTCTTAGCGAAGGAGCAGAAAGCCGTAAGAGTAAATTTGTTGAGTTTAGAGAGTTTGAAGGATGGTATTGCAGTGTGAATTGGTTTTTTATGCACATTGAACAGCATAGTGACAGTGTTTATCATCATCAAACTTGTCAGGCAGATTTTGGCGGTAAGCGGGGGCCTATAGGAAAATTAAGTGAGTCTGATAAAATTCTTGAAGAATTAGAAGCTAGGTTAAAATCAGAAACTATGCCTACAATAATTTGTCCTAAAAAAGTTTGCGGTTGTGGCTTGTGTGCTCCTAAGAGTATGTATAAAGAAAATTATAAGAATGTGTTAAAAAATCATGTCGATATGAATGTGTTTAATAATAGTTTAACTGAAGAAGCTCATCCTGCTAAAGAACGTGTGATTTGGATGACTCGATGAAAATATTAATTGCAGGGAATTCAAATTATGGTCTAGCTAAGGAATTATTTAAATTGTTCCCGACAGCTAAATTCTTGAGTAGAAACACTGGGTTTGATCTTACAAATTTAGAAGATCAAAAAAAATGTGCAAAGCTTGTATTAGAATATGACGTGTTTATAAATTGCAGTGCTTTATGGAAATTTAATCAGACTGTCTTACTAGATTTAGTTTATAAATCTTGTGTCGATAATAATCATGCTTGTTATATAATTTGTATAGGATCAACAACAGATCGAGTAAAAAAAGGAGGTGCTTGGTTATATAATGCAGAGAAAAAAGCCCTACGAGATTATACAAATACATTAGGGATAAACGGCGTGTGGAGCCATGGTCCAAAGGTAAGTTTAATTAGCTTTGGTAGTTTAAGTAATGTTCAGCATAAACACCCAGATAGGAAGTGTATGCCAATCGAACAGGCTGCAAAATATGTAGAATGGTTAATAAATCAGCCAACAAACATATGTATAAATGAACTCAGTATAGATCCTATGCAAACAGGATATTGGTATAATAGAGAGAATAATAATGTATAAACATCGATGCTTATTGCCATTTCATCATATTGCCATAAGGCCAAATAATCAGGTTTATCCGTGCTGTCAGTTTAGACATGAGCACACCCCGAAAGATCTTCATCTAGATTATAGTGATGTTTTTAATCATCCGTTTATGCAAGAACTTAGACATGCGATGGTTAATGATGAACCTCATCCTGGTTGTGAAATGTGTTACGATCAGGAAAGAATTAGTAATGGAACTAAAAGCATGAGATTAGATTTTGTTAGAGATCTAGGATCTGATATTCCTAAGTCTCCTATTCTAACACATGTTGATTTAGCATTAAGTAATGTATGTAACAATAGATGTAGGATGTGCAATCCTGAGTTATCTACTAACTGGTATAATGATGCTAAAAAGTTAGGTGAAGAGTTTTTTCCTCCTATAAAGTTATCAGGAATAATAAACAGTAAGCCTATTTTAGAAAATTATGATTTAAGCCAATTAAAATATTTAAAATTAATTGGCGGTGAACCTCTTATGGAGCAAGATAAATTTATAAATTTATTAAAAAGATGTAACTTATCAAAACTTAGAATTTTACTTACAACTAATTCTACAATTATACCAAGCAAAGAGTTACATAGTTTATTAAAACAATGCGAAGTAGTTTGGGTCAATCTTAGTGTTGATGCTTATGGCGATCTAAATAGCTTTTTACGTAAAGGTAGTAAGTGGGAGAATGTTGTAAAAACTATGTCATGGTTTGCCGATAATTTTCCAAAGAAAGCGAAAATACATGGAATAATAAGCATATACAATGTGAACAAATTTTATCTTTTAGAAGAGTTTGTAAAAGAAACATTTAAAGGTAATCTACTTACCGAATGGCAAATGGTAGACGGTCCTAATTGGATGCAGCCTTGTAATCTTCCAAAAGATATTAAAGATAAAGTTTTAAATCATCTTATAGGTAAATCATCAAAACATACGTTAAGTATGATATATTCCGAGTTTGAGAAACAAGGAGACATAGGTTTATTTAAAGATAAAGATAGTAAAGTTAACAATTTAAGAAATGAAACTTGGAAAGATTTTAACACAGATTTATATAATTGGATATATAGTTAAATTTAAGTAGGCTTATAAATTACAAAATAAGAGAAATATAATGGAAAATTTAAGTTGGAGTGCCTACGATTTTACTGCTATACCTTACGATGATTTAGTGAGAGTTGGCCAGAGAACCATGCTTTATAAGGATTTATTTACAGTGAGCTGGTTATTAGGAAGGTATTGTAATTATAGATGTAGCTATTGTTGGCCTTATGCTCGGAGTGATACTAAAGATCATAGACCAACAGAACTTTGTTTAAAAACGATAGATGAAATAAAAAGACAAGCTAGAGAAAGAAACTTTAATAGCTTTCATTTTAGTTTAAGCGGTGGTGAGCCTACATTTCATCCAGGGTATATAGATATTTTAGCCTATCTTAATGATGACGTTGATAACACTAATTACACTAGTGTTCATATGACAAGCAATATGAGCAGACCTATAAAATGGTTTGAAGAAAAATATTGTGCTGCGGTTAGTAAATTCCATAGAGCTAGTATTACAGCTAGTTTACATACTGAGCATGTTGATACTAAAGAAAAAATGCAAGATTTCGCAGATAAATTGATACTTTGTCAAGAGCATGATGTTCAAATTACTATCAACATGGTTATGGTTCCTGAATGGTTTGATAGAGATTTTGACAATGCTTTATTTTTTCATAATCAAGGAATAAATGTTACTTTGAAACCACAAAGTGATCCTACAGCTAGCCGTGTAGTAGATGGCTATACAGAAGACATGCTTAAAAGACTACATAACGGAATGCCTCAAAGAGCATATACAGAAGATAAAGCAGTTAGAGCTAAAAAAGTTAAACGTCCCGAACCACGTTTTTTTAAAACTCCTGATCCAATCTTTAAAGAAGAAAATTCTAAAATTCCACAACATTTTCAAGTAGAGTTTGTAGACAGTATTGGAAAAATTTGGTATATGGATCAAGCAGAACGGTTTAATGCTTTTAATTTTAATAAGTTTAATGGTTGGGAGTGTAGTAGTGGCTATAGAGGTATTATTATAAGAGAACCAGATGGAAGTATTAAAAGAAGTTATAGTTGTTATGATCCTCCTATAGGCAACATAGAAACTGGATTTCAATTATATGATGGCCCTAAGGTTTGCACCAGTCCTAGCTGTGTTAGCAGTGCAGATAGTAAAATTCCTAAAAGAGCTCCCGGAACGAAACTACCTCTATGGCCAGGAGATAAATCTTTTAAGAAGACAGCCAGTTAATTAAAATTGGATCTAAATAATCGGTAAATTTTTGATTTCTTGATACATCAAAAAATCCAATTTCCTTTAGCATAAGTCTTTTATCTTCTTTATTATTTTCTATAGCATTGTTAATTTGCTGAATTAAATTTTTAGTTTTATGATCGTCTTTCAAAAGACCTTTTTTAAACGTAGAATAAAATTTTTCAATATCGTTTTTAACTTGTTGTAAGATAAAAATCGGTAGTCGATTGATGCTTGTTCCACGATCAAAACCATAAACTTCAGCAAAATTTATAGAATTGTCAGTGTAGATCGAGTCGATCCACTTAACGAAGTCTATTACTGATAATAAATTTAAACTAGTTAAAACCATGTTAACTCTAAAAATACCTTTAGGATTTATTTTCGTCCAATAATTCCTTAAATTTTTATCTAAGTCGTCAAAATTTCCTGGATACCTTACATAATTATAGGTAGACCTGTAACCATCTATACTAAAATTATGAAGATTACTTTTGAATTTATTCAACTTATTAATTAGTTCGTCGCTTAATAAAGTTCCATTAGTATGGAATGATAAAGTAGTATGTTTGGCATTATCTGTTTCAATGTATCTATCAATTAATTTTATTACTTTGTTATCATAAAATGGCTCGCCACCGCTTGCCTTAATAGTTCTTATTTTATCAGTATTCTCCATTAGCCATTTCCATTGGACAGAATCAGTCATTCTCCATGGAATAGGGGTATTTGTTTCCCAAACTGAAAAAAATTGAGTAGTTTCTGCTACATCTCTTAAAATAAAATTAAATGGGTAAGTTTTATCGCTTTCTCCTGCTTTTTTAAAAAAATCGTGATCTATCATAAGTGAATGACTAGACCTCGGCGTACACATTCTACACCTTAAGTTACATAGATTACTTGCAGAAATGTCGACTGAAGATAGTCTGGTATTGTCTTCTTCTATTTCGCTAGACTCAGAAAAGTGTCTAAACGATAATAAACCCCTATCTTCTTGATCCCAACAAACTTTACATAACTCATCCCTTTTGCCATTTATCATGTTTTCTCTTAACTGCTGCATCCTGGGATGATCATAGATTTCTTGCGGGGTAAGGTTGCTTGGATCTTCGATAACACTTAGCGGTTTACCGTCTGGTCTTATATTTCCCATCATACAGCAAGGCCATACCGCAATAAGTTTGTCGTTTTCGTATTCTTTCATAGCTAATTCTCTGAAAGGATAGTGACAGTAAGTATTATTTTTATCAGGTTTCATAATTGACTTTAAATATTTTAGATATAACTTTAGCACAAGATAAAGCTATTTCTTGATGCTCTAATTGTGTTCCATTTTCGCTCCTGAGTTCAATATAATGAACCCAACTACGTATGGTTCCATTCATATATAACTTACTTTCCATCAGTCCTTCTGGAAGGACTGCACGAGCCTGTTCTTTAGCTATACCATGCTCGATAGCCCATTCGTATGCCGATCTACTTGCCTGTATAACAGAGGCTTGAATATTTTCCCATTTGGCCTTTAGCATTTCGTCATCGGTTTCTATACTATTTTGTCTATTTTTAGGATCCTGTAATCTAGCATCTCGATAGACAAAATTAAGATCTTTTGTTGGGTCTGCATAGCGTTGGCTAAACTCTTGAAAACTGAAACTGCGATGACGTAGTATTTGTCTAGCAATATCTCGTGTGGTAGTAATTTCTAAACAGGCGCTGACCATTTCTAAAGGAGACCAGTGCCTATGCTTGATTAAGTATTTGATCAATTTTTCGCTAGTTTCCGTGTTTAGTTGATTACTAGGATTACTTACTCTAGCACAAAACGCCACTAGGTCTAGGGCGTCTTCTATGCCAATTTGTTTCAATTCTTCGGTAGGTTCGCTAGAAGAAATTAGTTTAACGTTCATAGTAATTTTCTTTTTTTTAAAAAACGTCTAGATTCTTTTATCATATCTTTTTTGATTTGATCTGTATCTAATTTAAAATCTATATTATCGATTTGAGATTCATAAGAATGAAGTATTTCTTTTATATTTTTTTCTATAGTTTCCCAATCTGGTTCTACCTTTTTTGATCGAACGTTCACTTCCCAAATTTTTTGATTTTTAAATCGGATTGAAATTTTATCAAGATACTTTAAAGGGATAACATTTAAAGTTATCTCTCCAAATACTTCTGGCCAGTGCTCAATAACGTCTTTGGGAAATTTTTTCCCATGTTTCACTTCGATTTGCTT
>Ga0129333_10001678_pt1 | contig 20267 bp, 13 predicted proteins | sample CPB6_08_DNA_FD_94474 | JGI IMG/M metagenome (GOLD analysis project Ga0129333, IMG submission 94474) | Freshwater to marine salinity gradient microbial communities from Chesapeake Bay, USA - CPBay_Sum_0.6_0.8_DNA | ecosystem: Environmental > Aquatic > Marine > Coastal | place: USA: Chesapeake... | reverse complement strand
GTGGATCGCCAGTTCCAGCAGCCGACAGGCGATCGGGCCGTTCATCAGCGGCAGCCGTTGCTCCGGCCGCAGCCCGAGCTGGCCCAGTGCCGGCGTGTCGGCCGCGAGGATCGCCGCCCGCCAGCCACCGCAGCGGGCCACCAGCCAGTCGCCCAGGCGTCGAAACAGCGCGGCCGCCCGCGGCAGCGGCAACCGTTCCCCGTAGGGCGGATTCGTCACCACGAGCCCCGTCGCCACAGCCGGCCTCGCCGCCTCGAAATGCCCGACGCCGACGGTGACGAATCGGCCCACGCCCGCCGCGTCGGCACAGGCCCGGGCGGCCTCGACGGCCCGCGGATCGAGGTCGCTGGCCTGGAACGAGCCCTCGGCGTCGTGGACCCGCGACTCCAATTCGGCGACGAGCCGGTCGGCGAGAGCCCGGTCGCAATCCCGAAAGCGGAAGAAGCCATGGGCCCGGCGCCGCGCCCGCCACAGCCCCGGCGCCATGCCCGCCGCGATCGTGGCCGCCTCGATCACCAGCGTGCCCGACCCGCAGAGCGGGTCGATGACGGCCTCGCCCGGCCGCCAGCCGGCACTGGCGAGGATGCCCGCCGCCAGCACCTCGGAGAGCGGGGCCTCGACCTCGCCCATGCGCCAGCCGCGCTGGTGGAGCGACCGTCCCGCGGCGTCGCGGAAGATCGTGGCCACGTCACCCACGAGGTGCAGCGCCAGCCGCAGCGTGGCGCCGCGCAGCTGCACGCTGGGACGCTTGCCGCTGGGCGTGCGCAACTGATCCACGACCGCGTCCTTGACGATCTGGGCGGCGTACAGCGAGTGGGTGAGGAAGGTGTCGTGGATCACCGCGTCGACACGTAGCGTGTCGGAGGCCTTGAGCTGCTCGGTCCAGTCGACCTCCTGCAGCGCGCGGTACAACGACTCGGGCGAATTGGCCCGGAAGCGGCCCAGGGGCTCGAGCACGCGGATCGCCGTCCGGCACTCGAGCACCGCGCGGTACAGCGTCTCCCGATCCCGGCCCGGGGCGGTGGAGAATTCGATCGTGCGCCGGCCCACGCGCAGGTCGCAGGCCCCGATCGCTTCGAGTTCCCCGGCGAGCACCCACTCCAGGCCCTCCAGCGTCCGCGCCGTGATCCGCGGCGGCTCGTCGGCCGCCGGCGCGGGCAGCGGGCGGGGAGCCGGCGGGATCGTGGGAAAGTCGGCGGGCATGGTCCACGCGTCCGGGGAGCTGACTCGATCCACGCGTGCACGGGAGCCTGCGCCGAGGCCGCCCCCGGGTCACCGTACGGCCACGGCCTCTGGAAACCGGTCCTGGATCGGCTGCACGGCGAGCGGCTCGGTCCGCAGCGCCTCCATGGCCCGGACGCAGGCCTCGGCGGCAGGCAGGGTGGTGATGCAGGGCACGCCGTAGAGCACGCTCGCCGCGCGAATCCGTCCCTCGTCGGTGCGGGCCCCCTTGCCGCGCGGGGTGTTGAAGATCAGCTGCACCGTGCCGTCGATGAGGTGATCGATGAGGTTGGGGTGGCCCTCCTGCAGTTTCTTCACCACCTCCACCGCCACGCCCGCATCGGCCAGGGCCCGCGCCGTCCCCGAGGTGGCGATGAGCTCGAATCCCAGGGCCGCCAGCCGCCGGGCCAGGCCCACCATCGCGCCCTTGGCCTGGGTGCTGGCCACGCTGAGGAAGATGCGGCCCTTGTCCGGCAGCACGATGCCCGCCGCGAGCTGGCTCTTGGCGAAGGCGATGCTGAAGCGGTCGCTGATACCCATCACCTCGCCGGTGCTGCGCATCTCGGGGCCCAGCGCGATGTCGACGCCGGCGAACTTCACGAAGGGAAACACGCTCTCCTTGACGCTGACGTGCGCGGGCAGCGGGTCGGCGGACACGCCCTGCTCCGCCAGGCTCTGCCCGGCCATCACCTTCACGGCCACCTTGGCGACCGGCAGGCCGGTGGCCTTGGCCACGAAGGGCACGGTGCGGCTGGCCCGCGGATTGACCTCGATCACGTACAGCGCCTGCCCGCCGTCCTCCTTCTTCACGGCGAACTGAACATTCATGAGCCCCACGACGCCGAGATGCCTGGCCAGGGCCGCGGCCGCCTCCTTGATCTCACTGATCATCTCCGCGGACAGGCTGTGCGGCGGGATGCAGCAGGCCGAATCGCCGGAATGGACTCCGGCCTCCTCGATGTGCTCCATGACCCCGGCGACGATCACGTCGCGGCCGTCGCAGATGCAGTCCACGTCGACCTCGATCGCATCCTCCAGGAAGCGGTCGATGAGCACCGGCTGGCCTTGGGCCACCGCGAACGCCTCGGCGACGTAGCGCTCGAACTGCACCTGGTCGTAGCAGATCTCCATGGCCCGGCCGCCGAGCACGAAGCTGGGCCGGACGAGGCTCGGATAGCCGATCCGCGCCACCTCGCGCCGGGCCTGCTCCAGCGTCCGCGCGATGCCGCTGGCCGGCTGCTTGAGCCCCAGCCGGTCGAGGAGATCGCGGAACTTCTCCCGGTCCTCGGCCATCTCGATCGTGTCCACGCTGGTGCCGATGATGGGCAGGCCGGCCGCGTGCAGGGCCCGGGCCAGGTTGAGCGGCGTCTGGCCGCCGAGCTGCACGATCACCCCGTCGGGCCGGATGCGGTCGGCGATGTTGAGCACGTCCTCGGCGGTGAGCGGCTCGAAGAACAGCATGTCGCTGGTGTCGTAGTCGGTGCTCACCGTCTCCGGGTTCGAGTTCACCATCACGCTCTCGATGCCCAGCTCGCGGAGCGCGTAGCTGGCGTGGCAGCAGCAGTAGTCGAACTCGATCCCCTGCCCGATGCGGTTGGGTCCGCCGCCGAGGATCATGACCCGCCTGCGGCCCGGTTCCGCGGGCCGCGTCTCGTCCTCGTCCTCCCACGTCGAGTAGTAGTAGGGAGTCCGGGCCTCGAACTCGGCGGCGCAGGTGTCGACGGCCTTGTAGGTGGCGACGATGCCGCGGCGCAGGCGTTCCTCCCGCACTTCGAGCTCCGACGAGGCAAGCATCACGGCCAGTTGCCGGTCGGAATAGCCGGCCTGCTTGGCGGCCCGAAGCAGGCCGTCGTCGACAGCCGCCAGCGATCCCAGCGTGCGCAGCAGGCTCTCCAGCTCGACGAGCTGCTGCAATTGGTCGAGGAACCAACGGTCGATGGCCGTGAGCTCGTGGAGTTCGTCGATCGTCATCCCGGCCTTGATCGCATAGCGGAGATGCCAGACCCGGTCGGGGTCGGGCGTGGCCACGCGGGCACGGATGTCGTCGAGCGTGGGCTGGGCGGCTCCGCCCCACAGGTCCTTGCCGTCGCAGCCGAAGCCGAAGCTGCCCACCTCCAGCCCGCGCAGGGCCTTCTGGAAGGCCTCCTTGAAGGTCCGTCCGATGGCCATCGTCTCACCCACGCTCTTCATCTGCGTGGTCAGGCGGCTGTCGGCCTCGGGAAATTTCTCGAAGGCGAATCGGGGCACCTTGACCACCACGTAGTCGATCGAGGGCTCGAAGCAGGCCCTCGTCTTCCGCGTGATGTCGTTGGGCAGTTCGTGGAGCCGCCAGCCGACCGCCAGCTTGGCGGCGATCTTGGCGATGGGGAACCCGGTAGCCTTGCTGGCCAGAGCCGATGAGCGGCTCACGCGGGGGTTCATTTCGATGACGATCATCCGGCCGGTGACGGGGTCGACGGCGAACTGGATGTTGGAGCCGCCGGTCTCCACGCCGATGGCGCGGATCACGGCGAAGCTGGCGTCCCTCATGCGCTGATACTGCCGGTCGGTGAGGGTCATGGCCGGCGCCACGGTGATCGAGTCGCCGGTGTGCACGCCGCAGGGGTCGAAATTTTCGATGGAGCAGATCACGACCGCGTTGTCGTCCGCGTCGCGCATCACCTCCATCTCGTATTCCTTCCAGCCCAGGATCGACTCCTCCACGAGCACCTCGCCCACCGGCGACAGGTCGAGCCCGCGCTGCACCTTGGTGTCGAACTCCTCGCGATTGAAAGCCACGCCCGACCCGGAACCGCCGAGCGTGAAGCTGGGCCGGATCACCGCCGGCAGGCCGATCTCCGCCAGCACGTCGCGGGCCTCGGCCAGCGTCCTCACGATTCGGCCGCGGCAGGTGTCGAGGCCGATCTTCTGCATCGTGGCCTTGAAGATCTCGCGGTCCTCGCCGCGCCGGATCGCCTCCGCCTTGGCACCGATCATCTCCACGCCGTGCCTGGCAAGCACGCCATGCCGTTCCAATTCCATGGCCAGGTTGAGCGCGGTCTGTCCACCCAGCGTGGGCAGCACGGCGTCGGGCTTCTCGACCTCGATCACCTTCTCCAGCGTCCGCCAGGTGAGCGGTTCGATGTAGGTCCGGTCGGCCGTGCCCGGGTCGGTCATGATCGTGGCCGGGTTCGAATTCACGAGCACGACGCGGTAGCCGTCCTCGCGCAGCGCCTTGCAGGCCTGGGTTCCGGAGTAGTCGAACTCACAGGCCTGCCCGATGACGATCGGACCGGAGCCGATGAGGAGGATGGTGTGCAGGTCGTCGCGGCGAGGCATGGAGGGGTTCGCGATTGGGAAAAAACAAATTTCCCGAAGGTAGCATTCCCGGTGCCGTTCCTTCAACGAGCGGCTACAATTCCCGCGGCGGCACTCGGTCCCGACGCCCTGCTCCCTGGACGGCCCGCTTATGTCGATCGCCACGCCCGCTCTCGACGCCTGCCGCGACACGCTGCCCGACGACCTCAAGGACATCCGGCTCAATCTCTCGGCCGTGCTGGCCGGCGAGAACCTGCAGCCTGCCCAAGCCCTGGGGGCGGCCCTGGCCGCGGCCCGCTTCGTCCGCGCCCCCCGGCTGGCCTCGGCGCTGGAATCCGACGCCCGGGCCTCTCTCGGCGACGCCGCGCCCGCGGTCGTCTCCGACGCCCTGGCGGCGGCCGGCCTGATGGCGATGAACACGGTCTACTACCGGTTTCGGCACATGCTCGGCAAGGAGAGCTACGAGGCGCGTTCGCCGCGGCTGCGCATGAGCCGCATGGCGCAGCCGGCCACGAGCAAGGCCGACTTCGAACTCATGAGCCTGGCCTGTGCGGCCCTGGCCGGCTGCGAACTCTGCATCAAGAACCACGAGGCCAGCCTCGTGCATCTGGGCGTCTCCGAGGATGCCTGCCACGACGCGGTGCGGATCGCGGCCGTCGTCAATGCGGCCGCCGTGGGCCTGGAGTGACGCCGCCCGGGCGGTCGCCAGACCTAGGCCAGTTCGCGCAGGTATTCGAGCGGGTAGATGCCGCTGGCGTGTCCGTCGGAGAACTCGATCGCGTAGGCGTATTGCCCGACGGGCCGCATGCCCGTGACCGCCAGCGGTGCCAGTTCTCCGGGAGCGAGCACCTGCAGCAAGGCGGGCTGCGCGGGCTGCACGCGGCGCTCGCGGCAGGTGGCGCACGGGCAGGCGTCGCGCAGCAGCCGCGCCGGATAGACGGCGCAGCGGCCATCGCTCCAGGTGATCTCGATCGAGCCGGGCGTGCGGCCATCCGTGACCCGGCGAATCGCGGTGGGGATCGGCTCGTTCACGCGTCAGCCCCCCCACGCTCCCGGAGATCGACGATCCGTCGGCCCTTGCCCTCGAACCGGGGCAGGCTGCCGATCGCGACCGCCGTGACGGCCACGCGCATCCCCAGGCGGACGCGAAATTCCTCGGCCACACGATCGGGCGCGTCCAGGCGGTCCTCGATCTCCACCGCCAACTGGTCGAGGCTCTCCCGGGTCGTGACGGTGACGCGGTATTCGATGACCTCGGGAAAACTCCGCACGATGTCTTCGATGGCGCCGGGAAACACGTTCACGCCGCGCACCACGAGCATGTCGTCGGTGCGGCCCAGGATGCCGCCCGCGAGCCGCACCCAGGGGCAGGCTCCGGCGGCGACGTCGGCATCGCTCGCCCACGTGGGACGCACCACGTCGCCGGTGCGATAGCGGATCACCGGCGCTCCGCTGCGGCCGAGCGTCGTGAGCACCAGTTCGGCCAGTTCCCCGGGCGCGGCGCGAGCACCCGATTCCAGGGAGAGGAACTCGGCGTGGAACCAGGGCTCGAGCACATCGACGCCCCCGCCGCGCAGGTCGCCGACGCCCCACGGCCCCACCTCCGTGGCGCCAGAGTGGTCGAGCACGTCGGCACCCCAGGCCTCCGCGATCCGGGCCCGTGTGGCGGGCACGGATCCCCCGGGCTCGCCGGCCACGATCACCAGCCGGATGGCCGTCTCGGCCGTGTCGATCTTGGCCTCCCTGGCCACCTCGGCGAGGTGCAGGGCGTAACTCGGGGTGGCGAACAGGACCGTCGCTTCCAGGCTGCGGGCCAGTTGCAACCGCGCCACACTGGGCATGCCGCCGCCGGGAATCGCCAGCGCGCCGCGCTCCAGCACGGCATCGAACCCGCTCCAGAACCCGGCATAGGGACCGAACGACGAGGCCACGAGCACGCGGTCGCCGGCGGCCACGCCTCCCCGGTCGAGGACCTCGCGCCAGCATCCCATCCACCAGTCCCAGTCAGCGGCCGTATCGAACACGGGCAGCGGCCGGCCGTGCGAGCCGCTCGTCTGGTGGTAGCGGACGTAGCGTCCGACGGGCCAGGTGAGGTTCGCCGGGAGACCGGTCCGGGCCGCCCCCGCGACGAGTTCCTCCTTGAACGTGAAGGGCCAGTCGGCGAGTTCGTCGAGGGAGCCGATCGCGGCGGCGTCCGGCAGACGGGCCAACTTGGCCGCATAGAAGGCGTTGTGCGGCAGGACGTCGCGAAGCAGGGCCCGCAGCCGATCGAGCTTCAGGGCATCGATGTCGGCGCGCGTCGTCGGGCGTGCGGTCGGGTGCATGTGCCGATTATGGCACGCCCAGACCGGGGATGCCCTGCGCGGGCGCGTTCCGCAGCGGCGGCTGCAGCCCCTGCATCGGGCCGGGGGCGGGCGGCTGACCGAATTCCGGGGCCGGGGGCGGAGCCGGCAAGGGCTGCGGCAGCGGCGCGAAGCGCGGCAACGGCGGTGCGGCCGGTGCCGGGATGGGCTGCCCCGCGACCGGTGGCGGCGCCGCCGGTGCGGGCAGGCTGCCGGCTGCCAGCCGCGCCTGCTCCGCCCGCGCCACCACGAGGTCGGGCGGTTGCGACGCCGCGGGGACCATCGCCAGGTCGACGACGCGCTCGTCCCGAATCTCCCAGGGGATGAGATTTTCTGTGACGAAGTCGAGTGGAAAGATCTCGTACCAAGGCATTGGAAATGGCTGCCGGACCGTGAGCGTCTCGTAGCCGTCCTTGACGAGACGGATCTTGCGCGTGCCGTAGTAGACGAAATCGTGCGACACCGGCGCGGTGCCGATCTGATAATCGTCCACGTAAACCAACGCCCCGGGCGGATTGCTGCGGATCGTCATCCGGCGCTGGACGCAGCCGGCTGCGGTCGTCGCGCAGGCCGCGATCAGGATGAGCAGCGGCCAGCGGGCCGTGTCCAGGCTCACGGGCCCAGCGGGGACGGCGGTGGGCGGTCCGGAACGCATGGCCGGGACGATAGGTGGAGATCCTGACGGCCGCCAGAGCAGCCGAGTTTGCGCAGTTTGCGCGGCCGGGCTCTGGTCGCGGCGGGGCCGGCACCGGGGCTCGGGCACAAGCCCGCGGACCGGGCCGCTGCGGCCCGGCAAAAAAAGGGCATGCGACGCGGCTTCCCGGGACGGCTAGACTCTTCGGCTCTCCAGTCTTTCGCCACACGTTCGACCCCGGGGCCCATAGGCGTGGCAGCGGTCTCCAGCCTCGAGTACTGCGAACTCACGGACGTCGGCAGGCGCCGTGCCAACAACCAGGACTCCAAGGCCGTCCTCGTGCCCTGGAGCCGCGACCACTATCGGAGCCGCGGCTGGCTGTTTCTCGTCGCCGACGGGATGGGAGCGCATGCGGCCGGCGAGACGGCCAGTGCCATGGCCTCCGAACTGGTGCCGCTGGCCTACGAGAAGGGCGCCTCTCGATCACCGCCGCTGGCCCTCTACGAAAGCATCGAACACGCCAACAGCGAGATCCACGCGCGCGGAGAGAGTGCCGTGGATCTGCGGGGCATGGGCACCACCTGCACGGTGCTGGCCCTGGTGCCACGTGGCGCCATCGTGGGCCACGTCGGGGACAGCCGCGCCTACCGGGTGCGTGGCCACACGATCGAGCAATTGACCCGCGATCATTCGCTGGCCTGGGAGATGGAGGCCGCCCGCGGGCAGGGCGAGGACGTCGGCCCCGCTCCGCCCAAGAACATCATCACTCGGTCGATGGGACCGCATCCGCACGTCGCCATCGACCGGGAAGGTCCCTTTCCCGTCGAGGCCGGCGACGTGTTCGTGCTCTGCAGCGACGGCCTCTCGGGGCAGGTGCTCGACGAGGAAATCGGCTTCCTGGCCGGCACCCTGCCGCCGGCCGAGGCGGGCGCGGCCCTCCTCGGGCTGGCCCTGGTTCGCGGCGCGCCCGACAACGTCACGCTGATCGTGGCCAGGGCGGGCGACAAGGAGGTGTCGAAGGCGGCGCTGGCACGGACCCCCTGGCCGCTCGGCGAGCCCGATGCCGCCGAGCGCCGGCCGCAGCCCATGCCCTGGAAAATGCTGGGCGTGGCGGCGGTCAGCCTGCTCGTCGCACTGATCCTGTCGGGCGATCTGCTGCCGCCGGCGTTCGCCACACTGGTCGGCGAACGGACGGCGAGTGCCGTGGTCGTCGTCACCTGCCTGGGCCTCGCGATCGTCTGTCTGGGAGCGCTCATCACGGCGATGCTCGGCTTCCTCGTCCCCGCCTCGGGCGGCGTCAAGGTGCTGCCCGCCGGTGCGCGCATGGGGGCCGGACCGTATCGCAGCTATGACTGCGGCCCCACGGCGGAACTCCTCGAGGGACTGATTTCGGGCATGGACGCGGCTGCCGGAGGGCTCGGCTCTGCCGACCGCCAACGCATGCTGGCCCACGTGGAGTCCGCTCGCCAGAGGATCGCGGCCGGCGACCTGACGGCCGCCCTGCACGACGCCACCGCGGCGATCGCCGTCTACAAGGCCGCGATCGAGGCCTCGCGGAACGACGAGACCGTGCGTGGACCGGCCAATCGCGGCTGAAAACGGCCTGCCGTCGCCGCCGGGGCCGCCGCTACACTCCCGCGGCCATGAAGATCATGTCCCGCTACGTGCTCTGCGAGTTGCTCCAGGTGTTCCTGGTGGCGCTCACGGCGCTGACGCTGTTCATGCTCGTCGTCGGGCTCGTCAAGGAGGCCCAGCAGCAGGGGCTGGGCCTCGTGCAGATCCTCATGCTCGTGCCCTACGTGCTGCCCGAGGCGATGCGATTCGCGGTTCCGGGCACGATGCTGTTCGCCGTGGCCAGCGTGTTCGGGCGGATGTCGGCCAGCAACGAGGTGACCGCGCTGAAGGCGGCCGGCATCACGCCGCTGGCCCTGTTCTGGCCGGCGGCGGCGCTGGCGCTGGTGGTGAGCTTCGTGTCGGTGTGGCTCAACGACGTGGCCGTGTCGTGGGGCCGCGACGGGGTGCGCCGCGTCGTCATCAACAGCGTGGAGCAGATCATCTACGGACGGCTGCGGCAGCAGCGCTCGTACAGCACGGCGCAGATGTCGATCAACGTCAAGGCCGTGGACGGCCGGCGGCTGATCCGCCCCACGCTGACGTTCCAGTCAGACGCCAACGCCGCGCCCGCCACCGTGTCGGCGGCGGAGGCCGAACTGCGGGCCAACGCGGCCAACGGTACGCTGGTCGTCACCTTTCGCGACGGCACGCTGCACATGGGCGACTATACGGCCTCGTTCCCCGACACCATCGTCCGTGAGGTGCCGCTCGACGCGGTGAGCCGCAAGAGCGCCGTCTCCACGAGCCCGTCGGAGATCGCCCTGGCCGACTTCGGCCGGGCCCGCCAGGAGCAGCGGGCGCGCATCGACCGCGTCCAGCAGTTGGCCGCCGGGAGGACGGCGATGGCGATCGTCACCGGCCGCATGGAATTGACGACGCCGGCCTGCGTGAAGGGGGAACGGGACGCGCTGACGTACGAGCGCGGCCGGCTCAACCGCATCATCATGGAGCCCTGGCGCCGCTGGGCCAACGGGTTCAGCTGCCTGTGCTTCGTGTTGGTCGGGGCCCCGATGGCGATCCGCATGCGCAACGCCGACTTTCTCACCAGCTTCTTCCTCTGCTTCCTGCCGATCCTGGTCGTCTATTACCCGCTGTTCATGCTCGGCGTCGACCAGGCGAAGCGCGGTGCCGTCCCGCCGGCCGCGGTGTGGATGGGCAACCTGCTCATCGCCCTGTGGGGCTGGTGGCTGCTGCGCAGCGTCGTCAGGCGCTGACTGACCGCGGAAAAAAGCCGGCCGAGAGAGCCGGCATCACTGGCCAGCGCAGGCAGGATGCCGAAGCGCAGGGGGTGTCCGAGCGGGCGCAGCCCGGGAAGGGCGCGGCGATCGTCCGGCCACGGAGCATGGGCAGGCCCGACCCTCGCCAGACGTGGCGCGCACCTCCGGCGCGGCCTTCAACCCCGCAGGCCGGTTTGCTGCGCCGGGCAAATCTGGCACAATCCGCCTCTCGTCTTCGTCCCCCGTGCCAGGAGCCACGCCATGTCCCGTCCCGTCACGCTATTCACCGGCCAGTGGGCCGATCTGCCGCTGGAGGATCTCGCCCGCAAGGCCCGCGAGTTCGGGTATCAGGGCCTTGAGCTCGCCTGCTGGGGCGATCACTTCGACGTCGGGAGGGCCCTGGCGGAAAGCGGCTACTGCGCCGCCAAGCGGGACGCACTCGAGCGGCACGACCTCTCCGTCTACGCGATCTCCAGCCACCTCGTCGGCCAGGCGGTCTGCGACCGCATCGACGAACGGCACAAGTCGATCCTGCCGCCGCACGTCTGGGGCGACGGCGACCCCGCCGGCGTCAATCGTCGTGCCGCCGAGGAGATGAAGAACACGGCCCGCGCCGCCCAGAAGCTCGGCGTCTCGGTCGTCAACGGCTTCACGGGCTCGTCGATCTGGCACCTCCTCTATTCGTTCCCGCCGGTGCCCGATTCGATGATCGACGCCGGCTTCGCCGAGTTCGCCGAACGCTGGCATCCGATCCTCGACGTGTTCGCCGAGTGTGGCGTGCGCTTCGCGCTGGAGGTGCATCCCACGGAGATCGCCTTCGACATCTTCACGGCTCAGCGGGCCCTCGAGGCCCTGGGCCACCGCGAGGAGTTCGGCTTCAACTTCGACCCCAGCCACCTCCATTGGCAGGGCGTCAGTTCCGTGGAATTCATCCGCGCCTTCCCCGACCGCATCTACCACGTGCACATCAAGGACGCGATCGTGACGCTCAACGGCCGCTCGGGAATCCTCGGCAGCCACATCAATTTCGGCGACCCGCGCCGGGGCTGGGACTTCCGCTCGCCGGGGCGCGGCGGGGTCGACTTCGAGGAGATCATCCGGGCGCTCAACCAGGCCCGCTACCAGGGCCCGCTCTCGGTGGAGTGGGAGGATTGCGGCATGGATCGGGAGCATGGCGCCGCCGAGGCCGCCCGCTTCGTCAAGAACCTCGACTTCTCGCCGAGCACCAGGGCCTTCGACTCGGCATTCGCCGAGGAGGCCTGACCCAGGGCCCGATCGTGACGGGAGACCGCCATGCGGCCTGATCAGGCAGCCGCCTCGCGCTGCATCGTGGCCTGCGTCACGGCCTGGCTCGTGCTGCCGCCGGCCGGGGCCGACGACCGCGTGGCCACGGCTGACGCCGCATTCGCGACGGCTGCCGCCGACCTGACCCGCCGGGCGACCGCGGCCCACGCCGATGAACTCGCGACCCTCATCGGCGGCTGGCAGTTGCCCGCGGAGACCGACCGGCAGCGTGCCCTCGCCCTGCCGCCAGGGCTGGAAAAACCCGCCGCGGTCGAGGACGCGACGGCGACCGCGATCTGGGACGATTTCGTCGCCGCCCGGCGGCAGCGGGCCGCGGCCCTGTTCGCCGCCATCCGCGCGGAGTCCGCGACCGGCGGTCCGGCCGGCCAGGGCGCCACCGAAGCCGGTCCCTGCCGGGTGATCGCCCTGCTCTATGAGGTGCTGCGCGACGATCCGGATCACGAGGCCGCACGCAAGGCCGGCGGCTGGGTACGACGCGGCGCGGCCTGGGTGTCCCAGGCCGCGGCCCGGCGCCTCGACAAGGCACAGGAATACGATCCGGCCTTCGGCTGGCTGCCGCGCGGACGGCTGGACCGCTACCGTGCCGGCGAGCGGCACGATCGTGGCCGCTGGATGTCGGCCCGGGACGACGAGGCCCGCCCGCTCGACGTCGACCGCGGCCGCAGGTTCGAGACCGACCACTGGGAGATCCTCTCCACCGCGCCGCTCGTGGACACGGCCGGCCTGGCCGCGCGCCTCGAGGAGACGCGGGAGGTATGGCAGCAGGTGTTCGGCGGATTCGGCGTCGATCCGCGCGAACTGGCCGGGCGACTCCAGGGCCGCGGCCGGAGCCTGGCTCAGGAAGAGCACGCCGCCGTGTTCTGCCGTGACCGCGGCCAGTACGTGGCGGAGCTCATCAAGCTCGAGCCCACCATCGGCAGGACCAACGGGATCTACTGGGCTCCGACCGCCACGGCCTGGTTCTACAACGAGGCGGCCGGCGCCGCGGCGCCGGGCGAGGCCGTGACGGAGGGTGGCATCGAGGCCTTCACGGTGCACCACGAGGCGACGCACCAGCTGTTCGCGGAAACGCGGGCTGAATTCCGCAGGACGGGCCGGGCCGCGGGCGACAGCTGCGGCTTCTGGGCGATCGAGGCGGCGGCCTGCTACCTGGAGACGATCCGGCCGGCAGCGGGCGGCTGGTTGGTGGGCGGCCGTGACGCGGGTCGCGTCCCCGCAGCCCGTGAGCGTCTCGTGGAGGATGGCTTCTACGTGCCACTCGCCGAACTCACCGCCATGGGCCGCGCCGAGTTTCAGGCCGACCGCCGGCTGCGGGAACTCTACAGCCAGCTCGGTGGGCTGGCGGATTTCTTCATGAACGGGGGCCGCGGCCGTTACCGTGAGGCGTTCGTCGAGTACCTGGGACGCCTGTACGCCGGCAGCGCCGACGTCGACACCCTGTCGCGACTCTGCAAGCGCTCGTATCCCGAACTCGACGACGAATACCGGCGCCACCTCTCGCAGTGACGCGGGGCCACCGCGTTGACGGGCCTGCGCGAAGGCTTCTACACTCGCCGCCTCCGCCACGACGCACCGCTTTCGGAGACCCCATGGCCGCTCCCACCGCACCCGCGCGCGACATCGATCGCCTCGCCATCGACACGATCCGCACCCTTGCCATGGACGCCGTGGAGGCGGCCAAGAGCGGCCACCCCGGCACGCCCATGGCCCTGGCGCCCGTGGCGTACACCGTGTGGAAGGACTTCCTGCGCTACGACCCCGCCGACCCGGCCTGGCCGAACCGCGATCGCTTCGTGCTCTCCTGCGGGCATGCGTCGATGCTGCTCTACGCGCTCATCCACCTCGCCGGCATCCGGCGCCGGGACGGCGCCCCGGCCGTGTCGCTCGACGAGATCCGGCGCTTCCGGCAGCTCGACAGCGTCTGTGCCGGCCATCCCGCGCACCACATGACGGCCGGCATCGAGACCACCACGGGACCGCTCGGCCAGGGCTGTGGCAACTCCGTGGGCATGGCGCTGGCGTCCCGATGGCTGGCGGCCCGCTACAACGCCCCCGGCCGAACGCTCTTCGACTACGACACCTACGTGCTTTGCAGCGACGGCGACCTGATGGAAGGCGTGGCCGCCGAGGCTGCATCGCTGGCCGGCCATCTCGGCCTCTCGAACCTGTGCTGGATCTACGACGACAACTCGATCACGATCGAGGGCGAGACCCATCTGGCGTTCACGGAGGATGTGGGGCGGCGCTTCGAGGGACTCGGCTGGCGCGTCGAGCACGTCGCCGACGCGAACGACACGTCTGCGTTGTGCCGCGCCCTGCACGCTTTCAAGGAGGAGGATCGCAGGCCGACGCTGGTTGTCGTCAAGAGCGTGATCGGCTTCGGTGCCCCGAAGAAGGCCGGATCGCACGAAGCGCACGGCGCGCCTCTGGGGAGCGCCGAGATCACGGGCGCGAAAAGCGCCTACGGCTGGCCGGCCGACGCCGAGTTCCTAGTGCCGCCGGAGGTGCCCGCGCGGTTCGCCGAGACCATGGCCGCCCGCGGTCGTGGGGCCCACGAGGCCTGGCGGCGGGCGCTCGCCGATCAGGCCGCGTCCCAGGCCGCGCAGGCCGCGGAACTGGACGATTTCCTCGCCGGGCGGCTGCCCGCCGGTTGGGAATCCGCCCTGCCCTGCTTCCCCGCCGATGCGAAGGGCCTGGCCAGCCGTGTTTCGAGCGGCAAGGTGATCCAGGCCCTGAGCGCCGTCGTGCCCTGGTTCCTGGGCGGCTCGGCCGACCTCGCACCGTCGACGATGACGCTCGTGCCGGGCGCCGGCGAGTTCGGTCCGGGCTCGTACGCAGGCCGCAATCTTCATTTCGGCATCCGTGAACACGGCATGGCCGCCGCCTGCAACGGCATGGCGCTCTCGGGCCTGCGCCCCTACTGTGCCACGTTCTTCGTGTTCCTCGACTACCTGAAGCCGGCGCTGCGGCTCTCCGCCCTGGGGCAGTTGGGGGTGATCTACGTGCTGACACACGATTCGATCGGTCTCGGGGAGGATGGCCCCACCCACCAGCCGATCGAGCAGTTGGCCAGCGCCCGCGCGGTGCCGGGGCTCTCCGTGTTTCGGCCGGCCGACGCGAACGAGGTCGCTGAAACCTATCGCGTCGTGATCGGCAGGCCCGACCGGCCGGCCGTGATCGTGTTGTCCCGACAGAACCTGCCCACGCTCGACCGCACCAGATACGGATCGAGCGCGGGCCTCGCTCGCGGCGCCTACGTGCTGGAGGACGTCGGCGGCGGCCTCCCCGATTGCATCCTGATCGGCACGGGCAGCGAGGTGCAGATCTGCCTCGACGCCGCCGCACAGCTGGCGGCGACAGGGGTCCGGGCCCGGGTGGTGAGCATGCCGAGCTGGGATTTGTTCGAGGAGCAGGACGAGGCCTACCGGGAAAGCGTGTTGCCCCGGGCTGTGACCGCGCGGGTGGCCTGCGAGGCGGCCTGCGGATTCGGCTGGGAGCGCTGGATCGGGCCGCGCGGCGAGTTCGTAGGCATGAAGGGCTTCGGGGCCTCGGCGCCCGCCCCGGCGTTGTACGCCCATTTCGGCATCACCGCCGACGGAGTCGCCGCTGCGGCGAGGCGGTCGCTGGCGGCGACATGACCGCCCCGCGACGGGCCATCATCCAGGCCCCCGGCTTCCGCCCCGGGCCGAAGCCTCGCGCCGGGACGCCACGCTACGGCTGGTGGTGGGAGTCGCCGATCACGGCGTCCTCGGGGTCCTTGCCGGCATGGCTCTCGCCGTCGTGATTACGATACAGATGATCGTCGCGATGCAGCGTGTCGACGCGATGGATCTCGACGTGACCGTCCTCGTAGAGCACGTGATGGAGGCCCTCGGGGTGGTTGCTGCTCGCCTCTCCGCCGTCGTCCGGGGCGTCTGCCATGAGCGGATGGTGGGCGCGACGCTGGTCGCGGTAGGGCTGCAGCACGCCGCCGGCGTCGCGGTACCCGAGCGTGTAGCCGTAGTCGCCTCCCATCGTGCGCACGAGTTCGTCGAAACGCGGAGTGCCCACGGCGGCCTGTAATTCCTCGACCGTCGGCACGCGGAAATCGCCGCGGCGGGCGAGGGCCGAGTCGGGGACGATCAGCGTGCCGTCGTCGGCCACGAGACGATGCTCGGAGACGAGCGTCGGCGCGTAGAGCCCGGCCCGGGAAAGCGGCCCGGCGTCGGGGGGCATCGGGTAGACACGGTGCGCCGACGCGTATTCGTGCAGCTTCTCCGACATCCGCTGCAGGTTCCGCCGGGCCCGCAGAGCCCGCGAGTCGGCGATCGAGTCGAGCAGGAGCGGTGCGAGAAGGAGGCACGCCGCCAGCGCCGACGCGGCGATGATGGCCCGATCGAGCCACTGTCGCCGGGCCGGCACCCACTCGCTCTCCACCGGCGCCGCGGCGGGCCTGGGCAGCGGCCGAGACGGCTCGGCGGCGGTCTGGGCGGCCACGAACTTCAACGTCCGCACCGCCAGCCCAGCGGGCGCCGGGAGCGGATCTCGATCACGATCCAGCGGCCTGATCGCCCGGCGCAGGATCTCCAGGTCGCGACGCAAGCCCGGGCCGCGTTCGGGATCGGCGAGTGCGGTTTCGACGCGGCGTGATTCCGCGTCGTCGAGCGCCTGAAACAGGTAGCCGACCAGTTCTTCTTCTCGCATGTCGAGCCTCACGTGTTTCGACCGCTCGTCGTCCGGCACCCGTCGTTCATTCGACACCCCCGACCGCGCTCCTGCCGCCACGCTGCCACGACTCATTGAGACGCAGCAGGGCCGCGTGCAGACGGCTCTTCACGGTGCCGACCGGTATCCCCAGCACGTCGGCCGCCTCCCGGTATTTCATGCCTTGGTGGTACACGAGCATCAGGGCGCTCCGCAGCGACTCGGGAAGCTCGGCGACCGCCGAGCGGACCCATTCCCGGGCCTCCTCGTCCTCCAGCTGTTCATCGGCCGTTCGGCCCACCCCCGCCAGCATCTCCACGATCGATCCCACCTCGTCCTCGCCCCCCGTGCGGTGGTCGAGGCTCACCATGCGGTGACGGCGGTTGCGACGCTGGGCGTCGATCGCCTGGTTGGTCGCGATCGTGTACAGCCAGGGCTTGAACCGGCGGCCATCCTCGAATTGCTCCCTCTTGAGGTGAACCTGCAAAAACGTCGCCTGAAACACGTCGTCCGCCATCTCGGCGCTGCCCAGATAGCGACGCAGGTAGTTGAACAACTCCCTTTCGTACCGCTGCACGAGCGACTCGAACGCCGTGCCGTCCCCGTCGTCGCGGCAGCGGCGCAGCAACTCCTCGTCGGACGGCACCCCGGACGGCCCGCCACCGTCGGTGGAGGGTGCCGGCGAGCCGCCGCTGGAGCGAGTGTCGTGCAGATCCATGATCGATACGGCGTCCGCTGCCGGAGGGTTCGGCGTTGGGCTCGGGCCGGCCTGAAAACGGCACTTTGCCCTGGGGCCGAGTATAGCCTTGGGGAGGGGGCAGGTCGGGTTCGACGGCCGGCTCGAGGGCCGGAAGTTTGACTTTTCCAGGCTCCTGATCGACATTCCGCGGCACTCATGGAGAGACACCATCCCTATCGCTGGGCGGCCCCGGGCGACGTCAACGCGTTTTTCGGACTGGCCATCGACAACCTGGCCGTGCTCGTGCTCACGGTGTCGTTGCTGGCCGCAGCCTTCGGCTACCCTGCCCAGTTCGCCCTCGCGCACCTGGTGCCCGGCACGGCCGTGGGGGTGGTGATCGGCGATCTGCTCTTCACCTGGATGGCCTTCCGGCTGGCCCGGCGCACCGGCCGCACCGACGTCACGGCCATGCCCCTGGGCCTCGACACGCCCAGCACCTTCGGCATGGTGTTCTTCGTGATCGGCCCCGCCTTCAAGGCGGCCCAGGAGACGGGCCTGGACGCGGAGGCGGCCGCCCGCCACGCCTGGCACGTGGGCATGTGCGCGATCGTCGCCAGCGGCGTGTTCAAGATCGTCTGTGCGCCCCTGGCCGGCACGGTCCGGCGGATCGTGCCCCGGGCGGCCCTGCTCGGCAGCCTGACGGCCATCGCGCTGGCGCTGATCACCTTTCTGCCCGTGCTCGAGATCTTCTCGGTGCCGCTGGTCGGGCTGGTGTCGCTGGGCATCGTGCTGGCCAGCCTGACGGCCCACATCCCCGTGCCCCTGCGCGTGCCCGGAGCACTGGCGGCTCTGGGGGCGGGAGTCATCGTGCACATCGTCGGCGACAGGCTCGACCTGATTCCGCACGTCGCATCCCATGCCGGCATCGACGCGGCTGCGGCCCTGTGGCCCGTCGAGTGGCTGTCGGCACTGCGCATGGAGTGGCTGGAAGCCTGGGGCGACACCGTCCGCTACCTCCCCGTCGTCATTCCCTTCGCCCTGGCCACGGTCGTGGGGGGGATCGACTGCACCGAGAGCGCCGCTGCGGCCGGTGACGAATATCACACGGGCCGCGTGATCGCCGTGGAGGGAATCGCCACGATCATCGCCGGCGCCTGCGGCGGTGTGATCCAGACCACGCCCTACATCGGCCACCCTGCCTACAAGGCGATGGGCGGTCGGGCCGCCTACACCCTGGCGACCGCCGCTTTCATCGGGGCCGCGGGACTATCGGGCACCTTCGCCTACCTCTACGCCGTGCTGCCCGGCCCGGCGCTCGTGCCGATCCTCGTGTTCGTGGGCCTGGAGATCACGGCCCAGAGCTTCCACGCCACGCCGCAGCGGCACTACCCCGCCGTGGCACTGGCCTGCGTGCCGGCGCTGGCGGCACTGGCGAAGATTTACTCCGACAAGGTGCTGGCGGCCGGTGCCAGCCCGAATGCCGACCTGGCCCGGGAACTCTTCTCCGTGCGCATCGTCTCCGCGGGCTTCATCGTCACGAGCCTGCTCTGGGCCGGGATGCTGGCGGCCCTGCTCGACCGCAAACTGCTGCCCGCCGCAGGCTGGGCGCTGGCGGCCGCGGCCTGTGCGGCCTGCGGAGTGATCCACTCCCCGTTCCAGGACGGCCGCATGTTCGCGCCCTGGGCGGTGGGCGAACTGCCCGACGTGGCCGCGGGCCGCGGGCCGCTCGACCTGGCAGCCGCCTACGCCCTGCTCGCGGTCGTGTTCGCATGCTGGGCCGCCCTGCGCGGCCCCGGCGATGCTCTTCACGACCGATCGCCCGGCCATGCCGCAGACGACTACTCGAGCCCGTAGGCCCCGGCCACCGGCAGGTCGATGCCGCTGCGGCTGGCGAACTGCGTCCGGGACAGGAATCGCGGCTCGAGGTTGAACGTCACGCCCACGTTGTTGCGGCTGTAGTCGACGTTGAAGCCGAACGTCATCAGGAACGATTCGCCGATCCGCACGAGCTGGAAGTTCTGGCCGATGTTGTTCCCCGTGAGGTTGATCGCCGAACCAAAGGAACTGGCCCACTTGGGGCTCATCCGGTAGGTGTACGAACCGGTGAGCACGGCCGCGTTGATCGGCCCGCCGAACTGGTTGAAGCCGACGTAGAAGCTGCCGCGCGGGGTGCGACTGAGCAGCGCGCCGACCGTGTAGAGCTGCTGGCCGCCCGTGAAGAAGTCGACGTCGGCCGTGGAGAACACCGTGGTCCGGTCCCCCACGTGCCAGCGGAAGTCGTACTGCCAGAGGCCCATCATCTGCCCGAAATTCTGGCTCGTGGTGGGGAACACCTCGCCGTCCACGTCGAACGTGATCCAGTCGATGATGCGCCGATTGCCCAACGGGCCGCGCTTCGTCTGCCAGCGCTGCCGGGCGGCGAGGCGGAACGCCGTCAGGTCGTTGGCGATCTCGGTCGGACCGGTGACCCAGCTCGCCATGCCGCGCCGCACGAGGTAGCTGCGCGGATCGTATTTGTTGTCCGGGCCGAAGATGAACGGCGCGGCAAGCGGGGGCACGGTGCCCGGCACGGCCGCCGTGGCGCCGTAGTCCCAGTAGGGGATGTTGCGCCGGTACTGGTTGATCGTGTCGTCGTCGATCTGGTCGTAGAGTGGGAATTGCGTCACGTCCTGCGTGGCGTTGGCGTAGGAGAACTCGGCCTCCCAGACGATCTTGTGCGCCAGTCCGTGCAGGTTCCAGAACTGGCTCTCCACGGTGTTGTCCGCCGTCCACATCGGCAGGCTGGTGCGGATGCCCGCCTGGCCGTAGGCGCGGTTGATGGGGGTCTGCGACAGGCCCTCGCCCCAGTGCGCCAGCTCACCGAGCGCGTAGGGCACGATCTTGACGGCGCCCGCCTGGAAGGGCAGATCGAGTTCCTGTCGGGTCGAGAGCCGCTCGCCGATGACGTCACTCTCGTAGGGCAGCAGCGTCCAGAACCCGTTCGTCTGGCCCTGCGTCGGCGTCTGCGGCAGGCTCTGCCTGGCGTAGGAGATGCCCGAATGCTCGTACCACGACACGGCGTCGTTGGCGAGGGGCTGGGCCATCCAGTAGTGGTCGAGCCGCGGCCACCACTCGGTCTGCGTGAAGAAGGGATTCACGCGCACGCTGGAGAGGAGCCGCAGTTCGCGGTTTTCCACCGGCCGCCGCAGGTCGAGCCAGGTGCGCTGTTCGTAGCCTTCCTCCCACTCCGCCTCGTAGTACTCCTCGAGGAAGTTCATGTCGCTGATCCAGCCGGC
>Ga0129333_10001677_pt1 | contig 20292 bp, 38 predicted proteins | sample CPB6_08_DNA_FD_94474 | JGI IMG/M metagenome (GOLD analysis project Ga0129333, IMG submission 94474) | Freshwater to marine salinity gradient microbial communities from Chesapeake Bay, USA - CPBay_Sum_0.6_0.8_DNA | ecosystem: Environmental > Aquatic > Marine > Coastal | place: USA: Chesapeake... | reverse complement strand
GGCACGGCGAGACGTTGATCCCATGGTGGTGACACAGCAGGAGTCGTACCAAGCCGCTCGTGCTTACCGTAAACTCGTAGAGACCATGTTTGACTCCTGCGAGCGTGGTGCACAACTATTGTCTCGTGAACTCTCACGACGCATTGGTCTCGGAAGCAAGGACAACCGTATGGCAAGGTACACAGCATGAGCGATTTGGCTTCTTTTACACAGGGTTTCTCGCCTAGAACAGATAAGTACGACTTAGGGTATATTGACGCTTTCTACAATGACTTGCTCACCCCCTTAAAGAATAAGAAAATCAATCTGCTGGAGATTGGTATCCAATATGGTTACAGCATCATGCTGTGGCATTCGTACTTTCCAAAAGCCAGCATCTACTGCGCTGACGTTACCCATTGCGACGGTATCAGTCATCTTGACAGGGTGACTCAGTACACCGAGGATGCCTACGCCTCGGGGTTACAAGACAAACTCACCGGAAAAACATTTGATGTCATCATAGATGACGGCCCCCACACCCTAGAAAGTATGCGGTACTTCCTAACCCATTACCCATACCTTCTTAAGGCCACTGGGGTACTCATCCTAGAAGACATCATTGACCCCATGTGGACTGCCGAACTTGTCAACTGCGTCCCACAGGGCTACACAGCGACGGTTCATCATATGGCTGGTCAACAAAAGACTCAGCATCTTCATGACTTGTGGCGCAACGGTCTTGACGTCATAACAGTTAAAAAGGGATAAAAGTGCACCAACCAGCACCTGAGAACATCTACGATTGGCTCAAAGATCACCAATCCATCTCCAGCCCCTCTGGGATAACCTACGATGTACCACGATTTCAGGCAACCATCGCCTTGATTGATTCCCTTCAGGACGAGATTGCACGGCTACATGCCGAAGTTAACCAACTAAAGCAGGAAAGGCTTACCCATGTTGACTCCTAACAAAGCCGCTGAAGAAGCAAATGCTCGCCTAGCCCGTCAAAAAGACCTGTACCAGTTCGGTGGCGGTAAGGCCATGGACAAGATTCATACGGAAATCCAAGAGATTCGTGAGTCCGTGCAGGAAGTTACTGTGTTACTTCGCCGTTTAATTGAACTAATGGCTCGTGATGGCCAATAAAGCAAAGCAAAAAGGTACGTCCTTTGAGACAATGATCAAGGACTATCTCAACAGCAACGGGTTTCCCGATGCTGAGCGCACCCCACTCAAGGCCGGTGATGACACTGGTGATATAAATGGCATAAAAAACCGTAACACGGGTCGTAATGCCATCATTCAGTGCAAGAATCAAAAAGCCTTCCAGTTGAGCCAATGGCTAGACGACACCGTCAAGCAAGCCAAGGTCAAAGGTGACGCAGTTCCTGCCCTAGTTGTTAAGCGCCCAAATAAAGGGGTTAATTCTCTAGGTGATACTTACGCTGTTTTGCGTCTTTGTGACCTCGTAGACTTATTGAAAGAGGCCGGTTACTTCTAATATTTAAGGGCTACACAACCCTTACATATTGGAGTACAGAATGTCGCAAGAACTGAACGCATCCGTTGATGACATCATCAAGGTGTCCGGAAGCAGTAACCCCCAAAGCGTGGGTTCCATCATGGCCCGAGCCGTTATCGCTGGGCAATCCCCCCGTATGCGTGCCATCGGCGCATCAGCCGTGAATCAGGCCGCTAAGGCGTGCGCTATCGCACGAGGTTTCGTCGCCCCTCGGGGTATTGATCTTACCTTTGTGATAGGATTTGATGATATTGAAGGTGAAAAAGGGACTACAATAAGTGCTATGTCATTTAAGCCTGTAGTGAGGTAACTATGCCCCGTAAGAAGCCCGGTGAAGCCCCCAAGAAGCGTGGTCGCCCCCGCAAAGATGCTGGCGCTCCCAGCGCAACGTCTGCTACGCCGATTGTGGGCACACCGATTGTTAGCACCTCTGCGCCCACTGAGGGTTCTCGTGCGTATCAGGTCGCTATGGGCAAGATCAGTCGGGCTGAGCGTTACATGGGTATCGGCACACCACGACAAGACACCACGATGTGGCGTGAGTCTGCTGGACCGGCTGAGACAGACAAAGAGTTCCGTGAGCGTGTTGCAGGTGGTCGCTCGGCCCCCGAGCCCGAGACCGTTACTGTTCAGCGAGCCCTTGGTGAGATGGGTAAGCGAGGAGAAGCACCGATTGAACCGATTCGGGACCGCCCTTCGCCTTCGCTAGTTGGTCCTGATGTTCCCACGTTCGTCGGTACGCACCGAGCCACGCCTCTTGGCGACCGCACCCTGAGTGTTGGTTCTGCCCCCCGACGCACTGACACGAGGACGGGACCCGCAATGCCTCGTAAGGCATTAAACGTCCCTATCCACCAAGATTGGGATGCGGATGAAGAAGAACGGACGTTTATTCCCCCCCACCTTCACCCTACTTTGTTTGCTGAGCAGGTTACTAACCCAAGCGCTTTCCGTGATGTTGGTACACAGCAGAGTACCGCCCGAGAAAGCCAAGCGCCCCGCCTTATCCGCAGTAGGCGAGTCGCACCTGAGCAGGCACGGCAGGAAGACGCTGACATCTACGAGCGCTTGGTGAACTACCACGAGTCCATCAAGAGCATGATGGAAGACACTGGTACCAAGGCGTACCGGCCTTCTACGGGCGCTACCAGCCAGCCCAGCGGTCTCGCCGGTCTCCGTGGTCGTGTTGGTGACTCCACCATGCAGACTTGGATTGACGACGACATTAAGAAGGATTGGGAGGCAAGGCAAGCCGCCCAGCAAGAGACGACCACCCATGTGGACCCACGGTCTATTGCACACCAACGTGACGAAGAGACCGTTAGTCCTGAGGAAGCACAGGCGGCTAAAGAAGCCGCTATGGCTGACATGGCCGACATGCAGAGTTCGGCTAAGCCCGCCACTTTGAAGCCGCCCAAGGTGTTGTCCAACCTGATGAACCGCAGATGATAAACCGTAGTAACCCTATGATCAAAAAGAAGAAGTATAAGGATTAAACATGCAAGGCCCGTTAGACCCCCTGTCATGGGACGAGATGCTCAATGACCTTGGGTATTCCGATGATGACGACGAAGAGACTTACTACTCCAATAAGAAGAGCGGTAAGAACAGTAAGAAGACAAAGTTCCGAGATTACGATTGGGATGAGTACGACTGATGGCAAAATATGCATACCGACCTGACCCTCGCAATGAGTTCTTGAAGCGGGGCGTTCGTAAACCTCGCCCCATTACCCCCCTCGGTGGTGGCTCTCAGGGAGGTATGCTCAGCGGTGCCGGTACTGGCATGGATAGGTAATGACTAACGCATTTACCACCGGCCCCAGCCCTGACGGCAACCGCAACTCAGGTAGCACCCTTCCGCTACTTGGTCCTACCCCTGTATTCCGTAACGCCAAGGACCAGCGTCTTTCCGCATTTGGCTCCACTCCGGACACCCAGTACCCCGATGGTTACCTCGGGACGATGTCCAGCAACCGCCGTCAGGACAAACTGACGAATGCCGTCGCCCGAGCCAACCAGCGCTCATATTCTAGAGGGGTACATAAGGGTGAGCGTATTAATGCAGGTGATTACATTTGGCCTAACGAGTTCAATTTGCTCACTGGGCTAGTCCTGCAATCCAAGGGCAAAAAGTACGCCCCAACAGGGGCTGAGCCTGCGGTCCTAGTCAATGATGGGAAGGTCGGACCCCGTGGAATTGCTCGTGGTTTGGAGCGCCCCAACCCTGAAGTTATAGATATGCAACGTAGAAGCATGCTAAAATCGTTAGCACCAGCATGGCGCTAACATAAGGAGAAACCATGGCAAAAATACTTCCTGCTATCCATTCCCGTGGGGGTTCCACTTACGGTGAGTACGAGACCGGACGGACCCCTCGCCCGACCCGTTCACGAGCGGCTAAGGACGCTGACAGTTACCGTGCGAGTCAGGAAGTCCCCCGTGCTGAGAAGCGCCGTGAGGAACTGAACGAGGCCGGTGTTACCGGCGACAAGACCATGGTCAAGATGCAGAAGTGCGGTTCGTGTGGCACGGTCAACGATGCCAGCAGTGAGGCGTGCAAGTCCTGCAAGAGCGACCCTCGGGCTGGTTACTGAGCATTAATCATGCCGTGGTCCCCGAAAGACGCACCGAAGAAGACCAAGAAGGCTGACACTCCCAAAGAGAAAGAGGAGTGGGCCAAGGTAGCGAACTCTGTCTTGAAGAAGACGGGGAGTGACGCCAAGGCGGTGCGTATTGCTAACTCTACGATTGCCAAGAGAGGTAAGAAATAATGGAAGTTATTAAGGACGTTAGTCAGTTGAAGCCTGCCCCCGCAAGCGGTGGCGCTGGCCAGCCCCCCACTCCCCCGAACCGCCCCTTCGCCCCCGGAGACCAGTCCGACTACGGCGATGACATCCGACGCATTGGTCGCAACGACCACTTCGGCGCAGGCTATTACCACGCCGGTAATAGCCGTGCAGTGGGCCAAGTCGGAGAGTACTACGATCACCGTCCTCGCCGCTCGGGCGTGACGGGTTTGGCCCGTGACATGAGCAAAGCCTTTAACTACTCTCAGGGTGTGGGTAAGGTTGATGAGGGTAGTAAGCAGGACCAAGATAAGAAGTGGTCAGAAGCAAAGAAAGCAACTCAAAAGCCCCTCAAAGAAGGCCCCCCGAAGCCCCCAGCAAAAAAGAAGGTCTGACCTTTGGGGAAGCCTTGGCAGACTCACGAGGAGTACCTCACTGATCAGGCCCTAGAGGCCGCGTTGAGTCTTACCCCCGATGAGATCAGGGAACTGCGCCCCCAGCACCCGCTGGAACTCTTCCCCCAAAACCGTGGCTTCATTAAACAAACCGCCACGGTTATGGACATTCTCACGACTAACCGTTACACCGCCACCAACCGTTCATGGTTGTCTGGTATGCCCGTTCGCCGTACTCAACTGGCTGACGGCGACTGGACAGGCACGGGACGCTACTCAATGGATTCACTCGGATGAGCAGAGAGTTTGAACGTCAACTTAAAAGCGCAATGAAGAACCTTGGCACAGGTTCTATCCCCACCACGGATTACTCCATGGGGGAAACCTTTGCTCAGAAGGATCTACAGTTCCCGTCAGCGCCTTCGGTCACCATGCCGAAGCCTCGTGAACTCGGTATCAACCGAGACTTCAGCGGTAAACAAATATCTTTGTACTTTCAAAATGCTAATTTGAAAGGGCCAAAGAAAGAAACTATAGACAATATGAACCAAAGAGCCAGCGACGCAGGGGGAATCTTTGGTGAAGAGATGACGGCTCGCAGGGAAGGTCGTATGCCTCGTTCAGTTCGTGAGGCAAACCGCCGTCAACAGGAAGCCGATATGCGGTCAATCCAGCAAGACTACGCCCGTGGTTACGGAGCCGAGACGGGTAACGCTTATGAGGATGCGTACGGTGATGCCGTGCGCCGGATGCAGAGCGCTTCGGATGAGCCTCCCATGCAGGATGAGGGTTCTAACCCAGCCCCTACGCCCAGCAAGTCTTTGGAAGACGTAACTACACCTAAGCCTAAGGCCACCAAGAAGGCTAGACCCAGCACGGCTGGAAGTGCCCCCAAGGCACCCACCGCCGAGGCACCGCAAGCGCCCACCGCCCAAGCGCCTCAAGCCCCAACCCCGAAGATTCCGAGTGGCGGTCGTCGTTCAGGGTCTCGCCGTGAGGACGCTGTGGGTGGTACAGTGGGTGGCGTGAAGCCGATGACTAAGCCTATGACTAAGCCTCTGACTAAGCCAGCCACGGGTTCCTCTCGTGGCACCAACCCCGCCGATGCCCGTAACCCCGGTCGGCGGTCACCCAAGAAGGGACGATTCACATGAGCGTTAACAATTCCCGATCCATGAACCTTGACCTGCAAAAGGGTCTCAACGATGGTGCATTCAAGAGCCTTTCCCCCGACCGTGGTGGTGAGGTGGAGATGCAGGCTATTCACGAACGAGCCTCGCTACTCCAGCCCCAGTACAACGTGAACGACCTCAAGATGGGTGTCGTTCAGTCTTCGTCGTACAACTGATTTAACTAACCGTAACCCATAAGGAGCACAAAATGCCTCGTCTACTGACTTGCCAGTCGTGTGGAACCATGTACCGAATGCGGGACTATGACGGTCCTGCCGAGTACGACATGGAGTTGATTGAGATAATCAACCGCCACCTCGGTCAGGCCGTTAATCCCGATCCGGATGCCCATAAGTCGGTGATCTTCCGTTGTGACGACGCAACGTGGGAGAAACTCGGTGACGAGACTGCCGTCAAGAAAGAGTTGATGAAGAACGAGATTGAGGTTCGTGAGGTGCGTGACGACCTCAAGGTGGAGGCGCTGAAGTGCTTCCAGCGCCACAACCGTCCCGCCGACATGTGCATTGACTACGAGGACGACAGCAAGACCATCGGGCGCAAGATCGGTGTCCCGAAGGCTAACCGCCAGTACCTCTGTCATTACTGCCCCTGCACTTCATATGTCGTGCATCAGAACCGTAAGGCTAAGGGGATGTATGACTCGTGATTGTATTCAACTTTGATGCCATAGCCCTCCCGTCCGACACTCTCGGAACTCGCCAGCCGAGCACCGAGGGTCGTCGCCTGTGGGACACGCTCTTTCAGAAGTACATGGGGCGCACCCTCGTGGTGGTGGACGCTCAGTACGATCTTGAACTGGTCAAGGGCTGGTTAAAGCGGGAGAACTTTAAGGTCTCCGCTATCCACCAAACCCCTGCCATGGTCCGTGACGGGAACACCCCTGCGGCGGAGGCGGTGTGGCACATCCTCTCAGCCGTCGCTCGCCCCCACTTTTATATTGATGTAAACCCCGAGACTTGTCGTCTTGTCAACGACCAAGGGGTGCCGACCCTGCTCCTCACCGTGCCCAAGTACTTGCGTCCGGAATGGCACCAACCTCAGACCAAGCGCTCGTGGGACGTTGTCGTAGACGAACTGGAGTCACGGGCTATGAAGAAGTCCGAAGCCACATGGGGTGATCTGTGAGAGTCTTCTTTGGCGGTGCCGAGAAGGGCGCCCAACGGCGCATCTTGGAACGGGCGGGGGTAACCCGCTTCGGGGTAAACCTGACGCACTTTCCTATCCCTAAGACCAAGGAGTTAGTCCTGTCTGAGGTGGTGACCGGAGAGGTCATCCTGTACACCAGCGAGAACGACGAGGACCACCACCGCTTTGACGAGTTCGTCAGGCAACACGAGCACAGCATCACCGCCATCATCGGTCGCCCTGATTATGACGGCTCGTGGTTGGGGGACAAGTACATCCCCGTGTGGTCAGACGGAGAAGACCTTGAACGGCTGGCAATCATCTGCCAACGCCACGGACGGGTTGCGATCTCCGACAAGGCGGTCAACGGTAAGACGATTCCTCGCATCCGGTCCCTCGCCCAGCGCTGGAACGCCCAACTGTACGGGCTCACCAGCAAGCCTGATGTCATTGAGGCGCTCCCGTGGCACACGGTGGTCGTCGGCTCGTGGACCAGCGCCCTCCGCTACGGAGAGACTCAGGTGTGGGACGGTCACGGACTTCGGCGGTACCCCGCCCAACAGAAAGAGTCGGCTCGCAAGAAGCACAGGGCTGACATCATGCGCCTCGGATTGAACCCTGACCTCGTGCTCGCAGACGACACCACCGAGGTGGGAATGCTCGCCATCCGCTCGTGGCAGGCATGGGAATCTCGGGTCTATGACCCCCCGAAGAGCACGCACAAGGAGGCCCCAATGACTAACTCTGAAGGCGATATAATTGCTATAACCCCCTTACCCTATAGTGGAGAAGTTGGGGTTCCGGGGGTACCAAGTATTGCTATGACCCCCCCTGAGAAGCGGCACGAAAGTGAGCGTTTATTGCTACCAGTTATCGGGGTAGAAAGCATCACTTCAATAGGCACTCATACCGGTTCTGATCAGGGAGAACAGTATGAAATTGACCCTGAAGAGATACCCGTAATCAGGCACACAAACGCCCTCCTGCGACAGTGTGATAATTGCTATTTGGCTTCTAAATGTCCCGCATACAAAGAACGCTCAGAATGCGGGTTTAACTTGCCCGTGGAAATCCGTACAAAGGACCAACTGCAAGCCACGCTTCGTGCTCTCTTGGAGATGCAGGTGAGCCGAGTCCTGTTCGCCCGTTTCGCAGAAGAGATGGAGGGTCAGGGCTTGGACTCAACCCTCAGCGGTGAGATTGATCGTATGTTTAATCTCGTCAATAAGTTCAAAGACATCTCTGACACCCGTGATGTCATCCGCATGGAGGTGGAAGCCCGAGGTTCGGCAGGCGTGCTGTCCCGCCTGTTCGGTCAGAAGGCAGGCGAGACCGCCCGAGAGTTATCTTCCCCGCTCCCTCCGCAAATCATGGACAACATGGCCATGGACATCATCAACTATGAGGAGGATTGACCTACCAACCAGTTGCTGGTAAGGTCGCTCCCCTATGATGCCCCTAGACCAATACAGAAAAGCCTTTGACTACCCGTCTGCCTTTGAGGACTGGTGGAATGACGTTGCCCACCACATCGCTGATGTGGTCGGGGAACCGCAGACCCGATGGATGTACAGCGTGCTGAAGCACCAATGGCATGAATCTCCCACGGCGTGGGACATCGTGGATGATCGCTGGCATGACGAACAGCGCATGGTGAGTGAGGGCTGAGTGGACCTAGCGGAGTGGACCGAAGATGCGTTGTGTCGTGGCCTTGCGCCCGACCCGTGGTACCCTCCGCTGGAATCCCCCACCCCCAACGACTACTACGCCGTAGCCCGTGAGGTTTGCAACCGTTGCCCCGCATGGCGGTCTTGTTTGAACTATAGTTATAGTAACAAAGACGACGAAAAATACGGTATGTGGGGTGGACTAACTCCACAAGAAAGGAATGGAAAGAAGACGGCTCTGCGACCGCATGGCACGATCACCCGCTATCGTCAAGGGTGCGCCTGCGCTAAGTGCTCGGGAGCCGACAACTCCAAGCGACCATACATTGATCTCTCGGTCTATCCAAGGGCGGGTCAGCCAGTCAACATTGACGAACTGAAGTACCAAATCCTCCCGCACAGGTAGTCCGAGGAAGGGCGGGGAACCATCCCCGCTCCCGTGAGAGCACACGACTATCCCTTCCGGTGTGCTCCCCAACTAAGGAGGGTAAACCCTTGAAATTAACCACCTTGTCATTTATTGCCCTGACGGCTCTAACCACCGGCTGTGGGGCTTCGGAGGCTCCAACGTCTCCAACCACCATCCCGCAGTCACTTCCCGTGACCGTGGTAATCACACCGCCACCGACGACCACCACGACTGTCGCCCCCACGACGACACTCTCGCCCGAGGAGATTGCGTACCTAGAGACCCTCGCCGCATGGCAGGCTCAGGTGGATGTGATGACCGCCTCCCACCCACGGTGTGCTGAGTGGCTCCCGCTTCTCTTGGAGGTCGGCGGGAAGATTGAGGACTGGCCCATTTGGAGCCGAGTGCTGTGGGTTGAGTCCCGATGCATTGACGGCTTGGAGGGCAACGGCTCTCTCGGCCTCGCTCAAATCCAGTGGTCGGTCCACAAGGATTGGGCGATGTCCATGGGCATCACCCGAGAGATGATCCTGACCGCCCGACCGAATCTCACGTTCGCTGTGCGCCTACAGGAGGCATCCGGTTGGTCGCCGTGGCGATACCTTGATCTGCCCTGACTCCGTACTATAGTGGTGTCCCGTAACGGGACACCACTATGAGGAGTTGTTATGAAGGTAGGAGTAGCATCCGGAGACTGGATTCACCCTGACCGTGTTGAGGACGGGCTAGAGAAGTGGGGAGGCTCGGGATGGGCCCGTGTTGCCCAGTACCTTCCCCACCTCACCGGCATGGAGTTCATCACGGGAACTCTTATCTTTGACCCTAAGCACGGGTCATTCCAAATCCGGAGTGGCGAGGAAGCCGTTCACGACATTGATGTGGTGTGGATGCAACGCCTGATGCACTCGGGCGCTTCAACCAACATGAAAATCTCCCGCTCAGCAGGACAGGTCATCATCAACGACCTAGACGACTGGTACTGGGGCCTGTCGGCAAGCAACAACGCCTTTCTCAACACGCACCCCAAGTACAGCCCCGAGATCAACATCAACCATTACCGAGCCATCCTCGCTCAGTCCGACATCGTCACGGTGAGCACCCCGTACCTCGCTGACCGTATTAAGTCGTGGGTTACCAAGTGCCCGATTGTGGTTATTCCAAACTATGTGGACGTCCAGCGCTTCACCAAGCACGAGCACACCGACACCGATGTGCCCCTCGTTGGCTGGGCAGGCAGTACGGGCCACCGGAGCAACGACCTTGAGACACTCGCTGGCGTTATTCGCCCCATGGTCAATGCAGGCTCCATCAAGTTCCACCACACTGGGGCGCACCCGTCCATGAAGAGCGTGGCATCGCTGGTGGGTCTCCGTGATGATCAGGTGTCCACGCTCCCGCTTACTGACCACCTGACTTACCCGTCTTACCTCAAGTTTGATGTTGGTGTTGTGCCGTTGAACAGCATCCCGTTCAACCGAGCGAAGTCCGACATCAAGGGTCTTGAGTACAGCGCCAGTGGTATTCCGTTCGTGGCGCAGAACCTAGATGCGTACATTGATCTCCAGCGCTCGCTCGGTATTGGTCGTGTTGCCAAGCGCCCCACGGATTGGATTCGTCACCTGAATGCGCTACGCTCACCCAATGCTCGTCGTGAAGAAGGGGAAGCCTGCTACGAGGCAGTGCAACACCGAGACATCAAGCACGGCGTGCAGACGTACCAGCAACTGTTTGACCAATACAGGAGACCATAATGCTCGTAGGGCTGATTGACCTACCATCGCTTGCCGTTCCGGACAAAGACTCATCGTGGAGAGAGTTGGCTTCATGCAAGGGTTCTGACCCCAACAAGTTCTTTCGGGAGCGAGGGAGCACCGGATACTCAGCAGAGCGCCTGTTGTGCGCCCTGTGTCCGGTTCGTGACAACTGCTTGGACTTCGCCCTGTCAAACCACATCCAGCATGGCTTCTTCGGTGGCTTCTCCAAGGAGGAGCGCCAGCAGATTGATGCTGGGAAACTCTCACGGGACATCACGGCAACGCAACTGGTCAAAGACCTTCGCAGGCTGAAGCACGAGGACCCAGTGCGAGAGGTGTCACGGTTGCTGATCAAGAGCGAAGACGAAGTACACGAGATGCTGTCCGAGGGCAGATAACAAAAAAAGACCCCCCTCCCGCAACCGTGTTGGTTACGAGAGGGGGGTCTTTCTGTTTCTCAAAGTGACTCACACGCCGTCAGTATGGCGAGCAAGTACTGCCGGTCATCCTCGTTGAGGCTGTTGGTGTTCACCAAGTCGTAGGCGAGTACGACGAGGGCGTTGAGGTCTTCCTCAGCCTGAGTAAGGCCAAGGGTAAGAGCCTCCATGTACGCCTGTCTCATGTGGTCGTGGTCAGTCATCAAAGTGTCCATCTTCGTGCATCTCCAGTAGGTCTTCCGACTCCAACTCTTCCCCACACCAAACGCAGGTGTGAGTGGTAACGCTGAGCCGGTTGGACGGTTTAGGTGTTTCAAACAACTGTTGTTGGAAGTGTGGGTTCTTGGTGTGTTTGGGGAACAGAGGCTTGCTGTATTGGTTCTGTTCTGCCTTCAGGGCGAAGCCCCCCTCTTGCTTTGCCACCCAGTTCAGGAGGTTACGCAACGAGGGGTCTTCTGATTCCTTCTCATACTGCATGGCGATCACACTACCCACTTGTACGGGAGATCGGGCGACACATCGGGCCACACGACCCCGTAGTGCTCGGGGAGTTTCCGAATCAGGTTGGAGCGGTGGGAGGCGATGACCTCGTCGTCGTACAGGAACTCCGGTACGCCGTCCGTCATCGTCCTGAGACCAAGCGCCCTAACCTTGTCAGCCACGGTGTCTTTGTATCCGAGGCTGACCCAGTGGTCGCACATGGCGATGGTGTACTGGGCCAGCACATCGGCGTACCCAGCCCACATCTTGACGGCAGGGTGACTGCGCCAGCCCTTGCTACGGCCCGTCAGAGTGTTGAGAATCTGAAGGCCCTCTACACGTTGTTTGCCGAGGCGCTGGCGGTCCAGCACCATGGCGTTGGCTCGGAAGTCGTCGCCGTATGGAATGAATGTTTGCATGGTTCCCCCTTGTGGTTAGAAATAGTTCTCGTCGTCGTCATCGCTGTCCCAGTCAAAGTCGTCTTCGTCGGCGTCGTACTGGGACAACTCATCTTCCTCGTAGAAGACCACAGCATCGTTCCATTCGTAGAAGAAGTTGGGGTCTCCGATTTGAGAGTTGTGCGCCTCAATGACCTCGTAGCACGCCCCCTCCACACCGTCCTTGAGGAGGGAGATGAAGTCATTGGGGTCGGACGGGTTGATAATGCGTAGGTTGACTTGATCAGACCCTGCCACAGGGCGAATCATGTAGTTGGGAATGAACTTGGTGCTCATGGGTTGATGCGGTACTCCTGATCGGGGCACAAGTAAGTAAGTGCCGAGGTAACAATGTTTAGTTCAAGGCGAATCTCCTCAGTGGTTTCTGCGCCTTCGTTGATGGAATCCGTGATGGTGAAGCGCGTCATGCCACCACGAGCCGCTAGGCAATACTGCTGACCCTGTAACAACGCCTCAATGTGGCTGTAGTAACCATCAAAGTTACCGAAAGACTGGGTAAGGCTGAGTAGGAACGCCATGTTTGGATCGGCGGATGACAACGGTTCTTTGACCGGGGAAGTCGTGGTCGTGGTGGTGGTCACCAGCGGTGCCAGTGTGGTGGTGTTGCTCGGCTGTGACACCGAGCAACCCACCGCCACGAACAGAATCGGGATGAGCCTTCTCATCACAACCCGTCAAACTTGTAGATTTGACTGGGGCAGAAGTTTGCCACTGCGGACAAAGCCACCAACTGGACAAACTCAAGTTCTCCACCAGCGTTCTCAATGGCCCAAACAACCTCTTGTCCTGTCATGCCGTCAAGAAGGGACTCACAGACAATCCTGCCAGTCTCAATCATCTCGTAGCGACCGACATAGATCGTTCCTGAGTAGTTGCTCTCAATGTCGTAGATGAACTCGTCTTCTTCCGTCCACGGAGCCTGAGTAGGGGCAGGCGTCGCAATCGGAGCGTCCGTGGTCGTCGTGGGAGCGTCGGTGCGCTCAACGTACACGGTCTTGGTACCGCCACAGGCGGTCAGTGCGAGGGCCCCGAGGCCGATGATCAGTTTGGTCTTCATGACTTCTTCACCACAACTTTCAGGTAGGAGGAATGCTTCACTTCAGTCGCTGGGGCGAGGCTGTCAGCATCAACGTGGCCCAGTTCAATGGCGCTGTCCACTGCGGATGCCTTCACGCTGACCTCGGTCAGTTTCTTGAAGATGGATGGGGACACCAAGTCCTTGAGGACGATGGCGTTGAACGAGCGCCGGTCTTGGGCGATGTGCTTGAGAGCCACGCCGTTGATGACGATCTCGGTGCCTTCAGCGACCTCGTTCTTCAGGACCTCTTCCAGCGCCTTGATGGCTTCGGAGAGGACCTTGGCTTGGGACACAAGGTCTATGTATTTCTCGGCGGTCTTCTTGAGGGTTGTGGTGTTCATGGGTTGCTTTCTGTGTTGTGGGTTTGTTGGGACTTTGTGCAGATACTGCCTACTAACTCTATGCCAACTCCGGTCAGGGAGTGGGATAAGAATCGGGTTAGATTCCGCATTATTTCTGAGGTGTCGTCGGAGTTGAAATGATCAGAGTCGCAGGAGGCGACGCTCCTGACAGGGAAGTACACCCCGTCAGGAACGCTCAACTCCAGTACGACTCGGAGGTTGTGGGAGTCACCGTCCATTGGGGTCATCCAAGAGCGAGTAGAACAGTTCTTCCTCTTCACGCTTCTTCTTGATCACCGCTTGGATGAAGTTCAGGAAGTCGTCACGGACGGCTTTGTCGGCCTCGCTGAGTTCGTGTTCGGGGACTTCTTCCCAGTCCTCGTCTTCGTCGTCTACCCCGAGGACCAAGTCCATACCGGCGTAGCAGGCATCTTGGATTTCCTCAACGGGGTAGGTCGGGAAGTCACGGGCGAGGGTGAGCCACACGGTGCTGAACGGGATGACCTCGTTGTGCTCTGTCATGTGTTGGATGATCTGCATCTTGAGGGCTTCCCAGTATCGGTACAGGTCAGCCTGCTTCTCGGGGTCGGTCAGGTCGTCGTCGGGGTGGAGGCCGTACTGTGAGGCTTTGATGGTCATTCGGGTTCCTGTTCTACTGGTGGTTTGGCGGGGGTGTACGCCCCATGGGAGTCCATGGGATGGATTACATCTAGGTAATAATCACCCATCCATGACTCATAGATACTCATGGACAGGCATCGTTGGCAGAATGCTTCGCCCCGAGCGTATGGGGCGCATTCTGCACAATCAGGGTCGTCACAGACGGAGTCGCAGGTACAGGGGCTGTTCATCAGCCCCGTGTACAGCACGCCACAGATGTGGCGCAGGCGCATTGCTTCTTTGAATAGGGAATCGTGGGAGATCAGTTCGTGCATGGTTCTCTCTCGGTGGTGGCGATGTGGGGGTGTCCCGTAACGGGACACCCCCACAGGCTCACTTGGATTGCTTGCGCCGTGCGCCACGGGGGCGAACGGTGATACCGGCACGGTGGAGCGTGTCGTACACAACCTTGGGGGTGACCCCCAACTGCTTGGCGATTGTGACTCCGGATTCACCGACTGTGTATCGCAGGACAATCGTCTCGTTACGCAGATTGGTGACCGGCTTACGGCGCTCAATACCGAGGGCACGCAGGCTTGCGTACACGGTCTCCACTTGGATACCCATGCCCCGAGCGATGCTGGGACCGGACTCACCCGCCTTGTAACGGCGTGCGACTTCCTCACGGCGTGCGACGATCTTCGGGTCACTGGGGCGACCTGACGACCGGCGCTCCACATGGATGCCTGCCTCACGAGCGTGCTTCAGCACATACACGATTTGGTTGTCACTGACACCCAGCGCCTGCTTGATCTCGGCTCGGGGCTTTCCTTCGTTGTGGAGGGCGACGATCTTGTGCGCCACTTCCACCCTCTTGAAGATGTTCATCTTCTTCTCCTTGTTGTGATTTGAATGGGGGTGCCTCCCCACCGGCATAGGGGGGAATCCGGTGGGGAGGCGGTACTCAGTGAGCGTCTTCCGACAACCACTCACTGAGGAACTGAGGACTCCTGCTGTTCAGGCTGAGGAGCCGTGCCCTCTCGCTCTTCAGCGAGGAACGTCTTGATGGACTTGTCCACGAGGATGGCTTCCACCTTGGTGCGCTCACGGTCGTCAAAGAACCCGCTGAAGACACCGAGGGCAACGTCCACACCGAGGGTGTCAACGTCACGCTTCAGGTCCATCAGCAACTTCGTGCCGACCGGCGTGGTGAGCGAGCCAAGACGGCGAGCCTCACGAAGCGACTCGCCCAGCAGGACGAGGGCCGGTGAACCCAGCAACTTGGTCTCCACATCACGGTCGTAACCCCACGGGATACGCTTCGTGAAGCGGTTCGCAAACGCCTCGTTCAGGGGCGAGGTGCCACGGTAACCCGGGGGGTTCATCGTGCCAATCACCCAGCAGTCCTTGTGCATCTTGGTCTGCGCCATGAGGTACTCGCCCTCGGCATCCACCGCACGCTGACGGTTGACGAACGAGCGTCGGTCGTCAGCCACGGGGTGGAGGGTTGAAGTAACCCGCTCGGGCATCATGTTGATCTCATCCAAGTACAGGATGCACGCCACCTTGCTGGCGAGTTCCACGATGCCGTTGAGGAACACGAGGCGCTCCACGCCATCGGGCCCGATGTGCGCCACCGACTGACCGAAGAGGTCAAGGTCGGACACGCCAGCCGAACCGCTGAGGGTGAACACCGGCAAGGGCTTCGGGTACCCGAGTTCCTTGGCGACGAGGATGGCGAGGACCTGCACGAGCAGAGTCTTGCCAGCCTGCGTGTCACCGACCAGCAGGACGTTGCTGGAGTAACCATCAGAGTTACGGTCACGCCAGTAGTGGAGCAGGAGGTCGGTGTCCTTGATGGAGCCGAACAACTTGCGGGACACATACTGCTTCACCAACTCGGGGTTGGGGCGGTAGGGGTCCAGCCGAACATCCATCGCATCCACGATGGGCTTCACCTCAACCGGAGCAATCGGGGCGCTCTGCGTGATAGTGGCGGGGACCACGACGCTCGGGGTCACGATGGTGCCGTCCGACAACAACTTGGGCAGGAGGTACACAAACTCGCCCGAGATGCGCTCAGCCTTGATGCACCGAGCGAACTGCGTGCCGTCAGCCTCAACGGTGGTGGTCTTCACGACCACCCGCTCCCCAACGGGGATGCTCACGGGCGTGCCGTCCAGCAAGCGTGCGTTGACGGCCTTGGCCTTCTTGGCGGTCACTTCGTACTCGCCTCCGATACGGAGGTCACTGATCTTTGCCATGGTGGTTCTCTTTCTTGTGTGGTTGGTGGTTGGTGGTTTGATTGGTTGGTGTCCCGTAACGGGACAGTGCGAGCCTCCCCGCCATCAGGGGTACTGAAGGCGGGGAGGAGATAGTAGCGCCCCCATTTAGGAGACGCAACGTGTTACCCGAGAAAGATGAGAAGAAAGTTTCTCACGACCTCGGGCAGGTCTTCAATGGTCTTGATGGTCACCGTGGAGTGCAGTTCCATCTCGTTGAGGTATTCATCCCCCAGCGAGACCCCCAAGAAGACACGACCATCTCGGAACTGCTTCTGCACCTCAGGGAGGACTGCGTGATGCCACTGACCATCGGTCAGGACTATCACGAGGTGGTACTTCTCACCCTCTCGCTGGGAGTCCAGCACACGCAGAGCGCCGGTTGGGTTTGTACCGCCACCCGTGTTGAGCGCCAAGGGGACGACATTGGTGTCCTCTCGGCGGTACAACTCAAAGGAATGCGAGTTGAAGGTGGTCACCGTGCAGGCGATACCAACTTGGTCGCACGCCAACTTCACGGCGTACGCTGATTGACTCAACCGGTCCTCGTAGTCGTGCATTGACCCCGAGATGTCCAGCATGAGGCTGACAGCGATGTCCAGTCCGGTGTTGCCTTCGGACGAGAGCGTGCGCCGGTAGTTGTGATCGCCAGCGGTGCGGGTGCGATAACGAAACGCATTGACCGCACCAGTGCGATGCCCCTCTTCCCACACGGGCTGTGCGGAACTGACAGCCGAGTCAAACGACCGTGCGAGCCGTGAAGCGACCTCCTCGGCTTGAGCCAGCGCCTCGCCGGTCACCGTGCCACCCTTGCCCTGCTCGGGCTCAAGAAGCATGGTGCCGTCCTTGTTGAGGTCTGCATTGATTGACCTGATGGTCTCTTCAATGTCAGCGTCCTGCGACAACTCCTTGGACACATCACCCAACGCATCCTTGATGGCTTCGTCAACCGAGGTGCTCTTGGTCTGATCGCTTTCGTCGTTACCAATGCCAGCGCCACCGGCATCCGTATCGCTGTCGTCGCCAGTCTCATCGGACCCGCTGTCACCAGCCTTGTCGGACTCATCGGACTCGTCGTCGGACTCCTCGTCCTCGTCCTCGTCCTCGTCCTCGTCGCCGGAGCCGGTGCTCTCGGATTCGTCCTTGGACCCATCGTCCTTAGAGTTACCGTTGGAGTTACCGTCAGGCGCTGAGTCATCCGACTTCTCGGACTCGGTCGCCTTCTTGGACTTGCTGACCTGCTTGTCCTTACCCTCGGAGTCTTCCGCTGGGACGGTGACCATCAGTTGGTCCTGCGCCTGCTCCTGCGTGGAGTCAGCCGACTCCCACGGTGCGTACTTCGGCTTGCCCCATGACGGATGGCTGTCCATCGTGGGAGCCACAACCCCAAGGTTGTTCAGGAGCCGGTAGAACTTCAGCGCCGCCGTCAGGATGCCGTCCTCGTTGTTTGCCGAGCAGTACTCACGGATGATCTGTTCAGCCTCAACGACAACAGGCTCCGTGAGTTCAGCGATGGCGAGGCTACGAGCCTTGGAGCGCACCGACAGGGGCAAGTAGCGCCGGTTGACAACGAGGAAGTACTGGAACGCCTCGCCCCGCTCGTCGTGGCGTTGGGTTCCCTCACTTATCCACTCGGACTTGATCATGTAGCGCAAGATCAGTTTGGTGAGGTACCGAGCGATGTACGGCGACTCGTGAACCAGCGCAGTTTCCATGCGCTGGTCCTCCAAGATGTTCCACGCACGCATGATCGCACCAGTCTGCACACGCACCGCATAAGCATCGGCGAACCCCAACTCGGGACGCTTGGCCACCCACTCGTCGGTCAAGCCGTCCGTCAGGGTACGAATCGGGAGCGTGAAGAGGATGTGACCCAACTCGTGGTACTGGAGCGCCTTGATGTCCGAGATGAGGTCCACCAAGTGCTGAGTGTCCACGGTGTACAACGGGACACCCTCCTCGGCGGTGCGCCACAGCGGGTATGTCACATCAATCTGTGTCATGTCGGTGCGACCGCTGACACCCACGTTCTCGTACTGGGCAGACAGCCACTCCTCAGGAGTCCACTTGGGATTACGGCGACCGACCTCTTTGGCGTCAATGCGTACGGGCACGGCGACTCCGAACGATGCGTTCACCGCACGGCACAGTGACAGCAGATTGCGAATCAACGCAACCTGTGCAACGTGCTCCCCAGCCCTCTTGTGGGTGTTTGCCGAGTTGTGAATGGCGAGGAGTGCGTTCTCAAACTCACGCTCAGCCTGCTTGCCTGCCTCACGGGACATCCGACGACGCTCATTCTGAAGTCGGCGCTTTGCTTCGGGAGAAAGATTGATCTTGCTCATGCGTACCTCCATGTTTGGTTGTTCTGAACTATGACTGGGTGGCCACCGTACTCGGTGGGTAGTTGGCAGTTTCCGTAACCGTCAAAGAAAGGGTCCCAACCTACGGGAGACCACGTTCCATCGGCGTGGAAAGAGATGTCGCACTCGGCTTTCTCATCTGCACCAGTGCAGGTGTAGAGGCCGAGTAGCAGGGCTAGGAGAAGGAGAGCGGTCTTCACTCGTCCCCCCAATCTCCGTTGTCGGGAGGCTCACAGATGTGGCACACTCGGAGGGCACCAGCGCCATCCGAAGCGGAGACCCACAACTCGGAGCGGTCAGGCGAGACGACCTTCCCGCACTCGTTGCAGGTCAGGTAGCACGGCTCGCACACTCGGTTGTCTCCGAGGTACAAGCCGTCGCCGTCAGGCACTTCTTGGGAACAGTGATCACACTTGTATTCGGACATGGATTACTCCTCGGTTGAGTTGGTGTAGTTGGTTGGGGTGATGTTGAGGGTGGTGTAGAACCAGTGCACACCGGCACCGTGCTCGTTGAGGGTGTCTCCCTCACGACCGGCACCGACTTGGTACAAGCCTTCAACGAGAAGGTCACGCAGTGCGTAGATTTGGTCTTCTTCGCTGACGATTCCCTCGGGGAACTCCTGCACTGCAATCTTGAGCGAAACGGTGAATGTCTTGATCATGGTGGTGGTCTCCTGTGTTGGTGTTGGTGATGGCTGTGGGGGTGTCCCGTAACGGGACACCCCCAAGGGATTGTTTGGTACAACTACACGCTCAAGCGCGGAACGAGTCCCTTATCTCGTAGTTCGTTCCACACCTTGCCCTCGCAGTATTCCTTGACATCTTTGTTCCACTCATGGTGGTCATACCACGCCTCGTGGTATTCATCGCTGTCGTAGTCGCTCTCCATGCCCTTGTCAATCTCCTGACGACGAACACGAAACTCTTCAGGCATACCCTCGCAGTTGGGAAGTTCTAGCCCAAAGCCTGCGACGAGTTCGCCGTTCTTGTATGCCCTGCAACAAGCGAACGAGCCACCTTCCTCATCGGAAGTCACGCTGAACAGAAGCGTCGGGAACTGTCGGCTCACTTCACGAACAAGGCCATCGGCAGGCGACCACGCAGTTTCGTAGTACGCAGAGATGGTGCTCTCGTCGTTGTAGTCGTTGATTTCCCACTCCTCAATACGAGGCGACCACTTCGTTCCCCAGTTGGCGATACACCAGTCGTACCAAGTCTGAAAGCCGTACTTCTCTTTGTTGGCTTCGTACTTCTTGGACAACTCAAGGTATTCGGGGTCAGTGCTTTCTGTGCTGAACCACACGCTCTTGATTTGGAGTTCCTCGGGAATGGGGAACAGGACGGTCAAGTCGTGAAACTCATTGCCGTCGTCGTCCTTACGGGTAATAGCAGTGGTCAGTTTCTCTAGCGACT
>Ga0129333_10001676_pt1 | contig 20295 bp, 16 predicted proteins | sample CPB6_08_DNA_FD_94474 | JGI IMG/M metagenome (GOLD analysis project Ga0129333, IMG submission 94474) | Freshwater to marine salinity gradient microbial communities from Chesapeake Bay, USA - CPBay_Sum_0.6_0.8_DNA | ecosystem: Environmental > Aquatic > Marine > Coastal | place: USA: Chesapeake... | reverse complement strand
TATTACCAGATGTTCCTTTGCAATCATGATTAATTAATTCATTGGAAGGATATTCATATCTCTTAGGTGTTGTATTTGATATAAATGGCATAAAACACTTATTTGTTAATGGACTATTAACAACATCAATATTATAATCACTTGAATATACTTTATTTGGATATTTAATTGTTTTCCCATTATCTTCTGCTGTATCGAATTCTTTCCAACCGTGAAATGTGTATTTACATGTATTATTGGGATTTGTACTTTTTGCGTTATCACATTCAGTTATATTTGATGTAAAATATACTGTACAATCTCTAAATGTTACATTTTCCGGATATTTAATCTTTGGAAAAGTACATTTAGATTCTTCATCTTGAGTTTGATTGTCTTGAGGATATATAGGTTGAGTAACATCTACTTGATTGCTAATAACTTCTGTGTAATTTTCAAATATATTGTTTCGTTTTATATAGATATAATATAACATACTAAAAATCATAACTATAGTTAAAACTACCATTGAAATGGTTACAACAATTTTATTTAATGAATTTAAACTACATTTTGCATTAATCATAGCAAATGTTCTCTATAAGTATAAATAGAAAAGAATATCTATTAATTTATTTGTATATATATACTATTATCATTTGAAAAAAGCAAAATTTGGTCATTTAAAGTTGCAAGATATTTTTTTATAAAAGATTGTGATAGTGTATTATTATTATATTTCAATATTTCTTTCACAAAATTTATATTATTAATATGATAATTTTCAATATTTTGTAAATATTGAGGGCTTCGTTGATAATTATGAATATTGTTTGTTATTTTTCTAATTTGCGGATCTATTTCATTGTTAATAGTATTTTGATAATTATTTTTTTGATTTTTTAAATTATTAATTTCATTATTAATATTATTACATCTTATATTCATGCTATTATATACATTTTGGGCGTTGTTTCTTTTAGATATGGTTTGATTTATTTCGTTTTGTGTATTAGAAATTTTTTTATTCAACTCATTGATATTTGCAGCCTTTGATATCCATTCCCATATTAAAACTGCTCTATAGCTTTGTTCCCACCATTTTTTGTCTTTTTGATGATTTCTTAGATTATTGTTTAGTTTAGATATCTGTGAATTATAATTTTCAATTACTTTTAGATATGCCTTCATTAAAAGTGATGAAAATGGATTGGAACAACTCCTATAATATTCTTGTTCCTTATTACTTATAACACTATTTATATTATTGATCGAATTTTGAAGATTAGATTTTCTATTTTCGTGATATTGTAATATGTTTTTTAAATTATTCATTTCATTGTCATTCAATGTATTTTTAATATTATTTAAACAATCTTTAGTTGTGTTGTATATCTGACTATTACATTGATTTAAACTTAGATTAGATCTAATTTTACGATAGAAATCATAATTGCCTAAATATATATCTTTAACTAAAATATCTTTTAATGAAAACGCAATATTCCTAATGTTATATTTGTATAATGTACCATTATAGAATGAGCATGAATATATATTTTTTTGACTTATATTGGGTACAACTGAAAATCCTATATTTGTGGGTTTAATATTAAATAAATTATTTCTAATAATAGTATTCAAATTGTTATTATTATTGTATGTTTTAAATTTTTTCGTAACATTATCAAATGAAACAAAACTAATCTTATATTTGCATTGAAGATTTTTAAAATTGCCAATATTATTGATTGTAATCTTCATAAAAATATGATGTTCTGGTATATTTATTGCATTATTTAATATTGTTTTTGAATTTCCAAATGATGTTGTATCGAATGATAGAAATTTATTTTGATTGCCTTTAAAACATCCTGACTTACACTTTATGTTTTCGATTACATTGTTGTCACATGATGGTGTAATATTATATTTTTTATTTAAATTATCTATTATTTGTTTTTGTTTTGAAATATCATTGATTTCGTGATCTTTTAAATTATAAAAACAAGAACCCCATAATTCAATAGGATTGATATGGTTATAATTTAATATTTTTTTCTCAACTTTATAATTATAATCTAGTTCATGTGATACTTCTTTCAATTCAGGTATTTTTGTTTTACATAATTGTATATTCTTATTTTCAAGTTTCTGTTTTAAAATTCTATATAGATCTAGGCAAAAATACGTGTTCCCATTATATTTTATTGATAAATTATATATATTATATATAATATCATTAATAACCTTTTTTAAGTTTTCAAATTCATATTTTAATTTTACATTATCAACTTGTTTTAGAAGACCATTTATGAACTGTGATAATATATTTTTTTTCTTCAATATAACCTTTCTATTTTTATCAACCATTAAGTTTTTATCATTGTTATTAATAATATTTAAAAACATATCGTCGTATATATATATAGTTTTTTCACCATCATTGATAGTATATGTTTTATATATATTAGTATTTTGTTTTATAAGAAACTCAATTTGTAATGTACTTAAATTGTATATATCTTCAAACATATCACACATATTTCTATGTTCAATGAAATAAACACTACATGTTCTCATGTCTACATCAATATCACCATTATTTTGTATCCAACATTTATCATTATTTTGTAATATTTCATTAATTACATTATCTATATAGTTTTCAATTAATGACATTATATTTGAAAGTTTCAATAATCTCTTTTGAAATTCTAATGGGTCTTCATAAATAATTGCGTTTCTTTCTTTAATTTTTGATATAAATGATACTATGTAATCATATTGAATTGATATATTTTGATTTATATTTATATTTTCAATATAAGATTTGTATGTTTCGTTAATATCAAAATATTGATATATAAATGCATCTAAAAAAGAATCTATAAAAGCGTCATATCTATCGACATATTTTGAAGATTTTATTTCAGCACTTGTTTTGATATTGTCCGTCTTTTTTATCTCCTTTAAAAACATCCCTAAATTTTCATATACAAATCGTTCATGAAAATATGCATATTTATTTAAATAATTTTCATAATATAATTTTACTTTTGTAATAAAATCTGGATCTTTGTGAGAAATATATCCTTGACATATAGCATCATAAATATCTTCATCATCAAAATCTATTAGTTTTTTATTTGATTTAGAACTTTGAATAATATTGAATAAATTGCGTTTTTCATCATCTGTTCTTTGGTTAAATGTTTGCAATAATTCTTTGAATTCTTCTTTATTGTCATTATTAATATAAAGATCAAAATCAGATTTTATTTGTTGTTCAAATAAATATGTTATATCTACAGCTTCTGTCTCAAATCTTTCAATATTATAATAAATATATATGCAAGAAATTACTATAAAAATTGCAAGAATTAATATTATAGTATAAGATAAAATATTCATTTAAGAACTAATATATATTACTCTATTAATAGAATATATTTATGTCGATAGAAGACATTAACTATCTAAAACAAAATAGTAAAAAACAAAGTTACACTTTTTTAGTCGATAGTAAGGATCGTGATAAGAATTTATTTCCTTATCCTAACTCTTATGTTATTGATTTTACTGTCCCATTTAAAAATGTTATAGGTTTAGAAGTTATAGATGCTAGTATACCTCGTACTATGTATAATGTAGATTTGCATAATAATTTGTTATATATATATATTGGTACAGGCGAGAATGATCCTTATATACGTTTTGGAATGCGAGAAACTGTCGTAGATAAAAATGGTAATTCAGTTCCTTATACAGATGTATTTCAAAAGATAGAGATAGAACCCGGTGATTATACAGGTGTTACATTTATCTCAACTTTTAATAAACTTATGGATAATTTAGGAATTGATTTAAACATTAAAGCATACACAACACCTCCTGAATTAACAAATTTAATACAATTCTATTCCGAGACATCTACTTTTATATTAGATATGAAACGATCAACAATTTTTGAAATTTTAGGTTTTGATCTAAATATAAATCCTTCTGAAAACTTAAAAAATGCTGATAAACGACTATATACATATATGGACTATTATAAAGATAAACCTCAATTTGAAAAAATGTATCATAGCACATTTAATAGTAATTCTAAACAAAATATCATTATCTCGCCTGGTATTATGTATTTCATGGGTCATAAATATATTATTTTACGATGTCCAGAAATAGAAGAGCATTTATATAGGTCATTATCATATTCAAAATATAATCTAGGATTAGCAAAATTTCGCATCAGTAGTTTTGGTTATAATGATGAACGTGTAGTAATAACAAAACTTCCTATACGCGAGTTTCACCCAATAGGAAAATTAGGAAGATTATCATTTCGTTTTGAAACAAGTGATGGATCATTATATGATTTCAAAGGGGTAAATCATAATATAGTTTTTGCTGTATATTATTATGAGCCTATACAAAATGATTATCCTACATCTTCGATATTAAATCCAGAGTATAAAATGAATTATTTAGATTATATGTATAAACAAGAAGAAATAGAAGGAGAAAGTGATGACGAAGATGAATTTTCAAGAGATGATATTGAAAAATATAAAAAAAGAGAAAATGAGTTTAGCGAAGAAGGTGTCAAGTTGCAACAATATTTGAAATATAATGCATAATTTTATTGATTTTTATTGGAAAATAATTCTTGTTGAAATGATTGAATTATATTTTCAAGATTTTTGGTAGTTATTTTATTATTATCTATAAATGTCTGAAGTTGTTTCTCATCAACCTTGCCACCTTTTATATCTTTTTTTAATTGTTTTTCATCATCACTAAGATTAGCATCAGGATCTGGTTGTTTAGAATTTGCATTAGTTGGTTGTTTCATGTCAGTAGGTGGTTGAGTTTTAGCAGGAGTTTTTTCTTCTTCTGTTTTTTTGTCTTCAAAGTATTCTCTATAATTTTCTTTTCTATATGAACAGCCAAATAATATAGAAAAAAGTATAGCGATTGCTAGTATTAAAGATATATACATTAATAAACTATTATAATCTAAATTCTTTATCATTTATTCTGTTATAATGAAAAGATAATAAATTATAACAATAATATTATATATATATAGATATATATGACTGAATTAAATCTTTTATACGGTGGAGGAGATTTAAATAATGATTTAATGTTTAACAAATCAGATGAAAAACCAAAGATATCTGGACAACAAATACACCAGATAGCATCACAAGAACCTAACATTAATTATGAAGAACAATTGCAACAATCTCAAATGCAGCAGGCACAAATGCAGCAGGCACAAATGCAGCAGGCACAAATGCAGCAGGCTCAAATGCAGCAGGCACAAATGCAACAGGCTCAAATGCAGCAGGCTCAATCTTATCAAAACTACAAAAGAAAACCTGAGTATTCATTTTGGGATAGAATGAATATCAAAAAATCAGAAGTTATTAAATTAGCTTTATTTTCATTAGTAATTGTACTAGGAATATCAATTGATAGAATAGGTACTTATTATTTATCAAAATATGTTAGTGAAAATATACTTACTGATTTCCAAGAATTTTTATTAAGATTAAGTTATCCAATAGTTATATTTTTGATGTTATGGATATTAAAAGCTATATAATAAATACTATTTATTTTTATTAGAGATATATATAAATTATGGCAGGTATTGATAATGAACCAATTCCTGTAAATAATGATATTTCCAAAGAAAATATCAATGATGAAACAAAAGGTATTTACAAACAAATCAGTGATATCAATACTAAGCAGCAAAAAATAGAACAGTATTTTAAAAATATATTTAACAATAAAAAATACGATGATGAAATTGAGCTTAAGAAAGGTCTAATACAATTATTAAACGATTTAATTAACGAGACATCAATATTATCAAATGATAACAGACGATATCTTTATGTTTTAAACTACAAAATTCAACCGAAGGAAGGTACATTCAAGAAATTATCAAAAATGCTATCATCTTCACAAGATAAAAATCTTAAAGATAATGAATTTTTTGATGATAAAAATGAATTGACCAAAGCTGTATCTTCTTCCCAAGTAAAAACAAAGGAAGAAGCTGAACGTGACAAGCGAAAAAGAGAAGCTATTGCTAAACAACAAGCAGCCGAATTTGATGCTAAAAAAGCTGAAGAAATAACATCAAATGTTCAGAAACAAACAGGTGGTGCAATAAATTTAAATCCATTTAAAAGCACATTATCATTTGAAGAAGAAGAAATTAAAAAGACAATAAAAAATATAAATAGTATAAATTTTAATGACAATAGCGATGTAAAAATAGTGATAAAAAATATTAAAAATTTATCAAATAATATTGATAAAATATCAGCTAGTATATCAAAAATTCAAAAATCTGTAAAAACATCAACAGAATTACAAATAGTTATTGATGTTATTGATTATTATAATAGAGAAATTCAAAATGAATTAAATCAAAAACGTAATGATATCACAAAATTTCAATCCGAAATTACAATGGATGAGCAAAAACAAATTACTGCGACAATAACCACATTAGAAATAGCTCAAAAACGATTGACAGATACAATTCAAGAAACTGAAGCAAAACTTCAAAGTTTAAAATTAGTTGAAAATCAAATTAAATCTGAAAAATCTAACAATAATCTTGATGATATTAAAGAACAGCTTACTATTGCAGAAAAGAAGGTATTAGATGCTGAAAAAAAGGTAGATAAACCAGGTATTTTTACAACTAAGAAAACTGCATTATCAAATCTTGAAAAAGCAAAAAAACGTGTTAATGATTTGAAACAACAATTGAGTAAAGAAACAAAAAATGAAGCTCAAGCTAAAAGTGAAGTATCTAAAATTAATTCAAACCGTTCCAAAAAAGAAGCAGACCTTCAAGCCCAAACTAATAATGAATTATCTGCAATTATGAAGGAAAATATAAAAGCACAGAATGATAGCATTCAATCTCGTAAATTAGAAGCTAATGCACAATTAACTTATTTAGATACAAAGGAAGCATATGATAAATTATCTTTAGACCCCTCTTTTACACTAGATGAAAAATTAAAAGATATACAATACAAATCAATATTGATAAAAGAGTATAGCACTAAAAATTTGTTTCATATAGATGATATTATTGCAAAAAACGATTACACTGAATATATAAATCAATTCAGAAAGTATATTGATGATAACAATAAAGGAAAGTTTGATTTAACAAATAAGGATCATGATAGATCATTGTTTGTAAAAACATATCCTATTCATCAGTATTTTACCAATTTTAATAAAAATAATGGATTTCAGTTAAATAGTGTAAAGAAATTATACAAAGAAGATAGTGATAAATATATACGCAATATTGAGTTTTATATTTATAGCTTGGATAGATTTCTGGAACATTTTGAAAATTACATAAATAATTGGGAAATAAGAGATGTATCCTCTCTTAGTATCTATAGTATTTTTACTAATTATTGGGGTGCCATACTTACAGTAATAATGATTATAATATTAATGTTAATATATTTCAAGACATTTACAGATTTTGCTTTTAGTATATATAAAAAAACTTTTTCATTTCAAAAACTAATACTTAACGACAGTATGTATAGCGAATATGATGATGTTTATAATTTTGGAGGCTATTATATTGATTTTAAAACACTCGTCTATCTAGGTATATATGTTATTTTAGCTATTCTTCTTATACCTCTAAACTTATATAATTCAGTTGAAGTTTTCAAAGGGAACCTGAAAATATTAGGATGCAAATATATTTTTAATAAAGGTAGAAATTCACTAATATTTTATGGTTTATTATTATTAATGTTCATCATAATATTAAATATTGTTTACATTTATATATCAGTTGCATTTTATAACACTCAACAACAAAGATACGATAATCATGGGAAAATACAAGAAATTTTCTATCAATATATAGATGAGCCATTATCAGAACATTTATTCAAAAAAGATTTAGTAGAGGATAATATCCCATTAGTTCAAGTATATGAAAAATTAAATAATTGGGCTTATAATGGAACCAAAGAAGAAAATGATCAACGTGCTGGAAATAATACCAATAGCGAGGATTTAGTAAATAAACGTTTTAGAATGCTTATTACATCAGTTATTAGCATATATTATATAAATGATACTTCTAAGGATATTATACTAGGAAAAAATAACTTACTTAAAAATTCCAATTTTGCAAAATCTAGTATATTTTTGTACTCAAAGAATGATGTAACAAATAATATTATACCTCCATTTAGTGATTTCAGAAATACTAAACTATTTAAATCAATAATTGGACCATTGCCTTCTATGCGAAATAAAAAATGTCAAGCTGACGATAAAAGATATTTTTGTAATAATGATTTGTATGTAAATAATATATATACTTTATCACAAGATGAAATCAATAAAATAAAGGATAAATATAATGTGCTTAGAAAAGAACTCAAAGAATATATTAGCAATATCAAAGAAACCGATAGTGTAATGCTTTATAGAGTTGATGTAGTTATTTCACTATTAATGGCAATTTTCTATTTTATGATAATTATATATATATTTATGTGGATTGTATTTGATATTGATTTATATGTATATATGATGACACATAAAGAAAATATACAAACTGTACTAAATGTTGTTATAATATTAATAATACTTATAGTGATTTTATAATACAAATAATTTTTGGCCTGAATCAAAAATACGAAAAAGATTACGAAGATGGCTGCATTTGAATGGAATAGGATTAAATCTAAAAAATATACAGAATTTGAGAAATATTTACACAAAACCGTACTCAACTAGTTCATCATCTTCTTCTATTTTCAAAAAAGCTTCTTTTATATTCTTAATCAATTCGTTTTTATTTGTGTTATTTAAATTATGAATATCAAAAATGGGTGTAGTTGTTATTTCCTTCTCATTTTCATACATTTTTAAGGTTTTTACTTTGTCTACTAATACTTTTTTCATTTCTATTTCAAATTGAGCTTTGTATTTAGTGTATCTGAGTATTTCATCGTTACGAAGATGCTGTGATATATTGATATTTGTAATACTTGTATCATATTCTTCCAATTTTTTCTTCAACTCATATATATCATTAGTTGATAAATTATCAATGGACAATAAATTCAATACCTTATGCATTTTTTTCTTATATTTATCTCTAAAACCAATGAGTTTAATCTGAATATCCTTTAACTGTTCTAGAGTTTCACGATAATTTCTAAATCTTACAATGCCACTCAATATAGTGATGACAGTTCCTAATATTAAAATAAATGTGTTCATCACGAACGAAAAATAATCTATATTAGTAACTTCTGATTTATTCAACAAGTCTATAGTGCTTAGTCGCAAAGCTTCAAATGCGGTTGTTATAGATGATAAAATAAGCAATGATAATGAAAACATATTGTATTTTTTATAAATTTTATCATACGCAGATGATATTATAAAAATCTTGCCGTTGATCTTCTTTTTTTCACTTGCTATATTACAAAGTAGGTCTACAACTGCGTCGTATTGGACTTTATTTTGAGCAGGAATTAGATCAATGCATTGTGACATAGTTTATATATCGTAATCTATACTATTTGAAGAGTATTTTCAAAATCACAGATAGTACATAACTATACAAATTTTATACATCTGAACATTTAAAAAGCCTATTTTCAGTCTTTATCTAATTCAAGAAAATATGATACTTCTTCTTGTGTGAGAATATTCTCAATAATAGCATAACCATTTTGTTCAAGATCTTCGATGAATGACATATGTGATAAAACGCGATAAAACCTAAAACTATCAAATCATTTTTTCATAGATGTCTGTAAAATTATATCAAATCTATTTGTATCTATATTTACAGTATAAATTTTTGAATTTAATAATAAGAAAATATATAATGACAAATCTAAAAGGAATTGTAATATAATGTATAAATGATGATAGTTTTTTTCTAATATTCATAATTTATTTAATATAAAGTTTCAACGTCTTATATACATCCTTGAAGATTTAAGGGTGTAAATCAATATGTATATAATTTTACAGCTGTAATATATAGTCTAAATGATTATAATTTATAATTTCAGACATAATAGAATTATAACCATCATCATTGTATACGTATGCTATAGATTTAATATTAAAGAAATTATCCCATTTTTTATCCCATTCTGGGTCATTTTCATAATTATGTCCTACTGTAATCATACTATGAATTCCATAATTCCATTTGCAGCAAAAGTATGTATGATATCAATTTGTTTATTATATAGTATGATATATTTCATAAATAGCAGCTATTAATCAATACTTATTATGTATATGATATTATTTTTTTACATATTGATGCAATCATAATGGAGCATAAATAATATAGAATAAATATATAGTAGTAAAATAAGATGAGCACATGGTTAACTAAAAAGGCCACAAATTTTGTAACAAATATGGCGAAGAACGTTTTTAATGAAATACCCGATGCTAATAAAATCAAGGAAATCTTACAAGTTATCAAAGATGACGAACAGTTAAAAAAATTAATGTCAAATAATTTTGGAGATAAAGCTAAATTACTTGAAACTGGTACAGATATTGAAAAAAAGTTAGCGCAATTTTTATTAAATGAAAAAAATAACAAAGAACTCATGGAATTCAAAAACGTAATACGAGATAAAAATGAACAAAATATTGATGAAATTAGTAAAGAAATCACTGCAAATAATAGTAAAATCAACCAAACTTCAATGATGAAAACAAAAGAAGATGCTGCAAAACAAGAAAATAGTGCGGTTGCTGTTTCTCAAAATGAAAACTATGGTAACGTATTTGATATAGATAGTTATATAAATAGTGCTCTTTATTCAACTATAATTGTATTAATATATTTAATATTGGTGATCACCATTGCATTTGTATTTGTTAATGCATTTATGAATTATGCAATATTTTGTTATTATACGATAAGAGAAGCAATTCTAGAATCTGATGAATATAATTTATCAAAAATTAAACTTCGAGAAACTTACAGATTTAATCTATTAAATTATGTATTTTGTAAAAATAAAAGTGATGAAGACGATGAAAACAAAATCGATATATCAAAGGTTTCCGAGGTTAAATCTAAGAAAAAAGATTGTGAAGAAAATACTACAATGGAATATATTAATTATATGATAAATATATTATCTCCGTTAGATAATTGTGATGCTGAATCGCATTTAAATATTTATGGTGGGAATAAACTTTTTAATGCGGTAATGAAAATTATATATTTGATATTATTAATACTGTTTTTAGGAACAATAAGCTATATAATAATCAATATATTTTTAGGTGGTCTGAGAAGATATAAAATAATTGGTTCCAACATGTTTAGTTATGTATATCAAAAAGGTGCAGTGTATATATATGTGCTATTGTTGGTATTTTTCTATTGTCTAGCACATAGTATGTTTTTCAAATATATGTTTATCGATAATGTATATACAAGAATATATACAAACTATATAGAAGCCATCAAACCTGATGCATATGTACATGGAGAAATAAAGGCTATTGAAAACGAGAAAGATTTTGTTAATTTACTATCAAAAAGCACATTTGAAAATATAGATGTTGAATATGAGTTGAATGTACATAACAAAAAAATTATAGAAAATATTAGATTAAGTTCAAACAATGATATCAAAGCATCTAAAATATTTTTATATGCTGTATATATTTATTTTAAAAGACAGAATGATGATGATATTGATATCATAAATAAACTTAATAGTATTATACTACAAAAGCCAGAAAATAAGGAGACATTAATAGGACTTCTATTAACTGAATTAAATGGAATTGAAATGGCATCAGAATTTAATAATATTATAACAAACATTGGTATTGCATCAACTACTGTTCCGGCTACTGATCAATCTGAAACAGCCAAAAAATCACAACCTAACGAATTTGAAGGATTTGATTTCAATAATATATCATCATATGCTGAAATAAATTTGAATTACAAAGTTGCATATAAAATAAGTAAACTATATGAAATTCTTTTGAATGCAAGTGATAATATTGATTTTGGTAGTGCAATTTATTATCTTAATATGTTTTTAGTTCTAGAATGGTTTATGAATGCGATATTTATGTTATTATTCTTATTGGTTCTTTATTATAATTCAGATGATGATCCATTATTTAAACAATTAATCAATTATATAGTAGCAGTAATTTTAATTATAATAGATGAATTGAAAACTGGACTTATTGGAATATAATAAAATATATTTAAGGAAACCAGCATAAAGAACAAATAAATGGATAATAATAAATATTTACTGAATATCAAAACAATACAAGCATCAACATTTAAACAAGTTATTGATGCTTTAAAAGAAATTTTGATGGATGTTAATTTGGAAATAGATGAAACTGGTATCAAGATTGTGGCAATGGATAATACACATATTGTTTTGATTCATCTTAAATTAGAAGCTGATAAGTTTGAACAATATTATTGCGAAAAGAAATTATATATTGGAATAAATATGTTAAGATTACACGCATTGATCAAAACAATCACGAATAATGATATTCTATCATTATATATTTTGAAAGATGACCCAAATTCTTTGGGAATAACAATAGACAATAATGATAAGAATTTCAAAACAAACTACAAACTATCAGTGCTTGACATTGATGTATTAAATATTCAAATACCTCCTGTAGATTTTCACACAATCATTACAATGCCATCGACGTATTTACAGAAAATTATTCGAGATATGCATAATTTAGCAGAATATATTGAATTTAGAAATATAGGGGATAAACTTATATTAAGTTGTAAAGGAGATTTTTGTACACAAGAAACAATTATGGGTTCAGAAAAATCACAATCAATCACTATCAAAAAAAACAATAATGAAGAAGAACATGAAATTATCCAAGGTATATTTAGTCTTAAATATCTAGCAATATTTACTAAATGTACCAATCTTTCAAATACTGTTGAAATATATCTCAAGAATAATTATCCAATAATTCTTAGATATACAATTGCATCATTAGGAGAGATTAAATTATGTTTATCTCAACAAGATATTTCATAATGAATAGAGAACATTCATAATAAAAAAATTATAAATTGCATAATTTAGGATATAAAATATATTTGTAATATATTTTTTCAAGTTTATATAATGTGTTTTTTAAAACACAATAAACTTCGTTTAGACATTGATAATATTTACTAGATAATACTAGGTAATTATCATTAATGATATATTTTAATTGTTTTTTTATTTCAAAAAAAATGTTGTGATATTTATCCATTATATATTATTTGTATCATTAGAAGTCCTTAAGTAGTTAGAAATCTACATCCAAAGCAAATTTGCGAATTTCAGAATGATCCTGTTTGCTACCAACATTTGCCTTACTATATTGTGATACACGACTTTCAAAAAAGTTGGATTTTGTCTCAATTGATATACGCTCCATAAATGGAAATGGATTAGCAGAATTCCATATTTTATCATAATTCATCTGTGTCAACAGTCTGTCTGCTACAAATTCAATATAAACAGACATAAGTTCTGCATTCATTCCTAACATAGAACAAGGAATACTATCAATGATAAAGTTCTTTTCAACCTCTACTGCTTCTTTTACAATTTGATGTACAACTTCCTGTGAAAGTCTATTTTTAATTTTTGAATATAAGAGAATAGCAAATTCTACATGCATTCCTTCATCACGACTAATAAGCTCATTAGAAAATGATAGTCCTGGCATGAGACCCCTCTCTTTTAACCAAAAAATACTACAAAATGCTCCACTAAAAAAGATACCTTCTACAATAGCAAACGCAATTAATCTTTGCGCAAATGTAGCGTCTTGATCATTTATCCACTTGAAACACCATTCGGCCTTCTTTTTAATACAAGGGATATATTGAATTGCATTAAATGCTTCATGTTTTTCTCCAGAATTTTTGAAATAGGTATCAATTAGTAGTGAATATGTCTCAGAATGTATATTCTCAATAGTCATTTGGAATGCATAAAAAAATTTGGCTTCCAATACTTGGACTTCATTAAGAAATCTTTCACCTAGATTAATATTTACTATTGTATCACTTGAACTGAAGAATGCTAAAATATGTTTGATAAAATGTTTTTCATTTTCACTTAGTTTATTGAAATCATCAATATCTTTGCTTAGATCTAATTCTTCGGCTGTCCAAAAACAACTAACAGATTTTTTATACATATCCCATATATCATAATGCTGTATGGGAAAAATAGTAAGTCTATCATCGGATGCTAAAAGTGGTTCAATAGGTTCTTCGACATTTGTCATTTTCCTTGTAGTTATATATATTTATATAATATATTTTTATATATGTTTATATTACAATAATATTATTTTGAAGAAATATTATTAGCAAAAATGATGTATATATATTGTAAATTATTACTTATGCAGAGCAAAGTACGCAAGTATCGCCATTTTCTTCTGCACACCTCATTTTTTTCTTAGCAAATTCAGGATCAATTGTAAATTGTTGAGTTTTTGCTCTTGGTCTTGTGCGTAGATAATATGAACCTGTCTTCAAACCTTTAGATTGTGCATAAAAGTGCATTGAAGACAATTTCTGAAAATCTGGATCTTCCATAAAAATATTCAAACTCTGTGTTTGACAAATATAAATTCCCCTATCTGCTGACATATCAATAATATGTCTTTGTTTGATTTCCCATGCTGTTTTATAAAGTGCTTTGAGATCATCTGGAATTTCAGAGATATTCTGAATACTTCCATTATTCAATATAATATGGTCCTTCATGTCTTTGTTCCATAGATCTCTTGTAATTAAGTCATTAATTAAATATTTATTAATTACAATGAATTCACCACTCAATGTCTTGCGTTGAAAAATATTATTTGTAAATGGCTCAAAACTTTCATTAAATCCCATAATTTGTGATGTAGATGCTGTTGGCATGGGAGATATCAATAGACTGTTTCTTAAACCATATTCTTGAATTTCTGCTTTTAGTTTATCCCAATCATATCTTTTCAAAGGTTCTTGATCCCATAAATCAAACTGAAGTAAACCTTGTGAAATAGGACTTCCCTCAAATGAACTATATGACCCTGTGTATTTAGTTTTAATTACTTCTTTTTCAAATTCATTAACATAGTTGGATAGTTCAGATGAATTGTCTACATCACGATCTAAAATTTCACGAATAATTTGTCCTCTTTTTTTGGATAATTCCATAGATGCTTCTAATGCTGCGTGATAAATAGTAGCAAAGATTTCTTTATTGAGTTCTTTGGCTTCATCATTTTCAAAAGGATATCTAAGTTGTACAAAAACATCTGCCAATCCTTGTACACCAATACCAATTGGTCGATGTTTCAAATTTGAAACACGTGCTTTTTCTACAGGATAGAAATTCTTATCAATTACTTTGTTCAAATTTTTTGTAATGACTTTTGTGGTTTCGTGTAGTTTTTCAAAATCAAATACTAGTTTTTCATCAACTTTGCAAACATATGATGGTAAGCAAATTGATGCTAAATTACACACTCCAGTTTCTTCAGGCGATGAATAAATCAATACTTCGGCACAAAGATTACTTGATTTAATTGTACCAAGATTTTTTTGATTGCTTTTTTTATTGGCAGCATCTTTATATAGAATATATGGAACTCCCTGTTCTATTTGTGCTTCTAGGATTTTAAACCATAAATCTTGAGCGTCTATTTGTTTAGTAAATTTACCTTCATTTTCATATTTTTCATATAGTGCATTAAACTCTTCTCCATAAACTTCACTTAATCCTTTACATTGATCAGGACACATCAAAGACCATTTTTTGTTTTCTTTTACTCTTTGCATGAATAGATCTGGTACCCATAGAGCTAAAAACAAATCACGACATCTATCTTCTTCATTACCATGGTTCTTTTTCAATTCTAGAAAAGCTTCAACATCAGTGTGCCAAGGTTCCAAATATACAGCAATACTACCTAATCTTTTACCTGCCTGATCAATATACCTTGCCGTATTATTAAAAACCCTCAACATAGGGATAATACCATTTGAAGTTCCATTAGTTCCTCTGATATGACTACCTCTGCCTCTAATCTGATGAATATGAATACCAATACCCCCTGCATATTTTGAAATAAGAGCTAACTCTTTTAATGTTTCAAAAATACCAGCAACACTATCATCATTTACACTGCACAAAAAACAACTACTTAGCTGAGGTTTATTTGTACCAGCATTAAACAATGTAGGTGTCGCATGTGTAAAATATTTTTTACTCATTAAATCGTAGGTTTGCAACACTTCTCGAATATCGTTTCCGTGAATTCCAATTGCAACGCGCATCCACAAATGCTGCGGTCTTTCAATAACCTTTTTATTTACTCTCATTAGATAAGCTCTCTCTAGCGTCTTGAAACCAAAATAATCAAACAGAAAATCTCTCTGATAATCAATATATGTATTTAATTTTTCTTTATTCTTGCATACAATGTCATATACTTCATCTGAAATCAACGGTGATGCATTATTATGTATATCTTTATTATCATATAGTATTTGAATTGTTTCACTAAATGACGGTGATGTATTTTTATGATGATTAGATATAATAATACGAGATGCTAATGTACTATATTCAGGATTTTCAATAGAAAGACTACTACACATATGTGCTGCTAGTTCATCCAATTCAGTTGTTTTTACACCGTCATAAATACGTGTACAAACTTTTTGTGCTATCTCAGATACATCACATTTCATATCTTTTGATAAATTTTTGAGACGATTTAATACCTTGTCAAAACTAACATCTTCATACTCTCCGTTTCTTTTAACAACTCTCATGTTATAATATATAATCATTTTTGTTTTATATATATTTATGTGATAAAATTATACCGTGAGAAGTTTGAACATATCCTTCAATAGTTATATCTCCATTATGCTCTTTTATATGACACGATTTGCATAATGGCGCTAAATTATGCTTGATATTCTTATGATGACTTTCTAAAAATCCCTCACTATCTGCATCTGATTGGTATTTAATATGATGAGTATCTATTGCTAATTCTCCACATATACTACATTTATCCATTAATACTTTCGCATTATATCGAGATTTCTTATTTTTTATAATTGTAGTACTAAGAGATTGTACTTCTTTTCTAATATTTTCTGCATTCTTCATAAAATTTTCTGGCATATCTAACGATTTACATACTTCAATACCATAGACCTCTGATCCTTGTCCATCTTGTAAAATTCTATCATATATTATCCTATTATGATTATCAATATGAATATGCATATGTTTGATTTTCACATCATTCTTTTCAATATATTTTTTTATTATATTCAATCTGGTCAATTCATGTAGATGTGTTGCAAATATAAAACAAGCCTTCTTTTTAACCAAAGTATCTATACCACTTGCAACAATAGCCGTAGCTGATATAAATTCTGTCCCGCTACATATTTCATCCCCGATTACTAGACTAAACTTATTACATCTTTGCAATATATTTCGCAACTCTGTCATTTCTACTGTAAAACTAGACATCCCCTTGTATATATTATCCATCCCAGATATACGTGTAAATATATGATGATAAGGATAGAATTCAAATGATTTTGATGCTACAAACATTCCAGCCTGTGCCATAATAATATTTAAACCAACTGCTTTCATATAAGATGATTTACCAGATGCATTTATTCCATATAGCAAAATACCATTTTCACATAGATTTACATTATTACCAATATATTGTATATTATCATCTATTCTTTCTATGATGGGATGTCTCAAATTTGTAGCCTCAATAAATGAAGATTTTTTTGATAGGTTGATTTTTGGTCTAGTATAACAATATTCATGTGCATTTCTTGCACAACAACATGCAATATCAATTCTAGTTAAAAACCTAACAATATTGTCTATTTTATCAGCATAATTATTAATATACATTTGAATAAAATCATAATAATACTTTAATACATACGATGATATTTGCTGACTATACTTATTCATATCAGATGATAATGTATTCATCTCATTATTACACAATTTATAATTAGAAGAAGTTCCTAATGTTTTTTTATCAAAACTAGTCATTAGAGTTTTATTTATTGAAACTGCAGTTTCATATCGTTTCTTGGTTATATTTATGTAATGCCCTTCGCGTTCATTATACTCTATTTTGCAAGAAGTACTATCATTCTGTCCTAAACTATTTACTTGTTCACATAATAATTTTATCTTATCATAAGCTCTTTTATACATATCCGATATATCATCAATATCAGAATAAACTCCTTTTTTGAAAAAATTTCCCATATTTGTCTTATCAGTCAAGTTATATTTAGATGCTTCATCTAAATCTATAATTGATACAAATGAAGTTATAAGATTTTCAATATCATCGACATATATATGACCGCTCATATTTGTTAGCATCTTACAGATTTCACTTGCCGTACTTAGGGATGTATAAAATGAACACCAATCCATTGGTGTAATCTTATTTAATATCATTTTCCTTTTAATTCTTTCCAAGTCCAATATGTTGTTCAACTTTTTGCGAATTTCTTTGTACATATTATTAACTAACAAAGCATCAATATCATCATACATACCATTTAATTTATCAGAATTTATAATAGGCATCAATAATCTTTCTTTAAATGCTCTACTTCCAAATGCAGTAGAACATCTGTTAAGTATATCAATTAAAGGTCTATCGCCGTTATATAATCCTAATACGTTCAGCTGAACAGCACTGTTATATTCGATATTCAAGTATTTATCGTTCTCAATAATTTCAGGCATTTGCAATTCTTTTATAATATCCGCATTATGTTCGTACGCAAATTGCAAGAGACAACAAAATGAAATTCTGGCAATATTTACCTTTTCCAAATTCAAAACCTCTATGATAGATAGCAAACTTTTTTTGGAAATAAATGCTTTCTCTAGTATGCTGTTCTGGCAAATAATTTTTTTCATCATATTGATATGTTCATATGTTTCCCATTTGTAATGCACTAAAATATTATTAATATTTAGGTTTTTCAAAATATACTTTTTTTGTTCTTCAGAGATTTTGTCACTTAATATTATCAATTCAGAAGGATTATATGTACTAATAAATCTAAATACCTCATCAATAGCAAATTCAGGGTCAAGTTTGGTTGAACCTGCTTCATAAATAAATGTCTTACCGGTAGACAAATCAATACCTGATATGCCTGCTACTAAATAATTATCTATGAACTCGTAAAATATAACCATTATAAAATTGCTTTTTTTATTGGATAAAGAAATGTTCATTCCCGGTGACAAAATTTCTGTCACTCTTCTCTCTGGATTAGGTGGCTCTGTAACCTGTTCAATTAATACAATAGTATAATTATTATTTAGCAAAATTTGGGTATATTTTGTTATCGTATATAAAGGAAATCCAGCCATTAGTGGATTATTAATTGACACTTCTGAAATATTCTTATTTTTCCTTGAAATTTGTATGTTACATAAATCGGCTATTGAATATATATCATTTTCTGCAATTACATCTGTAATAGAATATAATTCGTAAAATGAACCAACTTGCATTAAAACAATACATTTGTCACCATATTTTTCCTTGTATGTTTTAGAATATTCTAAATAATCATTGATTATCATTGATACATATATAATAATTATATATGTTCTTATATACATGAACTACCATAGATACATCATATCCAAGCATACATATTTACATAAAAAACAATATAAAAATACTGATACATCCATATTATGTAAAAATATACAAAAATATACAAAAATGCTTAAAAATAAAATAATAATTTATTTACAAGATGGTTTTACAAAAAAGAATTCTTAAACATATTATTACCATCATACAAAAAATTAAAAAGGTTTTTCATAAAAAATATGGATAATATTGTTGTTTATATAGCCATATATATTCCATAAAAAATGATAAATTGATAAAATGATATAGATATGTTATTACAGATAATCAATATTACTGCAATTGAGTATTATAGATATGATTTAATAGTCTGTATTGAATATGAAAATATTACACCAACCGAAAAGAAAAATGAGACAAAACTATATTAAATAGTTAAATCTATTTTCCTATCAACCAGAGTAAATGACAACATTTAAGTTGCTAACTACAATTTGACAGCTCTGAAGCGGT
>Ga0129333_10001675_pt1 | contig 20296 bp, 18 predicted proteins | sample CPB6_08_DNA_FD_94474 | JGI IMG/M metagenome (GOLD analysis project Ga0129333, IMG submission 94474) | Freshwater to marine salinity gradient microbial communities from Chesapeake Bay, USA - CPBay_Sum_0.6_0.8_DNA | ecosystem: Environmental > Aquatic > Marine > Coastal | place: USA: Chesapeake... | reverse complement strand
ATCATACCGGCCAGTAATACACTCATTAACATAAGCATCCATGTGCTTGGCGATGCTGCGACCAGTTAGTGTAGTTGACTGCCCAATACGCTTGTCGAAAAATCTACAACCTGGATTAAGAATAGCACCGTACAAACTGTTCAAGTTAATTTTCTTAACCAACTGTCGTTTGTCCCAGTATTCTTCGTCCTCTTTAGTTGTGCAAGATTTAAGTTTGGCCTGCATTTCCTTACGCTCGGCGTACCAACGTTTGAGTAGTCCAGGAATAACACCCTCACGTTCATAGGTAAAGATGGTGCCATTAGCACTTAACATCCAGGGTTGATTACTGTCAAATATCATGTGCCAGACTTCTGCCGCACTATGTACTGACTCTTCTCCGCCTTCCCAGTCGATGGTAATTTCTGTACCGCGCTGTTGTTCCATTACAGCCGTATATTCAAGACTGCCAAACAGACCCTCCCAGGCTGCGGCAAAACTTTGTCCGCTGTTGGTGCGCTCTTTGATAAATCTATCAGTCATCACAGGACGTAGTTGTCCTACAATAGTTTCTGGGCCCATGTTAAGGGCACGAATTGCCGATGGATAAAGACTGTTAATGTCAATGGAACCAATGTACTCGTGTATGCCTTTTTTAGGGTAGGCAACATAAGCGCCTGCTGCCTGTGTATCCTCGTCGGTAAGTCTTTCTTTTCTATTGGGCACCACCAGGCCACGTTCGTGTGCTTCGTTGATAATGGCCTGCTCAGTCACGGCCACCGCACCCATTGTGGTCTGTAGCAACACAGTATTTTCGTGTGCCAGTGTGTTGGCAAGATCTAGGAATTTTAGTTTTTTATCTAGTTGAGCAATACCGTTGACGTCCTGCCGGTTATACTCAATAAATGTTCGAAAGTTCTGATTGTACAGTTGATCCAGTGTGCCTTCAAATTTAGTTTTACCTTCAAGCCCCTCATACTCAAGGATAGCGTCTAGGCTATAACTGTGTCGTTCTTCGTAGGTGTATTTGCGATAGAGTTGCATATAGTCCATATGCACCCGGCCGATTAGATCAAATGTAATGTTTTCAGCGCCAAAGCGTTCAAAGGTTCTTTGTTTAGGCTGCTGTCCCCAGAGACAAAACCGTCGTGTATCATCTTTGCTTAATACACGAGTAATGCGCATGACAGTATATGGAATGTCAAAGCCTTCTGAGTTCCACCCACTGAGTGCGTCTGCATCGTCGATGATGTCTAAAAATGCATCTAGTAAATCTTCTTCACGTTCAAATACCAGCGTATTTTCAAACTCGGCAGCAATTTCTTCGGCAGTCGCCCGGCTCATGTGCCGCGGCGGTATAACCAGGGTTATCAGTTGATCTAGCCAGTCTAGGTAAACTGAAATCGCAGTAATTTCATTAAATGGATCCTCGGGTCGGCTAAACCCACGCTCAGAATCAAAATCGACCTCAATGTCAAAAAATGCCGTATGTAGTTTGGGCGCATCGTCACCCTTGTAGTTTTCTTCTAGGCAACGGAAAATAGGATTGATGTCGCTTTCGTAAAGTTGCCGACCACTTTGGATACGAATTTCTTTGCGGAACTCTTTGTTATTTCTTGTGCTGAACCGAGAAACGGGATTACCATAGATACTTTGAAATTTACCACGAGGGTCGTCGTAGTAAAAAACATAGTTCGCTGGATACTCTTGGTAGCGTCGTTCGCCATTACGGCGCTCTACCACATGAATGCGATCGTGTTCACGATCAAATAGTGCATCAATAAAACTCATTGTTCTCCATTTATGGCTGGTGGGCCGTTCTACATGCTCGTATCGTGAGCGACTCGTCTGTTGAACAGATATTTATAGAGTTTTACCTACAGTTTCTAAAATTGTTTCCAGTGTTTCGTGGTCTTGTTTTTCTTTGCCAAACTCGGCCTTGTGGGCCAGCTTGATGGCCTTTTTAAGGATAGCGGGTTTAATCTCCAGTTCCTCGGCCACGGCTTTGATAGTATCTGTAAGTCCACCGTTGAGGGTATCGATTTCATGCATGACGGCCATACCCTCGTTAATAATCTGGGTAAGTTTGATTTTTTGGTCGCCGTTGAAAGTTTTTGCTGACATAAAAGAAATCTCCTAAAACACAAGTATATACTAGTTTTTAGGAGAAGTCAAAATTTATTTTACCGTAACCTGAGCAGAATAAAATGGCTCCATGCCCATATTACCTGCTAAGTGCCAGTCGCTGCGTGGTATTTTTATCCAGTCGCCAGCACGCCAATTGACAAAGGGTTGGTTGTGGATTTCAAAGTAGTGTCCCATTTTCCAATCTTCTAGCATTATGAGATAACGCCAGGTGTCACCCGATCCGTGATTCTTTTGTAAAAGATAATGTTTGTCTGCGTGATACGGTACAGTTTGTCCTGGGGGAATCTGTATTACAGAAACTTCATAATGACTAAAATCTTGCGGGACTAAAGTTGCAAGTTCGTGTACCCACTTGGGACTCTCATTAAACATTTGCCATATGCTGCTGTTATGTTCTGTATAATATTTCTCTAGTTCAGGAAGTTGACGATAACACTGAAAATGGTCTTGCCAATCTAACCCAGCAAGATCCATGGTTGCTGGTAAATTGATATGTCCATGAGTAATAGGTGCCATAAGTTTATTTTCTTGTTGTTTTGTTAAGAAATTTAAAACCTATAAATTTTTTCAGTTCTATCTGGGAAAAAATCTCGCATTTGTCCCTGCCGTCTTATATCAACTGTTGCACAATGTATTCCGGAATCGAAAAAAGTGCCAGCTTCAAATTCCACATGAATGTATTCTACCCCAATCTTTTTTAGCCAATCTCTAGTTGCTTTCTCGGGGTGACCTCCTGTGATAATAAAAAGCCCTTCGTTGACTACTAAGGAATTTACTGTAAATACTGTTTCTTCTGGATTGCCGATCCATGCTTTGGCGTTGTTTGCAACCCACTCATTGAACACCGGATACTGATGTCCTCTTTCTGATCTGATCCACCAAGCGAGAGTATTGTCAATCCGATGTGGTGCCCATGGCTTATTCCTTTTCGGTATGCGATGAATATCCCAACCGGGATATTCATTGTGGTAAGAATCTTTCCAATGACTAGTTAAAATGTGTCCTGGTTTCAATACTGAAAAAATACTATCTACATGGCCATCTGTTTCTGCTATACTTACTCTGTAGCCTTTTTCTAATAACAATGGTATAAAATCGCGTTCAACACATTCCCATGAATGAGCATGTGAATCTTTGTCTATTAGTATATCTTTACCCACTCGTACAATACTTGGCGGTTGAAGATAACCAAATATTCCCAGGGCGTCCGGGTCGATAATTGTTGCACCTAACGAACGATATTCATCTAAGGGTGTTTGCCAAGGATCTTTTGGATATTCATTCCGCAAATGAAACATTAAATTACTGCCAAGTACTAAATTATCATCACGAATTGGAATCGGCGGCCGTAATAATAGTCCATTTTTATCTCTATAATAATTAGAATCTGAATCAAATTCTGGGCGGCGAACTTTAACACCAAGACTTTTAAGAACAGTTGATAACTGATCCAGATCTCGTTTGGCCATTTCTGTTATGCGACCAAGCACACTTCGAACTTCGGGCTTCAAATCAAAATAAAATTCTTCTGGCCAAGAATCGCCAACCCAAACTTCTTCAAGCGGGTCAAAATGACAAAAAACATTTGTTACTGATGTCGTCATGAACAATAATCCTCTAACAAACCTTTACGACGCAAATCTAGTGTGGCACAATGTATTCCACCACTTAATGTCATGGCATGACGGAATCTTACTGGCACGCAGTCGATTTTATGTCGTTCGAGTTCTCGCATCAATGGTACTTGTGCATTGTCGCAGATAATAGTGTTAGGATCAACACTGAGAATGTTCATGCCAATGTAAGGACTGCATGGAGCAACGTAGCCATTGAGTTTAGAACCCTGCACTACACAATCTTCAAACCAAATCTTATCCCACTTTTTAAACATCTCGGGACAGTTGTCTTTGTTTACACGGCTAGAGTTTAGCAGTACTAATCCCGGACGTAGTGGAATAATAGTACTATCAAAGTGAGCGTAACTGTATAACTCGCTGTAGTGTAACCTGTAACCTTGTGGTTCTAAGAAACGCTTGAGCCATTTAAATCCTTTAAGGTTTCCCGAGTTTGAAATTTGATACAGTAAGTCTCTACCAACTCTGACAATGTTTGGAGCATCAAACAAAATTTCGTAATCTAATAATGTTGGCTTGCCTTTAATATCTTTAAATTGATAATTGTGATCTAGTAGTCTAGGCTTGGGCGCACTCATCCATAGCGCACCGTCCTCAAATGCTTGATAAAAAATATCTTCATACAAGCGAGTTTCAAAATATCTAGCCCTTGTCGGGGTTGGGGTTTCGATCAACATATTACCTAACGGTAACACTAAATCTCTAGGACACCACGAATACCACCCTTGTGATTTCCAGTCAGGCGTAGAAAATTCTTGGTCCCAATCAATGATCTTGGGACGATGTACTTTAACACCCAACTTAGTTAATGCGTCTGCAAGTCCGTCTGCGTCTTCGTTTGCTTCGTCAATTACCCATTGCGGATAACGACCCTCCATATGCTGAATGTCCTCTAGGCGATAATTTGCGTAACTAAAACTATGGCTACTAATATCTAAAGTAACTCTACTGTTATGGGCATGACCAACAATTATCTCTTCTAAAGGATCCCAGTCATTGTGTGTATTAACTATCATGCGTATTTTTTAAATGATTATGTATCTGCTAACAAATTTGATATGCAAATTCTATGGTTACCGGGAATACCTCGATTATATTCATTATATTTGTTATCGTTGCTTAAACCAAAAATAATGACGTTAGTTTGGATGAGATCCCATTGCCTGCAAACTTCCTTGTATTTGTCTAGATATATCTCCCACATACAATCTGGAGAAAATGCATCAAGGTAAAAAACCCCTAAACTTATACTGTACTTATTTTGCATGTTAACTTCATTGATCATACTGATACCATCGTTAACATATTCTCTTGTAAATCGTACGCCCACTCTATGATTTTCTAGTGTGTAAAAAGGTTTGCTCAAACTGCAAGTCACCTCAACGACACAAGGATACTGCATTAAGTCAATAGATAAATTTTTTGCAACCCCCCAGTGTGCCAGGTCTAAGCAAACCGGGATAGACAATTGATTGCATCGTTTGAGTATTGAGCTTTGATTGGGATGTGCGTCACCAAAATCGCTAAATGGGAAACTTAAAATTAGTGCGTCATTTTTGTCTAGGTCTTCCCAACTTGTAAGAATTTTAAAATTTAAATATTTTCCCAGGCAACTGTGATATTGAAATTCACCTGCGAAACAGACTAATCTACGCTTGTTATTTCTAATACAAAATTGGTCAAATGCTTGACTAGTGCCACAAGTATAATCAACAAAACTAAAATGATCAAGGCCATTGATGGTTTTATTCACAGATGATGTTAACCATCTCCGCCAGGCGTCGGCGTAGGTGCTTAGATCAACTCCATGGAACTTAAATTTTTTATAATGATCATTGACTAAAGTGTCTATAATTGGCCGTGCCCCTTTAGTCATCAAAATAGACATACTTTAAATAATTCTTTAATTAGATTATATTTTTAATTATGATACAAAATCTAAGATGGGAAATATTACTTCCTTTTCTATACGTTGATGTATTAACTTTTGATCAAAGAAGCGATAATAATTATGTTGAAGACGTTCAATTACAGCAGGGGACCTAGCAGATGAACGATCAAAAGTTCTAATTTGTTTTTCTATTAGATTCATTCTATCATATAAGTTTGGCAACAAATCATAAGTTTCGTCGAATAGTTCAGGAAATGTTTCAAACCCTGCCTGTTTTATTAGTTTTAAAACACCTTGTTGTGCTACCAAGATGAACGGATGATAAAACGCCAATGCTTTGCAAGTTTTCTCTGAATAAAGTTTTGGAAATGTGTCGTTTGAGTCCTCATTTATTATACTAAACAAAGTATTGTTATACCAATCAGGATTAAACCATCTCTGATCATCTTTGTTTTCTTCTGGGATTCCTGGAAGTGTTATTCCACGTTCAACATAGCTATAAATTGCATTGTGATCAAGTAAATCTTTTAATCTTTGATAACATAGTTCTCTGCCAAGTTTGCGTCGTCGTATCGGCATAAAAAATAATTTAGGAGAATCTGACAGTGCTGGCTGATAAAGATGATAATTTCTAGATAGGTACATTGGCGATTCCTGGTACCACATCCAATCTGGTACCGATATCGTATTAAGCCATGGGTGATTGTGTTCTCCCATAGTTAACATCAAAATTTTATCTTTATACGGTTTTAATAATTCTAATGATGCAGGCAACAAACACTCTTGTAAATTGTCGATGATAATCGATTGACAGCCATCGAGGCTGTTTTTTATTTTTTCTATTCCCCCTTTAAGATCTCTAGCTGTTTCATCTAGTCCTAAAAGGATATTGGGGGAAATATCGTCTTTATTATATGGTTCTAGAATAAAATATTTTCCCATTAGCTCTTCAAAGTAATAGGGATTAAGGGAATTGAATTCTTTAGTATAACTAAGTTTGATTTTTTCCACTGCTAAAATTAAAAAATGCTCACTTTCGTAAATGGTACGGGTAGCGAATCCTTCATTTACGGCCCAGCAGCCGGGCACACCACGGTAACTAGTACCGGTCCTAAGGTGTTTTTTTATTTAATGTTGCCAAGCCAAATAATCTAAGAACCGACAACCACATCCAACCTGAATCAAACTCAAACCACTTTCTGCTTAACTTAGGATTAGCAGGGTCAAGATGGTGATTATTATGAAGGCATTCGCCACCAATGACAATGCCAATAGGAAATATATTTCTAGATCCATCACGAGTTTCACCATTTCTGTACCCCCAGAAGTGTCCTACGCCATTGATAACACCAGCTGCCCAGAATGGGATCCACGCCATTTGTACAAGCCAAATTACGGCACCAATCCAACCGAAGATCCAGAGATTGAACAAAAGGAGAATGCTAAAGCCAAGTCTGGAGTGAGGAGTGTATACGTTGCGCTCCATCCAATCATCAGGAGTGCCGCGACCGTATGCGTCAACCATGACATGATCTTTTGATGCTTCATTGTATAACCACGCTCCTTTGAATAATACACGCCCGATTCCATAAACTTGTGGGCTGTGTGGATCTCCCGGGGTGTCGGTGTAGCGATGATGTAGGCGATGTATGGCCACCCACTGCTTTGTGATCATGCCTGTGGTAAGCCATAGCCAAAAACGCATGAAATGTTCTAGCACAGGATGAAAAGTAATTCCTCTGTGTGCTTGTCCACGATGTAGGTAAAGAGTCACGCATATAATAGTAATGTGAGTGGCAACAAGTGTATAAATTATTTCTGTCATTAGATACTTATAAAAAATGGGCCCGACGGGCCCTAGTGAATCGTATTAGACTCAAATATAGCTGTTCATTTAACGTAGCCTTTTTCTAGACCAAATTTTAACAATTTGTCCATTCGTTGTTGAACTGCGGCTTTAAGTTTGGGATTACGCATGACCATAACATCTTTCTGTAGATCACGAATAGCCCGCATTCTTTCAGCCCACTCGGGCTTGTCGGCGATAGACTGGCCAGTAGTTGTGGCGCCTACATCATTTTCTTTAACTGGATTTATTGGTACAGTTTTATAAACACGCTTTTCAGGATCCCAGACTATTTTTCTTGGTCCTTCTTTGGCCATCTTACCTAGACGCCGTACTTTTTCGTCCCAGGCTGGATCGTCGTAGTCAACCTCTGGAGCAACAGATTTTTTTCGACCGGACATGGTAGATAGTTTCTGCTCAAGTTGACTGTTGACTGACTCTAACTGTTGTAGTCGTTGAGTTAGGCTGGCAGTGGCTGGTTGCTGTTCTGCTTCTTTTGGCAGCAAAGTTTTGTATTTTTCTGCCCAATCTTTTTTGGTTATCTTGTAGATATTAAAAAATTCTCTTGGACTAAGTGTTTTATAATCTTGATACTCGATGTCAATGCCAGACATGACACCTTCGCCAAATGCTTCAGGTGGATTGTTTTGTAACATTTGTTCAACCTGACGAACCCAAGCACTGACATCGCTGGAACCAATTTCTTCAACACCGCCCACAAAGTCAGCAACTTCATCAATGGCCTGTCCTACAGCTACTGGACCATACTGTTTTAACAAGTCTGGACGCTGTATCATAATGCGGCGTGTGATGGCGTTTACTACTGGATTGTCCTCGTGATCTTCCGCCACACCTTGCTCGTCTTTATCAAGTGCTTTCATTCTTTCACGATGCTTTCTAAATACTTCATCGTTCTTTTCTTTGCTTGATGGGATAGTTTTACGAGCATCGTATTCACCGGTATCAACTTCTTCCGCCACACCTTTGTTTAGCGTAGGAGTAGACCGATCAATCACGCCCTTGTAGTAGGCTGCATATTCTTGTGTGCCTTCAGGATGCGGTACTGGCAACTTACCAGTGGCAAAGCCCGCCTTGTATGCAGGACTATTTTCAATTCCTGGAGCAAATACATTACCGCCTTCCGCCACACCTTGCGATTGTTCAGCGCGATGAATTTGTGCCGCTAGTCTGTTTAGTTCTGGTTCCATGCTGCGAGCTTTTCTTTCGGCATCTGACAAGTTTTGTTCTCTATCAGCATACTGCCAGTTGCTACCGCCTAATGACCGATAAAGTTTTTTCATTTCTTCATATTTGGTTTTTAGTTCTGGAAGTTTTTCAATATCAGCTAATGCCGCTTGTTGTTCTCGTTCTTGTCTTTCTTTTGCTCGCTGTGCTAACATTTGTTGTGTGCGAGCACGCTCTTGTTCTGGTGTACCTGCTACTCTAGCATTAAGCCCCGCCGCCTTGGCAGCTGCCATTATTTGGTCAGCGAAACTAGTTTCAGTCACACCTTGTTCTTTTAATATTTCATTTATTTTCATTATCTCATCTCCGGGACTACTTCAATCTCGGCACCGTCTGGGGGAGGATTGTATTGTCCATTGCGAATAGCAGTCAACAACCAATCACGGCCTATACGGTTAGCATCCCTTTGATTATTGCCAATGCCACTGAGTCTATGTACTTCTTGACCATTGACTTTGATGATCCAAGTGCCAGAAAACTCACCACCACTGGATGCTGGGTCGCTGGTGGTATAAGTTGCTGTTCCGCTGCCTATTGCCCTATAACCAAAGTCCTCGGTATCATCGGGATAGCCCAATGCTGCCAACCAGTCCTGATATTTTCTCTGTGCTTCCTGTGGAGTATTGGCAATGAACACAAACTTTCGTTGATGGTTTCTACGGTCTAAGATTTCATAGTTGGCATCGGCTGTTTGATCACCCCAGCCCAGGCGATTTTCTATATCAGTTTGACTGCCCCCAACTGCGGCTGCTGGTTCACTACTGGCTGCACCAGCACGGCGTAGACCAATACTTGCTCTTGGTGTACCCGAAGATGCAGTCATTTCATCTCTATATCTATTGCCAATCTCTATGCCCATTTCATCATCACGAGCATAGAATGTTCTATAAATTTGACCGGTGGTTCTATTGAACATTTCATACTGTACGCTGCCCTCCGCTGCTCGTTCTGCTCGTTGACGCTGTAGGTCCACAGTAGATCCTGGAACCGGGGGTTGACCCATGCGCTGTTGATCATCACGTTGAACTAGCCATGACTGGCCAGGACGCCGTTGTCTCCACTGTTGCAACACCGTGTGGGCATCGTCGGCGTCAACTGCGGCAAATCGATAATAAACACGATTCGGAGCATCTGTCATGCTCTGTTGAACAATAACCCAGTTGCCGTCAGGATTGCTAGGGCGACCATTTAGCATGGGCGCACTTTGTTGTCCAATGGGTTCAGGTTCGCCTGCTGTGGCTCGAACTGGCTCTTTGCTATAGGGACGCAATGGTCTGGCCTGTAGGTTTGTGGCGCCGGCCCAGTCTGGGTAATTGTCTGGTTCAACTGCCTTTGCCAGTGCTTCTTCTTTTGATGACGCAACAACTTCAATGCTTGCGCCGTAGCCGGGACGACGAACTTCCCACCAGTAGTCTACATCGCCTTTGGGTCCACGCTGAATATTACGTTCTAACTGTGCCTGCTTGACAAAACTGCGTAGTGCGGCTCTGGGAGTCTTGCCAGCCACATAGTCAGCAAAATACTTTACAGTATCCCGGGTGCCTTTGCCTGCATAACCTTTGCCTTCGGGGGCGGTGGGCTCCAACAACTTGTAGAGTTTTTTCAAGTATTCTTCGCGATACCGGTCGGGATTCACAGCAGCATCAGTGGCCACAACAAATCGTAGTAGTGTATTTTTAATCTTGCCTGGGTCGGCCGCATACTCACCTAACCAGTCGCCGCCGGGGCTGCGGAATTCAATGTAGTTGCCTTTGGTGTTGATACTGGTATACTTGTTGGTTGTTCCCGAGTGAATAACTTTGGAGGCCAGGGCTTCTAGATGTTCCTTCATTTTCTCCAGCATGGCAGCAGCATCTTCAGGACGCTCGCGCACTCGATCTCTAACAATCTTCAAGGCACTCTTACAGTAGGTATTGGCACTACGACCAAACTGTTCAAGCACATATTCGTCGCCCAACAACAATGCCAGTTTAACATAGTCTAGTTTTGCTTCGGTGAGGTCGGGCACACTGACATTCATGTGCAGGCCAGTTGAGCTATTTGTGCTACAGCCATTTTTTGCTGCCCATTTAACAACCTTGTCTAAGTCATCTAACATCTCATCAACCGGCATCGGTGGACTAATAAACTCTAGGCCAGCACCTTCACCGTCGGTGTCAATGCTGCCATCGGGTTCAACAGTATAAGCACCCGGAGCACGTTTACCACCGTGATAGCTGGTGGACCAGTTGACAGGCTTGCCAATGGCCGATTCAAATTCACCGGCAATGTATTCGATATCCCCCTCACCTTCGTTGGGGTTGGTCCAATAGGGCCATGTTAGCTGCACATCAAAAACTTCCTGGACGCTGCTCATGCGAGGATAATGGCTGCGTAGCCAGTCGTATTCACCGTCGCTGACCAGCCCCTCACGAGCGTTTTCTACATAGGCCTCTCGTGCTTCTTCGTATGTGGTGTTTTCTTCTTCTATACACTTTTCAACAAACGCATTCCAATCTTCTCGAGTAAGTTCGTGATCTTCGGGTAACTCTAGTTCTTCTCTTGCGTCGTCTTCAGAAACATTTTCTTTAACCCAATCCCATACTGCTTCTTCTTCGTCGCTGGACCAGTTATCCCAGGCTATTGCGTCTATGGCTTCTAACCACTCTTCTTGCAACTGTTCTATTACTCGTTGAACTTCTCGTCGGCTGTTGTAGTCTCCGTCATTGAAGAATTCTTCAATCTCGCTGAAACTGCGAGTGCGCTGATCTTCGTCGTAGTCGGGCTCTAGATCTCCATCGCTGAGCCAGTCAGGATCGCTCATTCCCGGAACAACCATTTCAAATTCCATACCGGCTTGAGCGTTGGTATCTTTGGCCAAGCGAGCCAAGCCACTGGGGCTCATATTGATTTCAAACAGGTCTTGTTGTTTGAACTGTGCGAATTCTTCAGCCAGTGCTTGATGCAGGTGTTTACCATAGATATCTTCGCCGCCGGCGACATCGGGGTCCATGTCGTGAGTTTTTAGCCCAAGACGCTTGAATTGTTTTAGATAACCTTGTTCGGCTTTGTCGCTGGGAAATACCACAACTGTTTGTGGGGGGCCTTTGCCGTAGTCTTCGGGATCAGCGTCATCTAAATCGCTGATATCTTGACCTAGACGATACCAGTCTGTGAGATCACTAACATCAATCTTGGTAGTGCCAGCGGGCATTTCGGGAGGAAACTCTGGTCCAGTGGCTTCTTGATTGCCCAGGTCGTCTTCTTGTTCGCCAGGAACTTGGCTCAATGGTTTAGAGTTGTATCCATGACTTTTGGTTTTGACTGCTTCACCAATCATGTTGGTAGTCTTCATCAACAGCGCAGGCCGACCTTGACTATCAGTTTTCAAGGCCATCTTGTTGGCTTGTCGGCCAGTTTCACCGGGCTTGATGTCTACACTGAGAGCCATGGCATACTGTGGCCGGGCTGCTTCTCGTTTATTTCGAGGAATATAACCCGAAGCTGACTCTGCCACTGGCACATCTTCAAAATATTCGGGGTGTAGGTCGGCATAGTTACGCATTAGAATTCCGGCCACCACATGTGCTTCGTTTTCGTAAGGCGATCCAGTTTCGCCAGCGCCAGCAGGCATGTGTTCACGCTCGTCTTGTTTGCGATGCTGTAGTTCATGTGCCAAGGTTCGCAGCACATCCATGATATGTCGATTGCCCACAGCCAGTTCAATTTGTTCTAGGTCATTTCTATAGCGACCAAAACTCTTGTGTATCACACTCCACTGCGGATCTTTTTTAATTTTTAGTGTAGGAACATTTTTTAAACCTAATTCATTCACGGCATACTGCATAAAATCATGAATAATTTCAGTCTGCGTGGGTGCATCCTTTTCATTGAGGAACATGCAGGTTGTGGGATTTACACCATCGGGAGTCAGTGTGGCATCTTCAGCCATGCCGCCGGCATCGCCACCGGCATCTGCGCTGTCGCCTGCACCGGATCCCAGACCCCACATGCCGGCAAATCCATAGGTCACTCGTTTCTTTTTCTTTTTACGCTCATTGAGGCTCAGCTCGGCATCTCGAGCTCGACGAATACTGTCTCTAAGTTCACCTAGGTCGCCTTGTGTGCGCAGCATTTTAAATGCTAGATTTTCCGGACCAAGCTCGCCATTTTTAGCCAGGCCTGCTTTTCGCATTTCTTTGACCTTGTCCCATACACGGCGCATCCGGTCAATGTCCCGGCTTTTAAGTGCGGAATCGATTGCTGACTTAACTAGATCATATTTGTCTTTGACCACGGCATCGTCGGCAGTGGCAGCAATTTTTCTTGGAATATGAATCCAATCGTCGTTCTTTACACTATAAATGCCAGCACTGACATGCCTTTGGTCTGCGGGCTGAACATACAATTCAACATCGTAGCCGCCAATCTTAATGTCGTGTTCGTTATTGTATTCGTATTTTTTGGCATTGAACAGTTCTTGATAAACTTCATCGCATTGTTCAGGCATGCGAACAACTAGATGTAGATCAATGTCAGAATGTGGTGTGTAGGTAAAACCTGCATTGCTGCCAGATACGGTGATATCCTCTAGATCTAGATCACTGAGTCCCAGGCTTTCTTTAAAATCTGCGGCGATCTCAAGAAGTTTTTCACGCACTTCCGGACGCATTTTGTTGTTTCGCCAAATGCGTGGGTTTAACTGATCGTTAAATTTAACAGCATCAGCAAGATTAAAAGAATCTAATTCCAGAATATTCATAGGTGTTTTAGGATATCAACTTGTATTTATTGTCAACAGTTGATCTAAGTTTTTGATATTGGGGTCAAAATAAAAGCCCTTGCGGGCTTTTATTATTTTTTAGATTTAGATTTGGATTTAAGTGGCTTGCCCTTGACTGGCTCAGGCGGTTTTGCTGGATTAACAGTTGCGGCGATCTGTGGTGGTGTGTACTGTGTGGTTGCTTGCCCAGTGCCGTCCACAGGAGCCACCGCAGCACCAGCCTGGGCCATGGCATGCAGTTCTTTATAAACGTTTTCCTGTGCTTGGTAGTCAAACACATAAGTTCCGGTATGACGCAGTAGAACACGCTTGTCGACCCAGACTTTACCACCGATGTCACGCCAGTTTTCGCAGAACATCCAGTCCTCACTGTAGTAGCGATTTTCGCGAACAGCAGTATCAAAATAGGTTTTCATGTGCGGATCTAGTTCCAGTGGCAGGCCGATGTCGTTTTTAAATGGCTTGACCGCTGGGTGGGATTTAAGTTTTTCAAACACATGACGCTTGATCAATAAAAATCCAGTGCCAGTTTTAGTAACTTCTTGTAGTCCATCGGGGCCTTCTTCGGCACCGTCAAAACCATTAACACACCACTTAATTGGTAAGGATTTCATTGGATATAATCCGCCAATAACATCAACATCGCGATTTAGCAAGACCAGCAAATGCCAAGGTTCCCAACCAATGTCGGCATCGATAAACATCAGGTGTGTTGAATCGGGATTGGTAAGAAACTTGGCAGTAAGAGTATTACGTGCCCGAGTGATCAAGGACTCATTGGTCATTGTTTCCAGTGTCCAATCAATGCCCAATTGTCGTGCGGTGTTTGACCACTTGATAAAACTCATAAACGTTTGTTCGGTTAGTTGGCCCCCATAGCAGGGCATACAGATATGAACGCGAGTAGTTCGCAAGAAATCAACGTTTACTTGGATTTGACCCTGTCCGGGTGCTTGTTGTGTATCGGCCATGTGTTCCTCTTAAAAGTAAGTACACATATTTAAGAGGGTTTAATTAACGGCTAATTTTTTCGTCAAGGTAGTCTTCTGCTTTGCTGCCCATGGACGCTACTGCTAGGGCACCCAAAGCTGGTAAAAATTCATTTAGTTGTTCTTGACCTTGGATGGTTAAATCTAACATTTTAACCACTGTAGCAGCCAGTTGAGGATTCTTTTGTGTGGCCGGATACAAACTCATGACCAAGGCAGTTTTTCGCTTTTCGTTTAGTGTTGGCCAGGCTGTGCGAATTTCGGTGGCCGAAGTCATGCCGGGCCCAAATTCCACTGTGGGCAAATAGGCCATATAAGCGTGTTGATTCATTGCTGCAGGCTTTTCTTGATCTGTCAGCGGTTGTAGATAGGCCGGTTGTCCATCTTTCTTAACACCGCCTGCTTGTGGTGGCTTGTTGGCATCTTTTTCGCTGCGAACAAAGATTAATTGTGTGTCTTCGGGATTGTAGTTGGCAGTAATTTCTTTTGCTTGAAATGGACTTTTGACTTGAACAAAGTGTCCTGGTTTGACCCCGGCTAATTTGGCAAGTTTTTCTTTAATGGCAAAAGGAAATGGGCGTGTAGAAGTGTCATTGGTAGCAGCTACATAAACATCTGCGCCAGGAAATGCCTGTTGTGCCTGTTGGTATAGTGCGTAATGTCCCGCGTGAAAGGGATGGAATCCACCAGGCATAATAACTACTTGCTTCATAGCAAGTATTTAGCGTTACATGTGTTCCAAAAGCCAAAGGTAAAACGGCGTGGTAAACTTTAAGGTCACCGTTCCGTTGCAGCCCATGTAATTAAAAAAAGGGTCAACCTTATCCTCGGCAGTGCCATTTTGATTGTGAGTATATTTGGCCAGTTGGGTAAAAGTATAGCCCAGCTCGATTTCATCAAAAGACACATTGTTAATTAATATCGCCGCATCTTTAATGATATTTCCCTGCTCGTCGATTCGGGTATGTTCGGCGGTTTTTCCAGTCATGGTCCAGGACAATTGATGTTCGGCATCGTCGTCATCGTTAAACTCATAATTGAACGTTTCGGTGTCTTTGACCCAGTCATTATGATAGACCGTTTGGTCATTGAATTTTATTTCTAGACCTAGTTGCGCTGAGGGATCTGTGGGTTTGATTTCACATTCAACTTTACAAGTAGACATATTAGTAGTTTAAAATAATAGAGTCGATGGTGCCAGCAACAAAATCAGTAACTCTAGCCCGCATCCAGGTATAATTGCCGGTAAGGCTCACTGGGTATACGCCCGATGCCGGTGCTAACGAATTATCAAATTGATTGACCTCTACCCAACGTGCAGCTTCCCAAGTTTGATCTAGTGTGGCTTCCAGTGTAATCACACCTTGAAATCCAGTTATGCGTTGATAAACTGTTTGAATAGCACCTTGTCCACGATAGTAGCCCACAGCCTTGGCGCCATCGCTGTTAAAATCCAAACTGGACCCGTCGTAGTTGCCCGAAGGAACGCCGTGCTGAGTCAGGGATAAGATCTCAAGGTTATTAACATTCATTATGCTCGTTCAACTTCCACAATAACACCAGAACCCAGCAGCTCTTCGGTAACTGATTGTAGCGCATCACAAACATCATTGTTGGCAATTGCAGCTACACTGGCAGCTTCGTCCTTTTCCCGGATTAGTTTGGAGAGTTTGATTACAATTACTTCTTCGTGTATTTTTGCCATAGTAAACTATTTAGCAATGATCTGCATGGTGCAGCGAGAAATATTGGGCCTGACCATATTTAAAAAAAGCAATTCACCATCGTCGTTGTGATCAATGAAAAAATGGCGTTGGGTCCACGTGGCTCGGTGACTGCTGGCCAAAATCCAATAGATCAACCCCGGGCTCATGCGTATGTTTTCACGGGATTTTAAATAGTCTATTAAAGTTTTTTTCTCTAGATCAGTTAGTTTTAAAGATCTAAAATAGGTTCTTTGTGACCACCGTGGGTTTTTTAATAGAATTGTGTCCCGGGGTCCTGTCACTACCGCACGATATATTTGAAAGTTGTCGAGAAAATCAATGTCTTGAATTGTTTTTAAAATATCAATGTCGTTGGCATAGACATATCCACGATCGTACGATACTACAAATTTAATTTTATCTTTAACGCTGGTTAATAAGTTTCCCAGCGTTCGTAGTCGTTCAACATCTACAGGGGTAATTTCATATTTAATTCGACCAGTTCTTCCGTGCCATTGTAAATCATGTTGGCGCCAGAGATTTCTTTGCTTTACTGTGCGATCAAGTTGTTCGATGTTGAGTCCGCGTAGAGCAGTAATTTCTGACAAATTAAATCTTGCATTGTATTGATATTTGTCAAAAAATAATCGGTTAGTTTCTACGGAAAAAATTTCTATGTCAGACAACCCCAATCCCTTCGTTGTTTTCATTAGTCAATCGATAGTTAACATTGTCAAATACAATATCATCGCCACTTAAATTGACCTGTATGCTACAGTCTCGTAGATTTTCAAATAGTATTTTCTTTGACATTGGAACCCGAATTAATTCATCAATTTTACGACTCAATGGTCTAGCACCCATTAAAGGATCGTAACCTTTATCGGCAAGATAATCAATGACTGGCTCACTCAGCATGATTTTAATATTTTTAGTATTTAGACTGGTTTGTAATTCGCTGACAAATTTGACAACAATTTTCTTAATTGCCAGTTTGTCTAGTTTAACAAACTTGCAGATTTTGTCAATACGATTGCGTAGCTCAGGCAGGAAAAAGTCCTTCAAGGCCCGATCGTCCTCACCAGTTTTATCTAGGCTACCAAAACCGATGGAATTTTTCTCGCTGGCTGCGGCACCCAGATTTGACGTCATGATAATGATACAATTTTTAATATTGACTGTTTTTCCATTGGAGCCGGTGAGATGTCCCTCGTCGAGCATCTGTAAGAATATACTGACAACGTCGGGGTGTGCTTTTTCTATTTCATCAAACAACAGCACAGCATAGGGATTTTTTGACAGGTCAGAAATCAATCTTCCGCCGCCTACCTGCCCGCTTTCGAATCCAACATATCCCGGTGGAGAACCAATTAAACTGGACACGGTATGACGCTCTTGATATTCACTCATGTCATAGCGCAGTAACTTCATATCTAGGTGTTCGCTTAACAGTTTGGCCAGTTCTGTTTTGCCAGTGCCGGTTGGTCCTAAAAATAAGAAACTAGCTATGGGCTTGTGGTTATTGCCAATTCCCGAAAAGTTAACATAAACACGATCTAGTACTGTATCAACAGCAGAATCTTGACCATACAATTTTTGTTTGATGTTACTTTCTAGGTCATTGATTTTGACACTACGTTCGTTTTGTAGTTTGTCCAGGGGGATTCCCATGATTTTACTAAGTTGTTCTTCAATCATGGTTTTATTAATGGTTACATTTCCTTGGTCTCGAACACGCTGCCTAGCACATGCGCCGTCAATAAGATCAATTGATTTGTCGGGATTTTTTCTATCATGAATGTAGCGTTTTGACAACTCAACCGCGGCGGTGATAGCATCTGTGTTAATCATGACATTATGAAAAGATTCTAGCCTGGGGCTCAGGCCAATGAGAATTTGTTCGGTGACGCTGTCACTTGGCTCATCAATACCAACACGATGAAATCTACGCATCAGTGCGCGATCTTTTTCAAAACTTTCGTAATACTCTTCCCAGGTTGTTGATGCTACAACTTTTAAACTGCCCTTGGTAATGGCCGGCTTTAGCATGTTGGCAAAATCTAGACTGTTGTTACTGGCACCACCAGCACCACGCATGGTATGTGCTTCGTCGATGAATAGAATACAATTTTTCTTAGATTCCAGTGCGCCAATTACCTGTTTAAATTTTTCTTCAAAGTCTCCGCGATATTTAGAACCAGCAACCAGCGAGCTCATTTCCAAGGACCATACTTCGTAGTTCTTAAGAAAACTAGGCACATTGTTTTTTACAATCTCCTGGGCCAGGCCTTCGATGATCGCAGTTTTGCCTACCCCAGGGTCACCTACCATAAGCACATTGGCCTTAAACCGTCGTGCCAGCACGGTGATCATGTCGTCGAGCTCTTGGCTGCGACCAATCATGGGCTCCAGACGATCTTCGGCAGCCAGACGAGTTAGGTTAAGGCAATATTCGTCTAGAATTTCTGCGGCCTGGCTGTCCGACAGCTTTTGTGCTTCGGCGTGTTCGTAGTGCTCTTGCCAGAACTTGGCGAAATCCTGTGTTCTCACACCATATTTTAACAAAAAGTAGTGTGCGTGACTGTTATTTTCGCCCATGATGGCCAAATATAAATCAATGGTGGTCAATGTTTTGCGACCGGTAAAGACCACCTGTGTCAGTGCGCGATTAAACACACGTTCTATGGCCACAGTTTTTTTGGGAGCCACAACCACCGGTTTAACCAAATTAGTTAGGCCATTTAGGTAGACCGATAATTCATTGTCAAAGAGCTGTGTTTCAACACCAAATTTATCCAGGCATAGTCTAAAGGGTTTATGACGCAACAGGGACAATAATAGATGCTCGGTTAGCATGTATTCATGACTGTATTCCTGTGCAATTTTAACTGCTGAATCAATGATTTGCTCAATTTCGGGACTTTGCATGATTGACGCCTAAAAAGTTAGTTTCTATAATTATACACTAATCTAAAATATTTAGCGACCAGATTCTTGCCTAATTCTGGTAAGTAAATCTTCTGGAATGTTTTGTGGGATTTCGCATTGTATGCGTATTAACATGTCTCCGGGATTATTGGACCTATCGGGAATACCTCGACCGCGGCATCTTAATATTTGTCCAGGTTGTGTCATGGGAGGAACGGTCACTGTTAATTCTCGATTTAATATGTCTCGAACTACAATACTTCCCCCTGCTATCAAATCCCAGACTTTGACTTTTTGGTCGGTATGAAGGTTAAATCCTGTGCGCTGCCAACGAGGATTTGGGTGTATTCTAAAAGTCACTATTAGATCTACCCCGCCGGGTGCCAGCCCCGGGTACACCACCGAAGAACCATCATCGATACCCGGGGGAATTTCAATTTCAACTATTTGGCTGCCGGCCGAGCTGCCCACGCTTACTGTTTTTTTACCTCCGGCAACTACATCGGATAACTGTATCCAAAGACTCATTCGTGCTTGACCAGGCCTGGCCTGTTGTGGCCGATGAAATTGGGCACCAAACATATTAAATATGGTGCCAAAATCAAATGATTGGTTGTGTGTACTGAACCCTGTAAATTCCGGGCGCGGGTTATCGTATGCGGTACGTTGTGCAGGATCACTTAACACACGATATGCTTCTTCAACTTCTTGAAATTGTTCTGTAGTACCACCTTTGTCGGGATGGACTGCGCTGGCCTTTTTTCTGTAGGCTCGTTTAATTTCATCAGCAGTAGCGGTTTTACCTACACCTAGAGTTGAATAATAATCTTTCACCTAGTAATTATACGGAAATATAAAGAGCCAAACAATAAAAATTAGGGCTTAATATAAAGCCCTAATTAAATTTAAATAATTTTATTTTAAATTATTTCTTGGGTGGGATTTTAGTGCCTTCTTTTTTCTCATGAACCTTTATGGTCTTGCATTTTTCTTTAGTAGTGCCGTCTTTGTTTTTAACAGGTTTGTTGTCTTTTCCCATTACTGGTTTACAAACTTCTTTGGTCTTGGTTTCTGCTGACACAGCCGAAGCAGCAAAAACAGCAACGGCCAGGGCAATTAATAGATGTTTCATTTTGGTTTCCTTTTATTGTATTTCAAAATTTAATTT
>Ga0129333_10001673_pt1 | contig 20299 bp, 18 predicted proteins | sample CPB6_08_DNA_FD_94474 | JGI IMG/M metagenome (GOLD analysis project Ga0129333, IMG submission 94474) | Freshwater to marine salinity gradient microbial communities from Chesapeake Bay, USA - CPBay_Sum_0.6_0.8_DNA | ecosystem: Environmental > Aquatic > Marine > Coastal | place: USA: Chesapeake... | reverse complement strand
TGCTGGCTAGAACAGTTGCAGACGCACTTGTGGTTTCCCTGGCAATGACCAGAAGTCCACACTGGGATATTCCACTAGCGCTTGCAATTGGAGCATTGCAAGCTGGAAATACATGAAATCCGTTTATGCTTCGGGTCGAGCCCAGCCGGCCACCAAGAATACAGGAATTGGTGCCATCAGCAACGTTAGAACTTCCTCCTGCTACAACGCTATTTGTGGCTGCTGCCAGATTGGAATTGCCACCCAAGACAGCTGATTGTATGCCAGATGCTGTATTAAACAGACCGCCGCCAACGAACGCATGAGAGCTGGTGGCGGTGTTGTTGTCACCTCCAACTATGGCAGATCCCGATGAGGTGGCCCCATTATTGGAGCCACTCAAAATTCCTGAGTTGGTTCCAGATGCGACACGGGTTGAGATTGTGCGAGACTTTTGCAAATCAGTAGCAAACTGGCCTCTCTTACTTCCGCCAACAACTGTTCCGTCTGGCACGTTGGCCAATATTGCCCCCGCGCCCTTGACCACCAAGGCAATGTCAGCATTAGTGGCACTGATGTTGCCGCCGTTGATCTCAGTGACCGGCGTTGTGCTGTTGAGGCCATCACTGCGCAATCTGGCGACCAGTCGCAGCAGCTGTGCGGGCCAGCCAGCGGAGTTCAGGTTCATGTCAGATCACCACCGAACGCTGCAACACGGACGGTCCCACTGGTCGGCTGAACCGTAATCGTCGCGCCGAGTTTCCATGTTGCACTTGGTAGCACCAGATCGGTGTATGGCGTCACCAGACGGTAGGCCTTGGTGGTGTTGTTGCCTGTCGTCGCGGTAATGGTGATCTGATCGAATAGATCCCATTGCGTGCCGTCCCACAGGAACAGGTTCACCAGGGCGCCTGCGGTCTGCACGGTGCCCTGCACGTTGACGCTCAGCACGCGCGTGCCCGCTGCGACCCCGGTGAGCAGATCGGTGATCGTGCCGGTGCCATCCGTTGCAGTGTTTGCCGTCTGCAGCGAGCAACGTCCGATGCGTGGCGTTGAGATGTAGCTGGGATTGGCTGCCATGGTTCAGATGCTGGTGATATTCAGGAAAAGATTTGCGCCGGGGGAGGAGCTGCCGCCAGTCGACGTTTGCCATGCAGTGTCGTAGTTGGTCGCGCTGAGCTTCGTGAGCACCTGCCCAATGGTGCCGCCCGTCGGCACGCCTGGCCCTGCAGGCCCGGCTGGACCTTGTGGGCCCGTGGCGCCAGTCGGGCCAGTGGGGCCGGCTGGGCCCTGCGGACCAACCAGCGAGGCCATGTTCGTCAGCTGAGAGCCGTCGATCGCCGGCAGTCGGCCGGCGCCGTCCAGCTGCACCACGTTGCCAGCGCCGGTGCCGACGTTCAGAGCGGCAGCGGTTCCCAATGTGGGCCGGCCGCCCAGATCGGAGTAGGCGCCGGAGAGTGCCACGCTGGCCAGGGTCGGCGCGGTGTAGCTGATGACGCCCGTGGCCGAGTCGTAGGCCAGCGAGCCGCTAGCGCTGATCGACTGCCTGGCGCGGGCCTGGCTGAAATACAGGTTGACGCTGCCCTCGGGCACTGCGTCTGTACTGCCGGGGCTGGCGCTGATCTCGATGTAAGCGCTGCCGCTCCAGCGGTAGGTTTTGCCGTTGTCGCGGGCGACGTAGATTTTCCCGCTCTCGCCCGTTGCCGGAAACGCCGCCAGATTCGCGAACTCCAGCACATCGTCCACATAGGACGGCAGCAGCGCCGCCGGGATCAGCCCGGAGCCGTCCAGTCGCGCGAGCCCGTTCGGCGCGTTCAGCGACAGCTCGATGTTCCGGCTGCGGGTCCAGAACCCCGCGCCGTCCTGCGTGCTGGTGTCGCTGACCGTCAGTGGCTGCCCCGCGGTTGCCGTCAGCCCCGCCAGGAACCGACCGTCCGCGTAGGTCCTGACCGCGAACTGGGTTGGCGCGGTGTTGCCGTCGCTGGTGCCGGTGCTGGCCAGCAGCGAGGCACTGTTGCTCACCTCCTGCAGCTGCACGCCGACAGTCGAGGCGCCACCGTTCCGGCTGAACGGCCCGATGGCGTTGAGGCCGGACAGGTTGAACTGGTTGGTGTTGATCGTGACCGCGCCGGTTGTCCCGTCCACCGCGAACGCGCCGCCGGCAATGCGCACATCGCCCACGTCGTTGACGATCAGGCCGAACACGCGACCGAGATTCCGTTCGACCGCTTCATTGCCACGGATCGGAACGCCGCCGTTCCAGGGCAGCGCCGAGTAGTTGGTGCCGCTGCCGACGTAGTTCGCCGAGTGACAGCCGGCGCTGATCTGCGACCGCTGCCGGAAGTCGGCCGTTGCACCCTGCGCCACGTTGCCCGCCAGGCCGGTGCCGCTCGGGTTGTAGAAGCTCACTCGGTAGCCCGCCCGGGTCGGCGCCGTATCGGCCACCACGCTGCCGGTGGCATCGATCGGGCTGCTGGATTGGACGACGTAGGGATTGCCACCGAGCAGCATGATCTGCCCCGGCGCGGGCCGGCTGCTGGAGCCCAAGCGGTTCGCCGACAGGCTGACCACATCGACGGTGGTGGCACCGCTAGACGCAGCGACACGGAGAGAGCCGGTGTAGAGCGCTGTGCCGCTGTAGCCGTCGGCCACCAGGCCATAGATGCCGAACTCACTGGCACCACCGCCGCTGAGCGTCGCCTGGCCGCCGGTCTCGCACTGGACATGCCAAGTGCCGAACAAGCCGAAGAAAGACACCAGCTCGGCATAGGCGTCGTTCCGCACAACGCAACCGGGGCCCCCGAGGTTCTGCTGGGTGAAGCCGTAGCAGAGGATGGACCGCAGCGGGCTGGTCGGATGGCATGCTGCACCATCCACCAGCACACCGCCGCCGGTGTCGCCGGTGCTGGTGCTGCCGCCCAGGCCCGCGTCGTCCTCAGCGGTGATGCTGGCGCAGTCTTTGATGTAGGGGCTGGCGGTCAGGATCACGCCCTGCCCGCCATTTGCCAGCTCGTTCAGGCGCACCGCCCAGGCCCTGGTTCCGACTGTTGAGTCTGTCGAGCTGGTATCGGTTGCCTGGTGGCCCGCAAAGCGGAAGTCAGCCACCATGCAACCGGAGTCCAGAGCAAAGAACCCGTTGAGTTCTTGACCACTGGCCGGCTCAATCACCGTGCCTCGCTGACTGGCTCCCTTGACCAGAATGTCAGGCTTGGTCCTGAATGGCAGGGAACTCTCTACGAACCGGCCCGGCCCAACCTTGATTCGAGCCCGAGCACCAGGGTTAGCAGTGACGTAGGCATTGGCTGCTGCCACTGCGGCGCCGATCGTCAGGAATGGTTCACCCTCGCTTGTGCCGTTATTGCTGTCGCTTGCGGTGATGCGCTTTGAGACATAGAAACAAGTCGCATCACGGAAGGCGTCAAGCCTGGCCTTGAGTTCCGCAAACCTGCTGTCATCACCAGCCGCCGCTGTGCCTGCCGTGGTGCCGACGGCGACGCCGACGGCCTTCGTCCCGGCGTCGTAGGTGGCCGGAGCCGTGGCAGTGATGACGCCCGATGGACCCTGCGGACCAGTGGCGCCGGTTGCGCCAGCGGGGCCTTGGGGACCTGCAATACCCTGCGGGCCCTGCGCCCCAGTGGCGCCCGCCGGCCCAGGTGGCCCCTGCGGTCCAGGTGCTGTCAGTTCAACGGTTGTCGGGACGCTGGCGGCGTTGACAACGACCTCAACCTGGTTGCTCATTGATCGTCCGTCAGGCCAACATCAAGCACGGCCGGACCCTCCAGCCAGTAATCCGCTTCCCCGTCCGGCTCAATCACCAGCAAGTCCCAGAATCCGCTCCTAGTAATCAGCCGTGTCTGCGCGCGCGTGAGTGACAGTTTGATGCTGCCCGTCGCGCGATTGACATACGTCACGGTCAGGTCTGCCAGCTTGAGCCGGCGCTTTTCGTCGCGCCAAACCTGAGCCAACACCGTATAGCCGGTCAGGTTCACAGGCTGGCCACCAGCCTTCAGCGTCAACGACTCCTCAAGCGTTGCTCGCTGAGGGATGCGCAGGGTGTAGGTGCCAGGCTGGATCCGTGCCATAACTTAGCTTTCCAGCTCAGTCGCCTCAGCCGACTTGTCAGACCGCGATCGCTTCGCCTTAGGTGCAGGCTCTTGTGCCGACTCCGGCTCCCGCTGGCTCATGGCCACCAGCATCTGCTCAACCGTCACGCCCTGGGGCATCGCAAACGAAGCCATTGCTCAGTCCTCGTAGATAGTAAAAAGCCCCACGGCGCACGAATGCACCGCAGGGCGTGTTGAATCAGTAGGCCAGATCCACGCTGATCGTGTTGACGCCAGCGGGAGCGTTTGCATCGGTGCCAGCGTTGGCGCGGATCGCCACGACGCGCACGTCTCCGGAAGTGATCGACGCACCGGCTGCAGCCAGTGCACGGACTTGAGCGCCGGACAGCGCGATCTCCTGGATACCAGGCGCGCAGGTGATCACGGCGATGGTGGCGTAGTGGCTGTTATTCACGGTCCCGCCTTCGGGAACATGAGCCACCTGCACGGTGTACTGCCCGGCAGCCGAGGCATTGCCACGAGCCACCAGCTTGAACGTGTCCTGAGCCTCCAGGCGGGTGTTCAGGATCCGGGCAGCACCGGTGCGGGTTTCAGCGGCACGGCCTCGGGTGCCAGCAGCGACGGGGCCCACCAGGACGGTGGCCGCGTCGAGCGTATAGCCCCTGCGGGGCAGAAGGCCTGCGGAGCGAGCTCCCATGATGTGTTACCTCAGGGTGAATAGAAGGGATCAGGCCACCACGGCCGCGTCAGTCACGCCGGTCAGGCGGGCAGCAGATCGGCCGTTGTAGACAGCCATGCCGCAGTACCACTCGATGCGGGTGCGATCGACCGGTGCATCCGACACTTCGCCGAGCTGCCGCACGCTGACACCGAACTGGCCACGGGCGCGGCCTTGAATGGCGGTGGTGAGCAGATCACCGAATGCCACGCAATAGATACTGGTGGAGCTCGATACTTCGGTGAAGGGCTGAATCGGCTGATTCTGTGCGTTGACGTCCGTCACGATGATCGGCACGTCGCCGTACTGGGTCACGCGACGCCCGAACTCATCCAGGGTGTAGTTGATGAATCCACCGATGGAGGAGTTGCGGCTGGCGGTGTTGAGGCGCCGACGCATTTTCTTGTTCATGATCAGATACTTCTGACCACCCATCGCGTCACAGGCGTCGATCAGCTCATCCTGTGCGGAGAGCGACAGAGCGCCACCCATGCTGATCGCCTGGGAGCTGCCGGTATTGATGCGACGACGCAGGCCATCGAAGGCGCGAGGATTGGTGCTCTCGTCACCGTTGATAAACTGATCCTCGAAGGTCATCCGCAGGGAGCGGACCTTCATGCGCACCTGATCGGCGACAGCCTGAGGGCCACGCATGTCGATGATGGCGGTGTCTACATCGACCTCCGCACCCATGATCTTCAGCTTCTCGGCCTGGGGATTCATCACCCCATAGGTGGCCTCAAGGGTTTCGTTGATGCCACGGAAGCCGACGGCCGGCAGCTCGCCTTCCTGGTCGTAGAAGACGCCTTCGCCTTCGATGTCCTGAAAGGGCACGACGCCCATCAGGTCACCCTCGGAGAGTTCGGAGATAACGGCGAGACGGGCCGGATCACGCTCCGACTTGGCCGCCTCCAGAAGAGTCAGTCCCATTGGTAGAGAATTGGGGTGTTGGTTTCGGTGGCGTCACGCCAGCTGGGGTGCATCACGCTTCCCCGTATCGCCGCAAGTTGCCCGCAGCCGCAAGCCACGGGCACGGCTTGCTCAGGACTTGCGGCCGAAGGCCACCTGAAACTTCTCAGCAGTGCTCAGGCGCGACAGATCCTGTCCGCTGCTGACGCGGCCGTCGAAGCCACCGCGGGCACCACCGCCGGAGCCATAGCGGGGCTTGAAGTGGATCCCATGCACGGGATCGTCGCGGAGCTTGGAGAAGAAATCCTTTACGGTGACCCGCTTGTTAGTCTCTGGATCCAGCAGTGGCAGGCCGTTTTCGTCCTTGATGTAGCGGCCGCTAGTGTCTTCCGCGATCCGGTCGCCATGCAACAGCCAGACGTAATCGAACGGCGTGCGGCCATCGACGCTGGAGGCTTCCAGTAGGCCATCAGCAGCAAGAAAGTCCCGCTCTGCCTTGACGCGCAGGGCCTCGCGTTCGGCCGCCTGGGCGCGGGTCTGGGCCTCACTGAGCACCTTCGCGGTCTTGTCTTCCAGCTGCTTCTGCATCTGCTGGATCTTGAGGTTCGCCCGCTCTTCGGCCAGTAGGCGATCCTGCTCCGCTTTCTCGGCCCGGCGCTGAGCCTCTTCGAGGACCTTCGGGTTGGCGTCTCCGATCTCCTTGAGTTGAGCTTGTGCCGCCTGTGCACGGCTCCGCTCACGACGGGCCTCCTCTCGTAGGTTCTCAGCCAGCTTGCGCAGCTTGGTCAGTTCGTCGGCGTTGTCGTCGCCATTGGTGGCCGTGTCTTCCGGTGCAGCACCGCCGCCGTCGATCTCACCAGGAGGATTGGCGTCAACAGTGGGCCAGGGGTGGGGGAAACGCATAGCGTCACGCTTTCATCGCCCGCTAGCTTTCCGAGCCTGTTGTTTCTGCTGCAGCCGGATACGTTGCGTCGCGATCCGCATTTGCGCGGCTTCCACCAGGGCAGCCTGTGCATCGGTGGTCTGTTGCAGCTGCTCGGTCATGGCCTCAAGTCGGCATCGGTGAAGCCCATCGCCAGGCAGACTCGGCGGCAGTAGTCGGGCTCACCCCAGTCGCTGACGGTGTAGAGCTCACTGCCCTCGAACTCCTCTACCGGCGACACTCCGATGCGGCGCATCCGATGCGCTTCGATGTCGCGCGAGTAGGAAGCTGGGTCATAGGTGTAGTCCTCGCGGTACTCCGGCTGCTGATTCGGCACCCGCCAGGTGCCGTACCGGAACGGAAGGTTGGTGTCGAAGAAGTCTTGGTTGCCGACCGCCCCAGGCGCATAGGCCCCTCCCGCGCTGGTGTCTTCCATGACCCACCGCAGCGACGACGGGATGGGACGCACGACGCCACCAATCAGGGACTGCCAGGCGTTGATGCTCTCGGCGGACAGGTAGGCGGTGTTCTCTGGGTTGATCGAGAAGTTGTAGACCTCCGGCGTGTTTGCGTCTGAATAGAGCGCATACATGCCGACACGGCCGCCACTGATGGACGGCGTGAACACCGGAACGTCAACGGGAGCAACGAGAATCGCGCCGGATGGCGAGAGCGCACCGGTCTGCACAATGCGCCGCTCCGTCTGCGCTGGTGGCAGAATGGTGTTGAGCAGCGATGACATCTTGGAGGGAAAACTGATCTCTCTGATTCGGCTATTGCTGCAGATAAAGCAGCGCTTCACGCTAGAAGATCGAATATCAGTAGTGAATGATTGCAGATCAGAGTAATAGACCGCGCTGCCAGGCGTCGGCTGATACGGGGGGCCGTAATCAGGGAATGTGGCCGAAGCGAAATCCCTGCCCAAGATGTCTGTGCTGGTTGGGCCGTTGACCGGCACGTAATCATTGACGGCCGCCATGCTGTTGTAAGCGACAAACAGCACAACGAATCGATCCTCGCCCGCCGGCAGGATGATGATGTTAAAAGCGTCAACCTGACCACAGAAGACATTCGCCGCTACTGATTGCAGGGGCGATTGGCCTTGCACGTACGGGAATCCCGAGTAGGTCGGAATCAGCTGAGCCTGCGTGTTTCCGTGTTCAATCTCGACATACTGTGACCCGTTGCCGCAATAGAGGCGAGTAGTGCGCCTGTAGCCGATCAGCAGATTCTGAACACGCGCAACCGCTGGACCTGACACCAGCACGGGCGGATTTGGGCCAAGAGCTGGCTGGATCGTAAAAGATTGGAACCCGTACGTCACGCCATCATTGAATAGCGGTTCGTCAGTGGTGAACCGCCACAGGTGGCCGATGTTGCGCTGTCCCGTTGGCACCGCTGCCGGCTCCGGCCTCACCCACCGCTGCGAGCTGGCGCCAAACTTCCTGAGCTGCGGCCTGGGGCGCAATGACGGCCGCGGGCGTGGCTCGGGCTGTCCCTGCAGTCGGCGGCGATTCCCCAGGATCCGTTCCTTGACCGCTTCGAGGATGGCAAATGGCACATCCTCCAGGTCAACCTTGAGGGTCACGGCTTCACGCCAAACGTGAACTGAAAGCCTCGGGTCTGGCCGGATGCAAGCACGATCGGCGTGGGAAACAAGCGCACCGCATAGGGCCTGGTCCGCGCGGTGCCGATCTTGATAATCATGGCGTCGAACTGAAACCCGGCACCGCTAGCAGGACCGAACTGCCCGGAGATCACCGGCGACTCCCATCGGCCCGTGGTGGTGTTCAGCGCCCCGGCGGCAATGGTGCCGGTAGCAGCGACGTAGCCACCAGTGGCGGCGATCTCTGCCGCCTCCCATTGCGTGACGGTGCTGGCGATGGTCAGGGTGCCGGTGGTGGCGCAGAAGACCTTGTAGCTCTGGCCGCTGAGCACAAGGCCATGCTCGTATTGAAGTTCGCCTGGGGTGATGGTGAAGGTCATGGTCAGGCCACCGTGAAGGTGAAGATGCCGGAAGCGTTCCAGACGATCTTGAAGTCCGTCCCATCGCCTGCCGTCTCGGTTCCGCCGAAGTCGATAAAGGCCAACGGCGGATCATTGGTGTCGCTGTCGTTGTAGAGAATCGCAGCCACAGCGCTGATACTGCCACCAGAGGCGGACCAGGTGACGTCGTTGGCGTCGAACGTGGCATCGTTCGTGGTGGTTGTTGCCACGGTCACGCCAGAAAGCGTGGCGCCGCCGGTGATGTAGCCATTGCCGTTAGCAACCTCCGTGCCATTGGTGGCCGCCAAGGTGGTGTGCGTGGCGTTGAATGTCGCCGCCGACATCAGTCGGACTTTGTATGTGTCACCGGCAGCGTTGCTGCCATCAGCGAACAGCTTCGCGGTGTGGTTGTAAAGGCTGATGGTGACAGGCACGGCGGGCTAGACCTAGTGGCCTAGGTTTCCGTGTCACCGATCGGCAAACGCTGCAGCCGGTGGCGTGAATGCGCTGGTGTAGCGCGCGATCCCCTTGGTAACACGGATCTCGTCCGTGATCTCTCTGGAGTTGCTGTTGGCGCCGTCGAAGGAATAGCAGACGTAGAAGTATCCGCCAGCAGACCAGTCGAACTGAGCAGACGCGGAGATCGTCGCGCTACCGGCCAGCTGGCCATCCACATAGATTTGCATGGCGGTTCCATTGCGAACAACGGCCACATGCCTCCATTGGTTGAAGGTGTATGTCGAACTTGTGCTGAAGAGCGTGGTCCCGCCGGTTGACGTGTTGCACGCCACCAGGAAGCGCTGGGGACCGTTCGTGTCATCGAATCTGATACTGCAGGCGTTGGTGCCCCACGACGACGCATTGCCGATCAGCGCGGCGTAGACATTGCTCTGATCCGAGCAGTATGTGAAGAACTCAATCGTGAACGGTGATGTCCCCATGTTGAAGACACCGTTTGAGGCGATGCGCAGATAGCCGCCGCTCACTGCAGTAGTCAGTGCGCCGGTGCCATATTTCTTGTTTGCTGTGGTGATCTTCGCGCCGCCGACAACCTCAACCGTCAGGGCATTAGGCCCGCTGTCGGTGAATGTGGTGCTGTCGTTGCTGCCGTCCATGTGCAGCAACAGAGAGACGTTGGCGTAATTCGGATCGACAGCTCCGGTCTGAATCACGGGCACCGATGCTGCAAGTGCGATGTTTGCCGCTGGCACCAGCACACCAGCACCGCGCCGGATGACCGGAGCAGTTGCCGCCAGCTCGATAGTTGCGGCTGGGACGCTGACGATGGTCTTCTGCCGGCCCACCAGGTCGGGAGCCGCGCCAGCCACGACGACAGCTGCAGTAGGCACTGTCACGGTGGCGCCGCTTGCCACAGCGGGAGCCGCAGCCTCGACCTGCAAGGCGGCGGCAGGTACTGCCACGCGCGCGCCTGTGCTGATCGCCGGTGCGAACGGCGTCAGGGCGACTGTCGCTGCAGGGCTTGCAATGGTCGTAACCCATGCAAACTCCACCACCGGACCTGTTGCCAGGTCAACGACATCAGTGCCAGTGTCTAGCGCATAGTTGAAGTCCGCCACGTCAACCGTGGGGCCAGCGGCGAGGGCGAAGGCGTCCAGCTCCAGCGTGGGGCCGACCAGCTGGGGCGTGCCCTGATAGGTGCCGAAGGTGTCGGCCCCGGTATTGCCCAGCAGCGCGAACACGGCGCCAGGGTTGCGCGGGTCCACGCCGCCGACGGGATAGCTGATGCTGTTCGCCTTCATCGCCACGCTCGTTGATGGCGTCGGAGCTTGCGGCAGCGCCGACGGCGAGGATGCAAGGCGAATCCAGCTGGTGGCGGGTGCTGTGGCGCCGTAGTAGCCGCTCACGCCAAGCAGCATCAGATCGGAGCTGACCACCATGCCGGAGGCATCGAAGGCGTATGACAGGCTGTCGGTGAGGAATGCGACCTCGATGCCGGCGAGGCGGACGTAGACCGTGGACAGCTCCAGTGTCGGCAGCCGATCAAAGCTGGTGACGATGTTGTAGCCGAACGCATGCCCGACATCTAGCGCCGCCTCGCTCTGCCCGAACGCCAACGCAGCGGCCTGCGCAGTGCCCGGCGTGCTGATGTCATCCGGACAGTACGGCATGTCATAGGTGGCCGTTGTGGTGATGGCGTCGATCGGCGACTGACCAGCGGAGTAGAGAACGGTGCCGGTTGCCGTCTTGCTGCTGGTGGACTGCCCACCGATTGCGGCGGCGGTCGCCTCCTGGGGGAGCGGGCGCGATGGGACTGCGGGCTTTCCTTCGCTGGTGGATACCTCGGTGCCTTCGTACCGGAGGGATTGGTATTGCTGAACCAGGCCCGGCACGATGTCGTTATCAGCGCGGTCCTTCAGTGCCCACTGAAACTCTTGCTGGCCCTCCTGGGTGAGGCCACGGCTTATCCATCGGCTGGTTTCGGTTCTTGTCTTCGTGCGCTCTAGTCCACCAGCAATGGGTACGGTGACGGTTTCATACTTCACCACCGTGCGCGTCGTGACTATGCCAGAAGTGGCGTAATTAGGCACGTAGTAAGCGAAAGCCGATCCGTTCTCCTGAATCTTGACGTAATCCGGGATGCTCATGCCCCCGGCAAACTCCATCTCTGAAACTCGCTGCTCCGTGGCTTCGGTGGACAGAACCGGCCCATCCTTCGTGACGTTGTATGTGTACCATGTCACGCCGATGCCGGCCGCGCTAGCGGAGAAGTCAACAGGCCTGAGGTTGTACCTCAGCGTGCTAGACAGAAACCCGGAGTTGATAGCGCCGACGGCAGAGTATTTTGTGTCGATCTTGTACGTTGCAACCTCCTGTTTCTGCTTTTTGCCGTCGGCGTCGGTGTATTCGATTGCCTCGTATCTGGTCTGGCTTTCCGTCCTTGCAGCATTTGAGTAAGCAAAGGCCTGATCCTGCCCCTGAAAGTCGGTGTATCGAATGTAAACGTAATCAGGATCTGAGTACGTCGTGCTTGTGGTCCAGTACGAATCCGGCAGCACCGGTGTTGACGAGTCGCCCGGCTGCCGCTCGACGGCGTTGTAGGTGACGGTGAACTGGTCCGGTGGATCCTGCCCGCCGCTGATCGGCTCGATGCTCACTAGATCATCCTTTGTCAGCACCGGACCGGGCCGGCCCTGACTCAGGCTGATGTCGATGATCTCCAGAGTGTCATCCGGCCGCAGGCGCCCGACGCAGTTCTCTGAGCGGATGAGATCACCGATGATCTGCGCATAACCCTGCGACAGGTCCACCTGCGATAGCAGGTAGCTGCGCGTGAGTGATCGCGTGCCCGGCGTCAACGTCACGCCGATGGCTGCGAGGCAATGCGTGAGCAGCGCCTGGGCTGATAGCGGGTTGCTGCCGGAGGCGAAATAGGTGGCCTTGTCCTTCCGCTCCTTCATCAGGGTCAGCATGCAGCCGACTTCAACCTCCGTCCTGTTGTCGAGCGGGTAGGACGTGGCGCGGATGACCCGCAGCACCTTCGGGAACCGCGTCACCCGATTCAACTGCGGGCAGGCCACCAGGAGATTGACGGCAGTCCCGCGGGCGGGCGACAGCAGGCCTTCGATCGTCAGCCGGCCGGAAGTCATCACCAGCCCGGAACGGTCGCTGATGTGGTTGCTGCCGACATCACCGCTGATGAGGTGGCCCAAGTCGCAGGCGACGATGGCGCGGAGATCAACGGTCATCGGATCTCCTTCAGGTCAATAGAGACGAGGTAGCGCGTGACCCGCGCGCCGCTGACGATCACCGGCGTCTGCTCGATCCGTGGCGGACTGATCGGCCATGCGGCGTTCACTGCCGGCAGGGTGGCGATCTGCTGCTCGTACCAGCCGCGGATGGTGGTGCCGGCGTTGGCGGTGTGCGTCCAGCCCTGCACTCGCCGGATCCGGCTGGCCGCCAGAGGCCCTTTGATGACGTGCGTGCCACCGGCGGTCATCTCTGCGGTGGGGCCGTCGTCGTAGTCGTTCAGTTGCGCGGTGAGGTTGAGGGTGACGCCACCCAGGGAGTAGGTGCCATAAGTGCTCTCGTTGTCCTGCACCTCCGTCGCGATCGCGTCACTGCGGAGCATGACCGCCAGCTGCTGCGCGGCATCCACGAGCTCGAAGCTGACCGACACGTAGTCGCCGGCAGCGGTGGGTGTCGGCGGCACGGTGAACCAGGCGGCCACGTTGCTCCAGGTCATCCCCCAGAGCTGGCCGGAGGTGTTGACGGTGGAGCCGATCGCCAGTGACACCATGGTGTCGGGATCGCTCAGGCGCGAGGCCCTCCATGCGGCATAGATCCCGTCCAGTTGCAGCCACTCGGCCGGGGTGCAGAGCGCCTTTACGGGCCAGCGCCTGGCGGTCTGACCTGTGAGGCTGTCGCCACCATGGGCGAACGGGAACTCCTGCAACCGGGAGAGCGTGAGGGAGCCGACTGTGACGGGCATGGGTCAGCTCAGAGGAGGCGGCGGAGGACCTGAGCACCTGTGGGCCCCGTGCGCTGCTGAACGTGAACCGACCAGTCGCGGCGGGCCAGGTTGCCGACCTCCTGTCTGAGTTTTCCGACCTCGATTGCCAGCTCTGCCACGCCGGCCCCGCCACCGGCCCCGCTCACGGCGACCGGCGCGCGGCCCTGAGCCTGCAGGCGTGCCGTGACACCGGCGGGGATCACGACGCCAGGCGACGGCGCGCGCCAGATGCTGTTTGCCGGGGCATCGATCAGGCTGAGGCGGCCTGCAGAGAGGAAGGCCTCCTGCCCCAGCTCGTTGATCCGGTATTCCTGGCCTGCCTCGACCGGACCACCAGACCAGCGGGCGCCAGGGAGGGCAGCGGCTGCCTTCAGCGAGCTGTAGAACGCCTGCGCCTGAGTGGCGGCTTGGCCCATGCTGGATGCAACGGCGGAGAACTTGCCGGCCAGGTCAAGGTCTTTGATGCTGCTTGCCGCGGCGGACGCATCACCGAGGTTGTTGGCGATGACGATGGAGCCATCAGCGGCCTGCCCGACGTAGAGCTGTGCTGACTGGGTGTCTTGCATGGCGCGACCGGCCAGGGCGGCGTTCCCCTGCAGGACGCCAGCGATCGACTGGTTGACGGCCAGGATCGCTTGCGATGCAGCGCCGCTGTTCTCCTGTGCGACGGCGTACCCCTTGGCCGCCTGCTCAGCCCGGATGGCGTTGTCGGCAGCACCTTGCCGCAGCAGGACCGCAGCGCGCTCAGCAGACTGCCCCTGCAGGGTGAGGCTGAGTTTCTCCCGCTCGCCCTGGAGGAGGATCTGCTGCTTAGCCTCCAAGGCCTCAGCGGCGTCGATCGCGTTGGCGTCGCCCTTTGCAAGCGCCCCCCTCAGTACAGCTCGCGCCGCCCGTAGGTCTATTTCTGACACCGCCACGGCCCGCTGAGCTTCGAGGGCCTGCTGCCGCTGCTTGATCGCCAGGATCGCCAGCTCCAGCTCCTGCTCGCGCTGCAGCTGCTGATAGCGGGCATCCATCGCGGCGCGGTCCTGCTGGGCGATGCGCGCCTTCAGGGCCCCCAGCTCCTGCTCACTGGCGCCGCGCTCCTGCGCCTTCTGCAGCTCGAACTCCAGGCCGGAGCGGACTACGTCGAAGCGGCTCTGCTCCAGCCCACCGATGGCCTGCAGCGCGGCCGAGAGGGCCTCGGCGTTGCTCAGCCGCTGCTGGCTCACCTCGCGCTCGACGCGCCGGGAGACCTCTGTCAACTCCGCCACGCGCTGCTGCCGTTGCGCCACGGCATTGATGGCCACCAGGGAGCCATTGGTGGCGATGCGGTAGCCGTCCTGTGCCGCCTGTGACTGGAGGCCTGCGCGTGCGGTCTGGGCCTGCAGGTCAGCGGCCTTGCGCTCCAGGGGCTGGGTCTGGTTGAGGAGGGCCAGGGCCCGCTCTCGGCCGGTGATCTGCGCATCAATGCCCTCGATCTGCAGGCTGATCTTGCGCTTCTCCTCCTCGCTGGCGGCCTTGCTTAGCTCAACCTCTGCCTGCAGCCGATCAGCCCTGGCGCTGCTCAGCTCCTGATTGGCCTGGATCCGCGCCTTCTCCTGCTCCAGCGCCAGCAGGGACCGCTGCAGCTCCTGCTCTCGCACCAGGGCACGGAATCGCGCGGTGAGGGCCTCGCGATCACTGGCAGCGATGCGGAGCCGAATGGCCTCCAGCTGACCCTCCCCGGCGCCACGGGCCTGAGCTTGCTTCAGCTCCAGCTCCAGCCCCGCTTTCGTGATGCTGAACCGGGCCTGTTCAGCCTCTCCGATCGCCTGGGTGACGCCCAGCAGGGCCTGACCAGCGGCCAACCGGCCATCAAGTCCCCCGACGGCTTGCTCTGCCTGGATCCGCTCCCTGGTGGCCGCCGTGAGCTGCTCCGTCAGGCTGACCGCCTGTGATGTGACGGCGTTGACGCCTTCGGTGCGGACCTGGATGCCCTGCAGGCCAGCGATCAGCCGGGTGGAAGTGTCCACCTCAACCTGCATGGCGTTGGCGTTGCGGTTGGCAATCTCCGCCATGTCGTTCTTGCCGGCGGCGCGGTATTCGTCCGCCAAGTCCCTGTAGGCCTTGGCCTGTGAATCGGCCTGTTCCTTGACAACCTTGAGAGCATTGATGCGGTCGTTGATGTCTTTCCGCTGCTCACCGGTCAGGCTGGTGGCGGTCTTCAGGGCCTCAAAGGTCTTGAGCGCTTGCTGCTGAACGCCGGTGAATGCGCTTTGCAGTTGCTCCGTTTGTCCCCGGATGGTGTTCAGGTCGGCGGCACGAGAAAAGTTCTCAACGAAGTTGAGCAGTTGCAGAAGGTTGCGGTTGTCGCCTTTGCCAATGCCACTGATCGCGCCTGATGCCCTCTCCGCTGCTGGCGTGACGCTATCAAGCGCCTTCTGTGTTTCCTTGATTCGCTCGTTGAATCCCTTCCCGACGCGATCGGATGCACCGGTGATGGCTCGAAAGGTTTCGTAGGCCACCACGACATAGCCGATCCGCAGCGCCAGCGTCGCCAGGCCACCAAGCAGGGCCGGGAAGTTGGCGATAGCGGCCTTGATGCCACCGGCGAGCGCGACGCGGAATGCACCACCGAGCGCGATGATCTCGGCGATGGCCTTCTGTCCGATCGCGGACGCCATCACGCGCTGATAGATCACCACAGCTGCCGTCGCTGCAGCCACACCACCAGATAGCAGGATGAACGCGGCGGCGGTGTCCTTGACGGGGCCCGGCATGCCGGAGATCACACCGATGACGGCGTTGGCCGCGTCCAGCAGGGGCATTAGCGCGCCGGCTGCGACCTTGCCGAAGGTGTTACCGATGCTGCCGAGGGTGCCGTCCAGCTGCTTCAGCTTCAGCTCGAAGCCCTGCATGGCGTCGCGGTTGCGATCCGTGGCGCCGCGGGTGTTGGCCATCGCATCGGCCATCTTGTTGATCTCCGTGGTGCTCTGATCCAGCAGAGCGACCCACTTCGTCCCGTCATCCTCCCCGCCGAACATGCTCGATGCCAGGCGGATCTTCGCGGCCGGTCCCAACTTGTCGAATGCGCCCTTAAGTGCCAGCAGGGTCTGCCGCATGGGCTTAAGTGTCCCGTCGGCGTTGTAGATGTCCACGCCGAGGGTCTTCATCGCCCTGGCGGCTTCCGCAGCCTGCCCCGAGAGCTTCTGCACCCCGCTGCCGGTTGATGGTGCAGCGCTGGCCAGCTTCGAGAGGCCATTCCGCAGGGTGACGCCAGCCTCTGAGGCGTCGATGCCGGCGTTGGTCAACAGGCCAACCGCGACGCCGAGATCCTCAACCGACAGGCCCAAGGTCTTCGCCACCGGACCGGCGTACTTGAAGGCGTAGCCGAGGCCCTCCACGCTGGCTGCGGAAGCGTTGGCGCCCTGGGTCAGGGCATCCACCACGCGGGTCGCCTGTGATGCCGGCAGGCCGAACTGCTTAAGGGTGGCGGCCACGATTGACCCCATTCGGTCGAAGCTGGTGCCGGTCGCTTCGGCACCGCGAACGATCGCCGCGAGGCTGCCCTTGACCTGATCGACGGTCATGCCGGAGCGGGACAGCTCGGTGACCAGCTGCGCGACCTCCTGAGTGGTGCCGGCTGCGTCGATGCCGACCTGATCGACGATTGCTGCCAGCTCGCCGTAGGCGCCGGCCTCGCCACTGGCGGCGGCAGCCTTGCGCAGCTCGGTATCAAGCGCGGCGTACTGAGTGACGACCGACTGCAGCGCCTGGAATGCAGCACCCGCCGCATTGACAACCGAGTTCGACAGGCTGAACGCCACCCCTTGCACAACGCCATCGAGGAGGCGGAAGCCGTCGGTGCTTTCCGGCAGGCCTGGGGTCTCAACCTTGAGCGCGACCCCGCCCTGTCCCACCTGCTTGCCGGCATCCCCGAGCCTCTTCAGCTCACCCGCCGCCGCCCCCACCGCCGACGCATCCACCTGCAGCCGGAGCCGCTCGCCGCGGGCCTGGGCCAGCTTGCCCTGCAGCAGGTCGATCTGCTGCTGCGCGGTCTTGAACTCCGCCGAGTCCACCTTGAAGGTGGCGCGGGTGGCTACCAGGGACCGGATCTGCGCCTTCAGGGCGTCGATGTTGGCGTTGGCGGTGGTCAGGCCATCGCTGAGGCCCTTCCCCATCTGATCGCCGGTCTGCTTGGCGGTCTGGCCGACCTTCGCGAACCCGGCAAGGACCTGACTGAAGTCAGCATCAAGCGTGACGGTGTAGTCAGCCATGAATCAGGCCTCCACAGATAGGGTCGGATTGGTCCAGGCCACGACGACCTGATCAATAACGCCGATCCCCTCACCCGGCGGATCACCCTGCAGCGGTGTTGCAGTGGCGCCGGGCAGGAGGGCGATGATCCGCTGCGCCATGGCCTGCAGGGTGGCGGCCGACTGCCAGCCGGCGATGTAGATCCGCCAGGTGGGGTTCAGGATCGTGCTGCTGTAGGTGAGCTGCGGCCCGTAGCCGTTGGGCAGGGCCGTGATGGTCACCTCCACCCCCTCGACCGTGGTGCCGGGCGGCAGGTGCTCCCCGGCGAACAACACCGCGATGGCGGGAATCTGCGCGCCGTCGGTGAAGGTGTAGGTGCCGAGGCCCTGGGAGATGACCGCATCGGCCACCAGGAGGTCGTAGATGGCCTGGGCGGTGGCGGGGAGGGTCATGCCCTCAGGTTTCCGGCAACCTCCCCCAACCGCCCCACCGTCATGGCCCTGCCTCTCAACGAACAGTTCACCCATGAGAACTGGCGTCGGATGATCAACCAGGCCGGCCCGGGTGATGTGGAGGCCCTGCGCAAGATCGCCCACAAGGTCCTCGACTGGGGCATCGCCCAACGCGCCTACGCCATGGCGCAGGCGCGCGCGACGCTCCCGCAGCAGAAGGCCCCCACCGGCGAACCGGCAGGGGCCAACTCAGCAGGCGCTGATCAGAACTCCAGCTCGTAGGGGCCGTAGGCCTTGATGCCAGAGCTCCACTTCACGATCCCACCAGCAGGCGGGGTCTCGTTGAAGCCGGTGATGCGACCGAAGCCGAACGTGGTCTCCGTCTTGCCGACAGGGCCGACGCGGGCGTACTTGATCATCAGGCCCTCGCGGACCGATTCCTTCGATGCTAGGCGCAGCAGCTTGTAGGCCGCATCACTGTGATCGGTCACGCCCTCCAGGGTCCAGCTGAAGCTCTTGCTGGTGGCAATGGAGGTGTCGAACGACTTCGCCTCGTCGTCGTAGGTGACGACGGTTTCCTCGTTCTCACCCTCCTGCGGGGCGGCGTTGGTGAGGCCCAGCAGGCGGATGGGGGTGTCGGTGCCGTCCAGGGCCAGGGCCGGCAGCACGGAGCCCACTACAGACGCCTCGGCGATGTTGGCAGCCGTCAGCGCGTAGGTCAGAGTGAAGGGGCTGCTGGTGGTCACGCTGGCGACCGTGGCCTTGCCGTTGATGCCAGCAAAGGCGCCGGTGAAGCCGGACACCACGATGGTCTGACCGACCGTGAAGCCGTGCGCAGCAGCAAAGGTGAGCGTGACGACGTTGGAGGCCAGCGCGGCCTTCGTGGTGGCCTTGTTGGTGCCAAAGCCGATGCCGAGAGTCGCGACGGTGCCCACCTTGGTCACAGCGGCACTGTTGCTGGCCAGGGTGCTGATGTCCATGAACTTCCCGGCACCAAGGCCACCGAGGTTCAGATCAGCGAAATCCAGCGCATCTTTCTTGATGAGCTGCATGTAGAAGTTGTAGCCGTAGGCCTGCGAATAGACCTGCGCCATGACGGGATCCTGTGGACTTCCCGTCAGCAGTCCCGACATGCACAAGCCGGCCCCGTGGCTTGACGATCGGGCCGGAACACTGACAGCACCTACCCACCGCAAGCCGTGTCAGGCGCCTATCCCCGCGGGGTGTCCTTCGTCCCGCAGGCCAATCCACGCAGGCCCTTCCAGGCCCGTGTCTGGTGGGGTGGGCGCCGCTACTCGCTCGGCTACTTCCGCAGCGTCCTAGAGGCTGAACTAGCCGTCAATCGGGTCTATCGGGAGGCGGCAGAGTGGGCAGAGATGCAGCTGCCGCCGCCCACACTGCGCCTGGCTCAGGCGCGACGGGAACAGCTAGCCAGGTCACAACCTCCGGTTGCTCCGGCGAATGAAACGCCCGAGGCTGACCCGCTGCCGGACCCTCTGCGATCAGGAAGCCCGTCCAGCCGCCCGGCGTGAATCTCGGCGCCAGCAGGATCGCATCGTCAGCCACCAGGGCCAGGGTTGGCGGGGCAGGCTGGCCACGGCCGGAGGTTTCGAGCGCCTCGTAGAAGCAGAGCGCCCAGCCGGGGAACTGCCGCTGGGCGATGAGCGCCAGCATCGCCGCGCCGGCTTCTGCCGGTGGCGCTTCGTCGGGCTCGCGGACGCGGTAGAGGCACAGGTCGTCGACCGACGGCACGGAGCTGCGTTCGGTGGCATTGACCGCAATGAGGGTCTGATGCAGCCAGGCGATGGGCCGCTCTGCGTCGTGAAGCTGGCTCAGGCGGCGCCGAGTGCCTTCTTCGATCGCCTGGAGGATGTAGGCCGTGGTGAGGCTGGCGAATCGCTCGGGGCTGAACTCGGGAGCATCGGGCCAGAGCTCTCGACAGCGCCAGTAGAGGGCTCCCCAGTCGGTGGGCTCTGGGAGTCGGCCGCCATTGGCCCGAGCTTTCCCAGCGTCTCGACCATGGTTTCGACCAGCTCCTCCGGCGTGCGCTGCGGCTGGTTGGCGTTGCGCTCCTGATCGGCGAAGGCGGCGATCGCGTCTCGCAGGGGGCCGGGCACCTTGGCATCGGTGTCCGCCTCAGTCCAGTCCCGGCAACCGGGCAGGCGGTGGGCGATGAGGGCCGTCACGGTCCGCCGGACCTGCTGCGCGTACTCGGCCGATAGCGTCGCCTGGATCCGGGCCACCAGGTCAGCATGGCGCAGGAGGATGCGCTGTTCGGCAGCCTCCAGTGGCACAGGGATCCCCAGCCGTGTCGAGAGGCAACGGATCGCCAGGCGCTGTGCCTCCGTCTCTTCGGTGCCTTCAGCCACCAGGGCGTCAGCGAGGTGGCTGCTCTCCCGGTAGACGGCGGCCTGGTAGTCGCTGTCACGGATTTGGATTTCTTCGCCGGCCCGCAGGGAGCTGTAGACCGGGAACTCCAGGCTGTAGGTGTCCTCTCCGATCGTCGCCGTGACCAGCTGGGTGCGACGCGTCGGCGCCGCAAGGAAGGGGAGCTCTGGCATGACTGCCGGTGGTGGGGTG
>Ga0129333_10001672_pt1 | contig 20301 bp, 31 predicted proteins | sample CPB6_08_DNA_FD_94474 | JGI IMG/M metagenome (GOLD analysis project Ga0129333, IMG submission 94474) | Freshwater to marine salinity gradient microbial communities from Chesapeake Bay, USA - CPBay_Sum_0.6_0.8_DNA | ecosystem: Environmental > Aquatic > Marine > Coastal | place: USA: Chesapeake... | reverse complement strand
GGTTCGAGACGAGAGGTCGTCGAGCCGTGGAACGCGACGAGGCGCAGGTTGATGGCCGCCGTCGTAGGCGTACCGGACGCGTTGTTGAGCCGCGTCGGGGGGACGACATATGCCTCGGTGGCAACGCTCTGGATCGAGTAGTAGACCGAGTTGCCGTCGCCGTCGACTTGGTCGAGCATCGACAGGTCCGAGGCGAGCTCCTGCCCCGTGCGCTTGCCGGTCACCCAGACGGTGATGCGCATCTTCTCGTTGTCGAAGAGGAGGCTCTCGATCTCGATGATGCTGCCGCCCGTCGAGGACACCGACGCGAGCGTGCCGACGTACTCCGGCAGGTCGTTGACCTCGCGGAAGCCGTGCGTCGCGTCCGTGCCGACGTACTCGTAGAACTTGCCGCCAGCCGCCAGCACCGGGCGCGTGCCGGTCGTCGACGCGTACGTGCCGAGCGCCTCGATGTCCGGGCTGACGAGTTGCGTCGCGCCGCTTGAGTCTCGAAACGCCGTCGCCGGCTCGATGACGGTCGCGCTCTTGGTGACGAGGTTGAAGCCCTGGCGCGTGTCGAGCGCCCCCTTCTTGATCGCCTGCACGTTGACGAGCTGCAGCATCTCGGGCGGCTGCACGGAGAAGAGATCGTCCTCCTCGTTGATGCCTCCGACCAGGGGGACGTTGACGACACGCTCTTCCATCACCGGATCTCCAACTGAAGTCGAACGGGGTCGAGAATATCATTCCCGTCCGCGTCCTTGGGGGCGATGTAGCGCAGTCTCATGATCTTCTGACCGAGCGGACCGGCGACCGGCACGAGCTGCAGGTTGGGCACCGCAGCCGGCGCGCTGCTCGCGAGCGGCGTGTTGGTCAGCACCTTCGCGATGTTGAAGCCGTTGGGGATGCGCCCAAGGTTGTGCGGGACGTCGACCGTCTGCCCAGGCCGGAAGACCACGCCCTGGTCGGGCTTGTTCTTGATGAGCGACTTGACCGTCGTCTGGTTGGGCGGGCCGTTGCGGACAGACTCCGTCGTCTGGCGGACAACGTCCTGCAGCTTGTCGACCGTCTCATTGCCGGTCGGCGCCGGCGTGTACTGCTGCGGCTTCGTCTGCGCCATGGCTCACCTCCAGGGGAAGGCGCGGCGGCTCAGGTTGTTGACGTTGCGGATCTTCTCGGGCTGCGAAGCGTCGCGCTCCGAGGCGTGGAGTTGGAAGCGTGAGAAGAGCTCGTCGCGCACCGCCTTGATGGCGGCGGCCTGCTCGATGCTCTCCTCCTTCAGGAGGCACTTGATGGCCGCGTCCTTCACGACCCACTCGTCCCAGCCCGCGCGCCCATCGACGCGGTCCGTGCCGACGAGCATCTTGTACGGCGCGGGGTAGTACCACACGCGGTACGTGCCGCCGATCATGGGGGCGATGCTGATCTTCTCGCGACCGTTCCAGGTATAGACCCGGTAGAGCGGGAGCGACGAGAAGCCTGGGCCGTAGTACTCGTTCGCCTGCCGCAGGATGTTCTGCTGATCCCACTGGTAGCGGCGCAGCGGGTTCCAGAACGTCGTGCTGCCCGAGGACGAGTCGGACGCCCAGACGCCCTTGCACTTGTAGAAGTCGGAGTCGAGCGTGGCGACCACGGTGCCGCCCGCGCCAAGGCCCTGCACGACGGCGAGCGTGGCGGTGTCCACGTTCAGCGACGTCGTGGTGTAGCCGTGACCTGCGCTCGTGAGCGTGACGCCCGTGATGGCGCCCGCGGAGGTGGTCAGCGTCACGGTGGCCGTGACATTCGCGCCCTGCTGCAGGGTCGCGGGGCCGTCGGAGTAGCCCGTGCCGACGCCCAGGACGGTCACCGAGCGGACAACGCCGGTCGGTCCGTCGTTGAGGATGTCGAACTCTCCTTCGCTACTGGCGGCGCTCGAGGGAATGTCGACGTAGCGAAGGAGGTATTCCTGGTCGAAGAGGACGATCCGGTCGTAGAGCTCGGCCCACGACTGGTTGATGTAGGCCTGAACCTCCGCGGACGTCACGAACTGCGAGTTCACCATGTCGGCTTCACGCCGCACGGCCAGTTCGAGTTCAGCGAGCGTCCGGGAGTATGCCATCTGTCAGTCCTCTTCCTCGTATCCGCAGGACTTCACGGCGTCCTTGAAAAGCGCCGCGGCCTGCTCCCACTTGCCCTTGGCTTTCGCCTCTTCGTAGGCCTTGAGCACGGAGCCGAGCTCCGCGTCCATGCCCATCTCCTCGCCCTCGCCTTCGTCGTCGGAAGCGAGGGAAGGGGAGGAGCCGCGCTCCTTCCCCATCCCCGGCTTCTTCTTGCCGATGGCGATCATGAGGGCCATGCCGCCTTTGCCCTTCATCAGGCCGGCACCGACGAAAGGCTGCAGGTGAGCTCAACGCAAAGGCTGCCGGTGACGTCCACCGCGCCCGCGTTTCCGTTGTCGACCTGGTACGACTGCAGCGTGCAGCCGCTCGTGGTGACGCCGGTGACGTGGAAGGCGATCTTCTTCGTCTTGTCGTAGGCGCAGATGTAGCTCGCCTTGACGGAGACCACCGAGGAAACGGTGGACGAGCCGTCGAATACGACATCGTAGACGCCGGCGCCCGCATGCGTCACGGTGAGCCCGCGGCCAGCCACGATGCCGGTGACGTTCCCAGTGGCCCCATCGACGCTGACGCGCGTCGACAGGGTCACCTGCTGGACGATGTTGGTCCCCTTCTGGGGGTACAGGTATCGGTTCAGTGCCATGATTCGGCTCCTTTCTCAGGCCCCGGATCAGGTACCGAAGCCGGTGATGACGATGTTCGCACCGGGGTTGTTGCAGATGAACTGGCCGTAGTGGCCGAAACGCACCTCGTACTGATCGGCGTCGATCACGCGGAGGTAGTCGTTGTTGTCGTAGTCGAGCATCTGCGGCGCCGGGCCGAGCGTGCTGAGCTCCCACGAGGCGAGCTGCATCATGAACGCCTTGTTGCGCGGGCAGAACGGGTCGCTGATGATCTTCATCGGACCGTTCATGCCGTCGTACTCGATGGCCTTGAACGAGATGCCCGCCACGTTCGACTGGACGCGGTCGTAGACGATGTCCGAACCGAGCGCCTTCTTGAGGTTCTGAAGGTCGAGCGGGTTGATGAGGATCGTGTCGGGGTAGCCGACGCCCTGCACCGCGACGCGCGCCTCGGCCTCCATGAGGGCCTCGTTCATCGGGAGGCCCGTCGCCGTGAGGCGCTGGCCCGCGAGGCGAACCGGGTCCGCCGAGCGGTCGAGGCCCCAGAACGGGGTCGCCGTCACAGAGGACGGGATCCACGCCTGGATGCCCGTCACGACGCCGTTGGCCGAGCCGCTCGACGCGACGCCGACACCGCTCGTCTGCAGGTAGTCGCCCGCGCGGACGATGCTGTCGCCAGCCGCGATGGTGCCAGCCGTGACCGTGGCCGCGGTGACCGCGACGCCGTTCGTGAAGCCCTGGACCTGGATGACGCCCGACTGGCGGTTGATGCCGACGACGTACGCGCCGTCGCCGTTCGCGTTGTCGACCGCCGCACCGGCGCCGCCGAAGTCGTGCTGAGCGGCAGCGAGCCAGAACTGCACCTTCATGCCGAGGTTGAAGTAGACCGCGTCGGCAGGCGTCGCGAGCGTGAACGTGAGCACGCCGGCGGCAACCGCCGGGGCCGGGCTCGCCGCGATGACGCCGCGAACGCCGGTGCCGTCGCCGAAGAGCTGGAACTCGAGGTCCGCCATCTCGTTCTTCGAGATGCCGTCCGTCTCGTTGTTCCAGAGGTCGACGAGCGCGCCGCTCGTGCGGACCGCCGCCTTCATGGTCTCGCCGTCCATGCGGAGGATGCCGTAGTGACGGGTGCGGTAGACCTGGAACCGCTTGTAGGTGCCGCCGCCGCCGTTGGCGCCGTTCTTCGAGACGCCCTGCGCGATGGAGAAGCTCGAGGACGAGCCCTGCGGACGCTCGTTCTGGAGCGCCACGACCTTGAACTCACCGTCGAAGTTCGTCGTCTTCTTGACGAGCGAGAGGAGCGGGAAGTCCTTGTAGAGCGCCTGCGGAAGGGCGCCGTCCGGGTACTTGATCTTGAGGATGCTCTGGACGGCTGCGAACGTCGGGTTGGTGTACGGCATGATTCACTCCTAGTTGGTTGCTGCTTGCTTGCTTTTGTTGACTGCGGCCACGAGGGCAGCCCGCTGCTCTTCAGCAGAGAGCTGTCCAAACGGCTTGCCAGCAGTCCGCGTTTCGCTGGCAGCCTTGGTCGAGATGGTCTTCGCCCCGGCGGGCTTCTTCGCCGCGGGCGTAGACGTGGCAGCAGCGGGTGCCGCCTTGCCGGAGAGTCGCTCGAGCCGGGCCTTGTACTTGGCCTCAAGGTGGCGGATGACCGCGCGGTCGTCCGGCGCTTCGCCGTGCTGCTCCTCGTGGAGCTCGGCGATGCGCTGCGCCTCGATCCAGAGCGGCTCAGGGTCGTCCTGGAACATGTTGAAGAGCGTCGGGTACTCGCGCTCGCTCACCTGCCCGAGGAACTCCCTGCGGGCCTCCTGGAGCATCTGGCGCTGCTGCTGCTCTTCCTTCTGCGCGCGAAGCTCCTCGCGCTCCTTCTGAAGCTCGCGGATCTGCTGCTTGACCTCGTCGATCTCGGAGAACGTCCCGTCGTGGAACTGCCCCTCGCGCATGCCCGCGTCGATGAGCTCCTGGAAGTCGAAGCCGAACTCCTTGAACGTGCGAGCCGGGGCGCGGCGGAGCTTGCGGAAGATGTCCTCCACGACCTCCTTGCGCGACATGTTGACGCGCTCGTCGGCCTTCTCGAGCTTCGCTTCGAGCTCGCGCGCGCGAGCCTCGGCTTGGCGCACACGGCGCTCTGCCGCCTGACGCACCGCCAGGATCTGGTCGGCGACGTCGGGTTGCTCCTCCTCGGTCTCTTCCTCGGCCTCCTCGGGCGCGGCTTCGGCGGTCTCCTCGCCAGCCTGCGCCTCGGCCTCCACGGGCTGCTCGTCGGCAGCCGGCGCGTCGCTGGCTTCGAGGGTCGCGGTCTCCTCGGCCTGGGCCTCGGGCGCCGCCTCCTCGGCGGGGGCGGACGTTTCGATGGCGGCCTTCGCGGCTGCCTGCATGCGTGCGTACAGGTCGTCAGACATTGGGTGGTTCCTCCATTGGTGGCGCTTCTGGCGCCGGTGCTCCTGCGGGCGGCTGCTGCGCGGCGGCCTGAGCGGCTTGCTGCTCGGCCTGCATCTGCGCGATGAGCGCCTCGATCTTGTTCAGGTACTCGTTGAGCTCCGCGACGCGGTCCTCGGGGACGCCGTCGACGCGAGCCTTGTTGTAGTGGCGGCGCGCACGGTCGTACGCGACGTCGAGCAGGAGCCGCTTGTCGGGATCCGGGTACGGCTCGCCGCGGAGGATGAGCGCGCAGGTCTTGTCGACGATGTCGATGTCCGACGTCTCCATGTCGCGCGTGGCGACGATGTCGCCGAGGTCGAGCAGGTGCGCGATCTCGCGGCGGTCGACGAAGATCTTCCGGTCGACGAGCTCCATGACTTCCTGGAACTTCGCGGCCTTGGACTGGGAGAGCGAGGAGATAGGCTCGCAGCGTAGCGTGTACTCGCGGCGGTCCATCTGGACGTCAGACCAGTTGATCCGCTCGAGCGCGCCCTGACCTGGAGCCAGGATCTCCACCTGCTCGCCAGCCTCGGACGCCTCTTCGCAGGCATCGACGATGAGCCAGCCGATGTCGACGTGGAACTGGCGCACGGCCTCGTGCGCGACGCGGAACCGCGCGTCTTCCATGTCGTCGTAGACGTTGAGGGCACGGCCCGACGCCTGGCGCAGACCCGCCGGCAGGACGCTCTGGGCCGCGAGCTCGCTGATGCCCTGATAGCGCAGCATGTTCTGCGCGATCATGTCCTTGTAGGCGTAGGTGTCCGGGTGAACCGGCTGCGGGTTGAAGACGTCCGGCTTCTGCCCGTTGTACTCGATGATGGTGCCGACATCGTTGTCGATCTTGGTTTTCCCAAGGGTGCCGGCCTGCACCATGATGTGGCTGCCGCCCATGAGGTCGTGCGCCACCTGAATCTTCTCCGACAGCTTGTCGTACTCGTCCTGCGCAGCCGCGAGATCGAGCGCCATCGACGGACCGTAGAAGCCAGAGAGGACGGCGTTGAGGCGGAGGAACGCGAACCCGAAGTTCGTGTTGCGGACCCACGGCGTTGAGACGAGCGTGCCCGTCGAGAGCGCGATGACACGCAGCCCGTCGGTCGCCTTCGGCCCGGAGGCGAGGTGTGTGGCCTCGTAGACCAGGATCTGGTCCGAGTACCGCCCGCTGTTCATGTACGTCGAGTCGTCGTCCGCCGGCTTGGGCGCGTCGAAGATGGCCTTGCGGCGGGCAGCCTGCGAGCCGTAGAGCCCAGGCTGGTCCTCGCCGCCGAACGCCTCGAGCACGACCGAGCGGTCCATGTAGCAGCGGTGGTAGAGGCAGCGCGGCGTGCCGTAGCGGGCCTCGGCCTCCGACACGAGCAGGTCGAAGATCGGGATGCGCTCGATCTGGACCGTGCCGTCCTGCACGTAGACCTTCACCGCCGCCGTGCCGAAGACGAGGACGTCGAGCAGGAGTTGCGGGTAGATCTTGGCGTAGCTCGCGGCGTAGAACGCGCCGTGGAGGAAGCGGTCGAGGCGCTGTGCGCGGTACCGCTGGAGAAAGTCGCCACCGACCGTCAGCGAACTCGGCAGAGGCATCTGCCGCGCAAGTTTCGCCTGCATCGTGTTGATGGCATTGGCAGCGACGTTGAACGACACCCGGTCGTCCCACGCGCTCTTGATCGGCATGCCGAACATCCGCAGGTCGGTGCCGTACACCTCACCTGCTCGGCTCCACATCCCGCGACGAGTCGACGCCTCGTTGCGGATCGAGGTCACAGCGGAGACGACTGCGTCCGCGGGGTCTTCCTCCCGCTCGTGAACGAGCCACCACGCGTCGGTTGTCTCCGAGATGCCCGGCATGTCTGGCCAAGTATCCAGTTTTCCAAGGTGGCCTCAAGGACGAAACAAGCGACTTTTGGCCGCGCGGTCATTTTTACGACGTAACTTCTTTTCCAGGGTGTTCCAGATCTGCTTCTCCTCCTCCGGCATGCCCTGGTAGTCCTCCTCGAAGGAGCCCTGCGCGCGGCTGAGCGACTCCTCGTGCCAGCGCGTGAGGGCCATGCAGATGGCCGGCGCGTAGTCCGCGTGACGCCCGTCGTTCGTGCGCGTCAGGTCGATGCTGATGCCGTTCTGCGTGTACCGCTTCACGACGCGCTGCATGTCCTGGCGCACGAGCGGATCCGGCGGAAGCTCGACCTCGCCGATCTCGAACATCGTGCGCAGCGTCATGTACCGCTTGCTGCGCTCGCCATTCGTCCAGTGGTGAGGCACGAGGACGAGCCCGACCTGGAACGCGAGGTCGCGAAGGGCGTCGCCCATGTACTGGTCGCTGTCGAGGACGGTGACCCGGTACGCCTTGAGGATGTGCGCGATCTCCTCGAGCACGGCGAATGGCCGCAGCGGGTTGGCGGGGCTCCCGGTCCACTGCTTCGCGAGCACGATGACCTTCTGCTTGCGCCCCGAGCCCGTGGCGACCACGAGCGTGAACGAGTTGCCGCGCGTAGCGGGGTCGATGGCCGCGGTGTACGTCGCTCCGGGCAGCGGCGGAGCCACGAGCGGTTCCTTCCGCGTCGCCGTGTCGAGCATGGCGGTCGTGAAGAGCGCCTCTTCGGGGTCGGCGAACTCCGCTTCGATGTCCGTGCGGTAGATGCGCGGGTCACGGCGCGCGATCTCGAGCTTGTCGGGCGTCCAGATGAGCGGGGCCATGTCGTAGGCCGGCGCCTTGACCACGATGCAGTCACGGTCCGGCTTTCCCCAGCGTTCCTTCACGAGATCGTAGAGGAAGCCCATCGGGGCCCACGGAGAGCTGATGTAGACGAGCTGCGCGCCCGGCAGGATGCGCAGGAGCACGGCGTCGCGCAGGTCGTTGACCAACACGGCGGCGTCGTCCGAGCCCCAGCGCGCCACCTCATCGAGGATGACGCCGGCGGACCAGCGCGCGACGAGCGACGAGCCCGCTTTCGAGCTCGCCACGACCTTGATCTCGACCGGACGACCGCTCGGGTGGCGGATCATGAGCGTGTCGGCGGTCGGCGTCTCCAAGATGAGCTTCGAAAGGATGGGCGACGCCATCATCCGGCCCACGATGTGGCCGAAGACGACGTCCGCGAGGTCCTTCGACAGCGAAACGATGGAGATACGAGGGATTTCGCCTGGTCCTAGACGCGAAAGGTCGGCCCGTTGCGTCCAGTGGACTGCCAGCGCCGCTGCCGAGAGGCTTTTCGCGGTACGAATCCCGGAAACGATGGCAAATTCCGCAGGTTTGACCGGGTCCGGCAGGCGTCCACCAAACGCGCGGGCGACTGCGGGGTCTTCCGCAAGATCATCCAGAGGACGACCGTCGGCAACACGAGCAATCGCACGCTGCAGAGGGCTAGCAGTAGTAAGGCCGAAGCCCAGAGGGCTCGTGAGAAGGCCCTCGAAGTGGACGAGCGACTTCGCTTCGAGCTGCTGCTTGACCGCAGCCTCGAACGATTCGAGGATCGCATCGGCCTTGGCGCTCATGGAGCCTTGCGCGGGCGCCCGCGACGCTTCTGCTCGGGCACGCCGGCGAGGTCGCCGCCGATGTTGATGCTCTCGAGCACCTGCTCGACGGTGACCTGACGCGGGTCTTCGGCAGGCGCCACGGGCTTCTCATCCTCGTGGAGCTGGAGCTCGACGACGTTGTTCAGCGGGACCGCCAGGAGGCCGGAGCGCACGAGGCCGCCCTCGAGGCGCAGGTCAACGTGCTTTGGACGGTACAGGGTCGTCGTGATTCGGCTCGCGTCCGCCGGGTCGTACACTCCCTTGAGGAAGATAGCGCGCTTGAGTTCTTGCATGATGGCTCCTTGCGAGTGGCTCGAGGGCCTCGATGCAGGCCAGCGAGAGTTGTTGGGTGTGTTGGAAGTCGGGGGAGACAAGCTTGACCCAGCCGTCTCCGAAACTGTGGATGCTCCAGCCCATGGCGGAGGCGATGGGCTCGGCGTACTTGCGCCAGCCATCGCAGTAGGCCTTGGCGCCTTGGACCATGCGCCCGCCGGGCACGGCCTTCTTGGGCGGCGGCTCGAACTTGGGGCGGTCGCCCTTGGTCAGGCGAAGCGGGTCGAACTTCTCATCTTTGCTCATGGCTCCTCCGGGATGTCCGCCTCAAGAATCAGGCGCGACACCGTGTCGACGTGCCCCGGCGTCATCAGTCCGTAGGTGTGCTCAAGCCCGCCGATGACCGAGCACGCGTGTCGAGCGATCTCTTCACACCGCTTGCGCATGGCCTCGGCGCCGCGGCGAAATGCGTCTTTCGCCAGTTCGTTCCCATTGGTGGCGACCATCACGCCCACCTTGGTGATGCGCGCGATGGCGGCGTCACGCTGCGCCCGCGCCTCGTCGCGCTCGCGCAACACCGCGTCGAACGCCCACGGCCCGGGGCGCTCGCGCCCGCGCAGCACCGTGAGCAGGTGACTCACAGCGCGCTCGACCACGTCCGAGCCCTCTTCAAGAGGCTCCAGTAGTTCGTAGGCGTTTTCCACCTGACGAACGAACTCGCGCAGGTCCGCCCGCGCCTCGTCGCGCTCGCGCGTGACCTGCTCGAGCATCGTGCGCAGGTCGGTGTTGCGTTCGCGAGCTTCGTCGAGCTCGCGCACGGCCTTGGTCTCTCGGTCCACCCAGCGGCCAACCTCGTGCTGGGAGTGGCGGTGCTGCTCGATGGCCATGTCGCGCTCCTTGGTCACCTTCTCCAGGCGCTCGAGGAAGAGCATCACGTCGTGGCTGGCGGAGGTGGGGGCGGAACGGTGGTAGTAGCGCCAGTGCTCCACGCGCTTCTCGAAGAGCTCGTCCTCGGTCATCTTCGGCGGCTCGGCCAGGGGCGAGAGCCCGCTGCAGCGGTAGCACTTCCAGTCGGGCGTCCAGTTGCGGGTCTTCTGACCCTTGTAGCCGCAGGCGCAGCGCAGGACGCGCCTCTCGCGGGCGAGGCACCCGCAGCTCTTCACCATGCCCTGGCGCAGACCGATGCCAGAGGCGACGCGCTCGCCCCCGCAGTCGCACCGGCAGATCCAGTTGGCGCCCTTGTGGTAGGCGTTCTCCGGGTCGCGGCGAACGACGGTGAGGCGACCGTAGCGGTTGCCGGTCTCGTCGGTGACGCGGCCCATCAGGGCGCTCCTTCGAGAGCAGACACGAGAGCGCCGGCCTCGCTGTTGCCCAGGCCAACGAACATGCCATCCGGCGTAGCCAGCAGGATGAGGTTGCGGTCGGCACGGATGCATCCAACAGCCCATCCATCTAGGCCGTTCCACACAGGCACAACGTGCTTGTGCCACTCGTCCGGCCACGCCTCCCGCACCAGGTGCAGCAAGCAGCCGAGCGTCGCGGGGTCGGAGAGGTCGGGCACGTCAATGTCGGTCGTAAAGACCGCAGGGATGCGAGCTGCACGCCGAGGGAAGTTTCTGTCTTCGCAGCACTCGCAACCATCGACGTGCGGGAGCACGTACATGCCAGGCATCCACCGCCAGTGCTTGCAGGCCACCGCGCGGCGGCCAAGGTCTTCGAGGTTCATGGCTTACCCGGACTGCCGAAGGTGTGGCACTCGTTGCAGATGTACTCTTCGCCGTCGGGGTTGTCGGACGGCTGCCAGCCCTTTGGTGTGCCCGAGTCCATGGGGACGAGCGTGGTCTTGTGGCACGCGTCGCACTCGTACTCGTCCATCTCTTCATCCGCGGCCATCGCAGCATCCGCAGCGGCGCGCATCTGCTCGACGGTGGCAGCGGGACGCGGGGCATCGTGGTGGACTTGAAGATAGCCGTCCGCGTGGACGCGTGCGCGCTCGACGCCGATGGGGTGCCAGGCGATACCGACAGGAGAGCCCGAGCCATCTTGGCGCTGCGCGTCACGTGATGCAGCGCGCGCTTGCTCGAGGCTACTGGCCAGGCGAGCGGACGTCTCGAGCACGATGCTGGTGGCCTTCCACGCCTTGCCGTTGCGGGTGAGGTCGATGCACCCGAGGATCAGCTCAGCGAGCCGGTGCAGCGCGTATGGGTCACCCTTCAGGTCATGGCAGAGAACCTCCATGATCCCTTCGAGCCTGCGTACTTCGTGCTTCTTCATGGTTCCTCCACCAAGCACCCCACCACAAGCCACCCCGCCAGTCAACAAAAGAAGTGACCCCATGTATCTGAATCCCGAGTGTCGAATCTGACTTCCAATCATACGCGTGATAGGCGTACTAGGGGACTGAGGGGTCTCTCGAGCCTGTGAAGTGTGATTCGACCTGAAGCCGTCAGGCGCGCAGGTCGCATCCACACGAACGCCTACATGTGCCGTAGGGCACAGGCACCCTCGGAGAGGCCGTAGAGGGAACGCGTGAGTGTTTCACGTGAAACGTTCAGGCGTGGAAAATTTTCGAGGGGGGTACCCACCCCCTCCCCTCCCTACGAATTGCAGACCGGGGTCGCTCGAGGTCCGCACCCTGCCGGCAAAGGGGCGCACGTGGGCCAGGAATTGAGGCGTTTTGCACGAGTCGAGCGCGATTCGTGGCAAGCGCGAACGTTGGAGCGATGGCACGCGAGATGCCCTTCCGAGGGTCTCACGACGTAGACGAGGTCACGACGAGACCCACGCGAGAGCGATACGCCAAACCTATCAGGTTGCCACGTACGATAGTCTGCTCGCAAGCGAGTCAGATTCGACTCACGAGGTCAACGCTGACTCACTCGACGAAACGCGGCGAAACGCTGAGAGTCTACCACGCGACAGGTAGTTAGGCTGGGTGCGGATTGACCTCGCTTTTCGTCACTCACGCGCGAGATGCGGATTCGACGCGCTAGGGGAAACGCTGGGTAGACGCTAGATTCTACTCGCTTGGCATGGTGCTCGCATGGTGCTCGGCATGACACTCGACGAACTGTTCAAAGAAGCCTTCGCCGCTGGCGAGGTCGCGATCAAGGCTCAGGAACGCTTCCTCACGATGTTGAAGCGCCGCCCGTCCGACGTTGACGTGGACACATGGCGCGCGGAGCGTACCGCCGCTCGCGAGGCTCTCGCCGTCGCGAACGGTATCGCTCTCGCGGCACAGCGCGCCTACCACGATGCGTACTCTGCGAGCGTCGCCGCGGACGTTGCAGCCTACCTCGCGAGGAACTCATGAGCGCCACGACCTTCCACGTCCGCGTCGACGCAGACCTCTCGTGCCTTGCGTGCGAACGCGAGGAGGACGCTACGCACACCGTGCGCGTTCCGAGCGGCGCGCCCATCGCGATCGCGCTCCGCGCCGCGTTCATCGCCGCCAAGGCTGACGTGCTCCGCGTTCGCTACGAGGAGATGTTCGCAGAGTACGGTGAGCAGCGCGCCGAACACTGGTACGCGCTCGCCTTGGCACGCGTTAAGCCGCGCGGAACGGAAGACGAGCGCGCCGCATGCGTGCACTCGTCGTGGTGTCGCGTGACGCGCCGCTGAGACCTTCGCCGCTCGCGGGCACCTGCTCGCTTGCCGCGGCATGCGTGCGACCTCGTGTCGCGCCTATGCCGCGCCAACAGTGGCATGCGCCCACGGGCGCTGAGGAGAAGAACATGGCAAAGCCTCTCGGATTCGTACTCTATCAAGGTCCGTCGCTGTTCGACGGTCGCGACGTTGTCGTCGTCGCGACGCTGAAGTCGCGCAACGTGAAGACCGCGAACGTCATTCAGACCTGGATCCTAGCCGCGGACGTCGCGCCGAACGTCGCCGTTCGCAGCGGCGACGACGCCACGGTGTGCGGCGATTGCATCTTTCGCAGCGGAAACGGCTGCTACGTCCGCGTCGACAATGCGCCGCGGTCCGTCTGGTCCGCGTGGAAGCGTGGGCGCTACGTCGACATCAGTGGCGACCTCGACGCTATCGCTGCCGTCGGCGCAGACCTCACGGTGCGACTCGGCGCGTACGGAGACCCCGTCGCGGTACCAGAGGAAATCTGGTCCGCGCTCGTGTCGCGCTCGCGAGCGCATACCGGCTATACGCACGCGTGGCGAGTCGCGCCGCGCGCGTTCCGGTCTCTCGTCATGGCTTCGTGCGATACCGAGGGCGACCGCGTGCGCGCTTCGCTCCGAGGCTTCCGCACGTTCCGCGTCAGCGATGGCACCGACGCGGCGCGCCTCCGCGGCGAGATGACTTGCCCCGCGTCCGCGGAAGCAGGACACGTGCGGTCGTGCGCCGACTGCCACGCGTGCGACGGTACGCGCGGCGAAGGTCTGTCGACCCACGACGTGACGATTCGCCTTCATGGCGCGCTCGCGAGCCGCGCCCGTCAAGCGATTGCGCGGAAGCGCGTTGTCGAGGTCGCGTCGTGACCCTCACGTTCCGCTCCCTTCCCTTCGCGCCCGTCACGCCGCGCCCATCGCGGCAACCGTCGCACGTGCCGCCCTGGCTAGTGGCAGAGGCTCGCCTCGTGCGCGCGCTCCCGGCGCCTCGCACGGGCATGATTCGACAGCTGCTCGCGTGGTCCCTTGCTACCTCGTGCGCGCTTCTCGCGGTCTCGTTCTGTATCTGCGTCATGATGGCGCTCTAATATCCCTGGGGGAAAAGATGCCCATTCACGAAATCCAATCCGTCACGCTCCCATCGTCCGCCGTCGATAACCATGGCCATGCGTACACCGTCACGATTGAGACCGGCGATCCGCACTTCGGTCCCGTTCTGCACGTGAAGAACACGCCCGGTCGGTGGTTTCTCAAGACTCTACTCGACGGCAGACCGCGCGCCCGAATCGCGATTGACTGCGGGCAGCACTGGATCGTCGACAACTTCGACGCCGTCATGGCGGAGGCAATGCAGGCCGTCGCCGCTAACCCCTGGATCGCAGTCGCGCTTTCCAAGGCAGCCGCCTAGCGCGCCGTTTCGCGCCCCGCCAAATATCCCGGAGAAACCATGCCCGTCATTCGCACCACCGTTTCCGTACTCTTCAACGACCGCAAGCTCCGCGGCGCGCCGTCTTACTGGGCGGTCGACGTCGAGGACGCCGCGCCGGACTGCGCGTTCCGCCGGTACCAGCTACCGACGAGGTATCGCTCGCACGCGAGCGCCATGCGCGCCGCTCGAGCCTTGGCCGAATCCATGGGCGCGACCCTCGACACGCGCGACCCCTGGTGCTGACTGACGCTCGCCGTCTGCCCGCGATTCCCTGGAATCGTGCGCAGGCGGGGGAACGGTAGTCGAATCCCCCTTGACGGCCCGAATTCCCTGGGCCATAACACCCGCATCACCGCGCCGCGTGGCGCTCAGGAGGTCATCATGTGCAAGCTCAATTGGCGCCGCCAAATCGGCGAGCCCGTGTTTCCCCGGTGGGAATTGCTCGACGGGTTCCCGGTCCGTCGTCGATACCCGTCCGAAGACGTCGACCCCGAGGTCGAGATCAAGCGCCGCCGCGCGCGGTGGATCGTCACGCTCGTGCTCGACAACGGGCGCCCGGTCGAATCGCAGTGGCTCGGCAACGTGGACAGCACCGGTGGCCACTGGGCCATCTGGTATGGGCTCGATTACACCTGCGCGTTCGCGCACGTCTACGACCGCAAGACGCGCACGAGCAGCCGCACGCGCGTCGACTTCACGCGTGGAACCATGAAGGCGTGCCTCATGGTCAAACCCGACAGCAACGGCGCCGCCGCCATCGTCGAGCACTACTCCATGCAGAGGCACTATGTCTGATCACAAGCACGATCCCTGGGGCGTCGCTGGCCACCTGCTTGGCCTTCAACTCGGATACCTGGGAGCGCGAGGATTCCTCGACGAGTTCGAGCGCACCCGCAACGTTCCCTGGCTCTGGGGCGAGGCGCTCGACGAGACCATGGCGTACGACTACGCCCCCGGTAGCTTCGACCGCGAGGCGGTCGAGCGCGCGGTGCGCGCCATGCTGCCGGGATTCCTGGCCATGGCCGAGGCGATGGTCGCCGACGAGGAGGAGCGCAGGCGTTCGGCCGCGTTCGACCTCGCGCACGAGCGGTGCTCCTGATGCCCGCGATTTTCCTGGGCGTCGTGCTGCTCCTCGCCGGGGGCAACGCCCAGGTTTTCCCGGCCCTCTTCTTCTTCTGCCTTCCCATTCTCATCCCCTGCGCGCTCGTCGCGCTTTTCATCGGAGGAACCAAGCAATGACCGACGACAACACCACCATGACCCTGGCCGAGGAGCAGTCCGCCGCTCGCGCGGCCACGTTCGCGAGCATCGCCGCTGCCATCGTGGAGCTCGACAAGAGCTCGCGCACGGCGCTCGACGTCCCCGTGCAGCACCTGCACAGCGCGCACTGTCTGGCCGGCAACGCGCTCATGCACGCCCTGTTCATGACCGACCACGCGCGCGCGGTCGCGTTCTACGACCAACTGCGCGGGAAGGTGCAGCCGTGAGCCGGGTCGCTGAATCCCGGCAGCCGTGGGAGCCCGCCTCCCTCGCGGACTGGCTCGACTGCGAGCGCGCCCGCGTCTGCGAACTCCTGGGCGACCGCGTCGCGAACGCCGGCGGCAAGCTCGACGCCCGCGCCGAGCACCTCGTGCGCGTGGCGCAGGCGTTCGACTTCGTCGCGTGCGCCCCGCTCGGGCACCGCTCCACCGTTCGCGCCATCGCGGCCACCCTGCGCGCACGCGTGGCGGCGCTCGAGCCCGCCGGCTCGTCTCCCGAGCTGACCGAGGCGCGCGAGTTTCTCGGGCATTGCGAGCGCATCCTTGATTGGACCGCGAACGGATGACGCCACGCTTTCTCCCGCCCAAACCCATCAGCGAGTCGACGCTCCGCGAGGTCGACGCGCGCTTGGACCGGCGAATCCGTGAACTCGAGGCGCAGGTGCATCGGCTTGCCGAGCAGGTCGCCGCCCTGCACCTCGGTTCTACCTGCCACCCCGACTGGGTGAATCCCGGCAAGGGTAGCGTGGCTGCTGCGCGCCGCGCCTCGGTCGTCGAGGCGGTGCTCGCGGCGGCTGGCCCGAAGGGCATGAACCTGCCCGAGCTGTCTGCCTACCTGCACATTCCCATGACTCGGCGCGACACGCTGTTCGCCGACCTCTCGTACCTCATCGCAGAAGAACGCGCCGAGCGCGTGCCAACCCGCGCCAAGCGTTGGCGCATCAAGGAGAAATGACCATGGCCAAGACCAAGACCGCCCCCACCGTGACCACCATCGACAGCGCCCACCCGAACCTCTCCCTCTGGGAGAGTGTCCAAGCGACGGACCCGGACTACACCAAGTCCTTCTCGCGCTCCGGCGGATTCCGGGGGACCGCCATCAACCACACCTACCAGCAGAAAAGGGCCACGCAGGCCTTCGGCCCGAAGGGGCTGGGCTGGGGCTCTCGCATCCTCGACGAGAAGTACGCCGAGGGCGCGCCCATCGTCCACCCGCAGCACGGCGTCATTGGGCGCGAGGTCATCCACGTGGTGCGCATCGAGCTCTGGTACGTGCGCGAGGGCCAGCGCGGCAGCGTCGAGGCCTTCGGTCAAACGCAGTTCGTGGGCTCGAACAAGCACGGAGTCTACACGGACGAGGAGGCTCCGAAGAAGAGCCTCACGGACGCGGAGAGCAAGGCGCTCGCATCCCTCGGCTTCTCGGCGGACGTTCACCTCGGACTCTTCGATGACTCGAAGTACGTCAACGACCTGTCCGCCCGCGTGGCCGAGGCCGAGCGCCCGAAGGGTCCGAGCCTCGCCGAGCTGACCGCCAAGGTCGAAGCGGCTTCGAACCTCGACGAGCTAAAGGCTGCGGTCGCCCAGGCTGCCGCCCTCAACGACGCAGACCGCACGACCCTGCGCGCCAGCTACACCGCCCGCAAGGCGGCGCTCGAGGCCGCGTCGTGAAGCTCCCGATCCTCTCCGCCTCCTCGACCCGGCGGTGGCTGGCCTGCGCTCTTAGCGCCCAGTTGCCCCAGGACGAGGGGGAGAAGCACCCGAGCGCAGCAGTGGGCACCCGGTTCCACGAGCTCGTGGAAGGGGCCATCACGGCCCGGCAATGGCCCGACATCGATCCGCTCGAGGAGCACATGGCGCCCGCCCTCCGGGCTACGCTCGACTGGTTCGCCACCGTGACCCCGTCCGGCAGCGAGACGATCCTGGCGGAGCAGGCCTACGACCTCGCGCCGCTCGGCACGTACGTGAAGGGCGCCGCTCGCGAGCCCGCGTGGCGGGATACCATGGTCTGCGAGCGACTGCCGAAGACCGGGCACCGCGACTATCCCGCCGCGCCCGGCCACGTCTACGGCACGGCGGACATCGTCATCCTCGACAAGGGCCAAGCTCACGTCATCGACTGGAAGACGGGGCGCGCGAGCGAGGACCACGAGCCGCAGCTCAAGACCCTGGCGCTCATGGTCGCCGAGGCCGAGCACGTGCAGCACGTCACCGCGTCGGCGGTCTACGTGAACCTGCAGACGGCCAAGGTGAAGGCGCAGACCTGGGTGTTCGACTCGTTCGACCTGCACCTGCACGCGGGCGCCATCACCGGCCTCGCGCGCACGCTGCTCGACAAGCGCACGCCCGACCCCGTGCCCGGCAAATATTGCTTTTTCTGCCCGGCTGTCGGGTGCCCCGAAAAACTCCGGGGCTCACGATGACCACCACCTTCCGCGGCATCGCCTGCACTGCCGGCGGTCAACCTTTCATCCTCACCGAAGAACACGAGAAGACCATGAACGACGAACTCCGCCGCATCGAGCAGAAGCTCGACGAACTCCTCAAGATCATGAAGGCCATGCCCACCACCCCGGTGGACTACAAGAAGAAGACGGTCGACGACGCCGACCTCGACGGCAAGTACGGCAACCCCGAGGTCCGCATGATCCCGAGCAAGTGGCACGGCCAGGACTTCAAGGGCTGGAAGTACAGCGACTGCCCGCCCGAGTTCCTCGACGAACTGTCCGGCATGCTCGACGCCATCAGCCGCAAGCAGGCGCAGGATCCCGCCAAGGCCAAGTACGCCGACTGGTCCGCGAAGGACGCCGCTCGCGCTCGAGCCTGGGCCGAGCGTCACCGCGCGAAGGGCACCGGACCCGTGCTCGTGCCGCCGCCCGCCGTGGACTGGGACGGTCCCGCCTCCGCCGACACGAACTCTGACGACATCCCGTTCTGAAAGGAGACCACCATGCGCATCCTCATCGCCCTCGCCCTCGTCATCCTCTCCGCGAGCTCGGCTCCTGCCGCGCAGCCGCAGGCCTCGCGGTGTCTCGGCTACCCGCCCTTCTGCCCGTACGGGCAAGCGCCCCTGTGCGTGTGCGAGAACGACCTCTCGTACAACTGCATCTGGATGTGCGCTTCGACGCGCTGATCAGAACGAAGCGCCGGGCCCCGCACACGTCATACGGGGTCCGGCGTTTCAACCCATGACCATTCACAGGAGATCCGAGTATGCCCGCGAACCCGCTTCAAATCCACATCCTGATCACGAGCGACTCTGGCCGCACCGCCGAGCGCACCTACCTGCGCGACGAGGACGGCTGGGCCATGCTCAGCCGGCTCACGAACACCGACGGCAACGCCATCGAGGAGCAGGAGCGCACGCTCGAGTGCACGAACGAGGCGCTCATGGACGCCATGTTCGCGGTGCACTCGGCCTTCGGCATGATGCGCGAGGACGGCGACGCCCCCATCCCGGCGCTCGTGCCGGTCGACACCCGGCCCCAAGATCCTGGGGTGATGAACTGATTGCGCGCCGCGTCCACCCATGGCAGAAAGAACTTGCCCCCGGAACTTTGGCGAGTCCCGAGGGCGACAGACGATGGCACGAAGTAAGGTAGCGCGATCAGTCCGCGCTGTCGAGCGTCCTGCCGTATCCTTGGGAGATGACGATGGCAGGATGGTACCGACAAGACCTCGCTGATGACGCGCGAATCGCGATGCTTCTGACACTCGGGCAGGTCGAGCTTGTGCTCGCGCACCTCCGCATCACCGAGCACCGTGTGCGTCACGAGGAGGACGAGCCTCCGGCGGAGCTCGCGCACTGGAAGCCGAAGCTCGTCGAGCTGAACCTGTGGCGCACCCTCGACGACCTCATCACCGTACAGCTCGCGCAGCGCGCTCGTACGAATCGAAGCCGCAAGCGTGACGCTACGTCACGTGATGTAACGTTACGTAACGTTACGACACGTGATGTAACGGCTACACAACACAACACAACAGATCAGACAGGAGAGAGAAGTATTGCGCCTCCTGCGGAGTCGCCCGCTCCGGCCAAGCCGAAGCGGAAGCCAAAGGCCGTCCAGTCCTTTGACTCTTGGATGCCGAAGGAAGACCACATCGCCATCGCCAAGGAGCGCAACCTGAACCTCGCCGCCGAGCACATCGCCATGCGCGACTGGCTCGCGGCGACCGGCAAGACGTACAAGGACTACGACGCCTTTGCGCGGAACTGGCTGCGCCGCGCAACGCCGCAGCGCGCCACGCCGATCAACACCGGTAACTATCTGCGGCAGCCACACCCGCGCCAGATCCCGACAGATCCAGATGAGGCCAGGAAATACTGGCTGGGAGAGCAGCAAGATGAGCCACGATTCGATTTCGGATGACCCGCTCGCGACCATGATCGCCGCGACCATGCAGGCCTCGCTCGCCGCCATGCAGCAGCCCGCTGCGCAGCCGGCCCCGCCTCCGCCCGTCACGCTCGACGGTCTGCTCGAGAGCCAGGGCGCGAAGTACCTGCCCGAACGCTACCGCCCCATCGTCTCGTCGGTGCTGGCCAAGGGCGTCCCCGCCTCGATGCTGCCGCTCATCGAGCACCTGCTCGTCCGCGACGGTCGCACCCCGTTCGTCGTCCTCATCGGGCCGACCGGCGCGGGCAAGACCACGCTTGCGCTGACCCTGCCGCTGGCCATGGCGCTGCACCTCGGCGAGCGCCGGTTCGAGCGACCGATGTTCGTCCACGCCGACGACGTCTGCGCAGCCCGCCGGTTCGCCAAGCTTGGCGACGAGCCCGAGCTCCTGTCGAAGGCTCGCACGAAGCGCCTCGTGATCCTCGACGACGTCATCGGCCAGAAGGACGAGGCCGGCGATCTCTACCGCGTCATCCGCCATCGCGAGGAGAACGCGCTGTCGACGGTCATCACCGCCGGCTTTGGCCGCGCCGATGCCGCGACCTCGTACGGCGAGCAGTTCGCTCGTCGCATGTTCGCTGGTATCTCTCACATCGTGGGGAAGAAGTGAATGAGCTGGCTCTTTTCGCGGGCGCTGGTGGCGGCATACTCGGAGGCCACCTGCTTGGATGGCGAACCGTGTGCGCCGTCGAGTGGAACGCCTACG
>Ga0129333_10001671_pt1 | contig 20303 bp, 22 predicted proteins | sample CPB6_08_DNA_FD_94474 | JGI IMG/M metagenome (GOLD analysis project Ga0129333, IMG submission 94474) | Freshwater to marine salinity gradient microbial communities from Chesapeake Bay, USA - CPBay_Sum_0.6_0.8_DNA | ecosystem: Environmental > Aquatic > Marine > Coastal | place: USA: Chesapeake... | reverse complement strand
CGGCAAACTAGTCATGTACCCTCACTTACCCGCGTGGCTGAATCAGTCAACGGGGGCCCTCCTGCGGAGGACCAGAAAGCGTCCGTGACGCCTTCGCCCGATGCTCAAGACACTTCCAGCACCGAAGAGCTAGCCCGCCTCAGGACGAAGCTCGAACTCGTCACCGAGGACAAGCGGAGAGCCGGCGAGAAAAACGCCCAGCTCAACCAACGCTTGCAGGAGCTGGAGGAGTCGCTTAGAGCGACGCAGGCCCAACTCAAGGACGGTAAAACGCAGCAGCTCGCCAGTTCTGGCGAATACAAGCAGCTGTGGGAGGACGCCAAAGCCACCAATATCGAGCTGGAACGGCGTATAGCCGAACTGCAGTCCGAGCTTGACGCCGAGCGCCAAGCCAGGAACACCGAGTCACTCCGCACTCGGGCTATCCAAGAGATCACCGCGGCTCAGGCGCTCCGTCCCGACCAACTCCTCTCTCTCATCGCACCAGATCTCCGCGAGGCCGACGGCAAGCCTGCCGTCATCCAGGGCGGCATTGAGATCCCCCTCACGGACTACCTAGCGCGTCTGCGCTCCCCCGAGTCCGGCTGGGATCACCACTTTGCCCCCACCGGCTCAAGAGGAATGGGAGCCCCGGCTTCGCCGGCGCTAACGCCCTCAGTGCCAAGCGGCTCCAACCCGTTCTTGGCTAGCCCGCCAAACCTCACCGAGATCGCCCGTCTGTACCGAGAGGACCGTGCCACGCACGACCGTCTAAAAGCCGAAGCCAGCCGAGGCTGAGCGGTACGCCTTACCCACCTGACCCGGTTCCCCCGCCATGGCTACCCTCCGTAGCGACGTAATCATCCCCGAGATTTTTACGCCCTATCTCATTGAGGCGACAACGGTTCGCAACAGCTTCCTCACCTCGGGCGTCGTAGCGCCCCTGGACGTCCTCAACGCCACCGAAGGTGGCGACAAGATCAACGTCCCGAACTGGAAAGCCGACCTGAGCGGCGACGCCGAGCGCCTCACCGACAACACCTCTCTGACCCCCGGCAAGATCACCGCCGACAAGCAGGTCGGCGTGGTGCTGCACCGTGGCCGCGCCTGGGAGTCGCGCGACCTCGCCAAGCTCGCCGCCGGCTCTGACCCCATGGGTGCCATCGGCGCCAAGGTTGCGGATTACATCTCCAACCAGCAGCAGAAGGACATGATCGCCACTCTGAGTGGCGTTTTCGGCGCTCTCGGCTCGTCCAACTCCACCGCCGCCTTCGCGGCGCTGTCGGTTGACGCCTCCGGCTCCGGCGAGACTGTCCTCGGCCCCCGCCAGATCGCCGCAGCCGAAGCCATCCTCCTGGAGGACGCCGAGCGTCTCGGCGCCATCGTCATGCACCCCCTCGTGTATGCCGACCTCAAGGAGCGCAAGGCCATTGACTTCGTCAGCGCCAGCGACGCTCGCGTCACTGCCTCCACCATCGCTGCCGGCTCCATCACAGGCCTCAACGCCTTCGGCGGCTCGGTGGCAGCGGCCTACGCCGCCAACATGCAAGTGCCCTACTACATGGGTATGCGCGTGATCCGCTCCAAGGACGTCCCCACCTCCGGCTCTGGCTCCAGCACCAAGTACGCCTGCTACGTCATGGCGAACGGCGCAGTCGGCACCGGCGAGCAAGCCTCCCTGCGCTCTGAGGTGGATCGCGACATCCTCGCGAAGTCCGACGCCATGAGCGTTGACTGGCACAACGTCTACCACCCTCTGGGCGCCCGCTACGTCGGCTCTGCCAACCCCACCACCGCCGACCTGGCAACCGCCGCCAACTGGGAGAAGGTGTTCAGCACCGAGAACATCGGCATCGTCCGGATCACGGTGACGTCGAACTTCGACTGAGCGCGCTAACGCGCGCAATAACAGCCAGTCGCTGTAGTGAGTAGCCGCCCCCGCCATTTGGGCGGGGGCACCAGTTGTAGCTAGCCCCGCCGCTTCCGCCTCCAATGCCTTCCTCCATCTTCGAGCTGACGAGCGACCTCGCCGTCTCTAACGTCAGCGCTCGGCAGCGCCCCGTCACTGCCGCCTCCAACGCCGACACCGCTCTCACCGCCGCCCAGTGCGTGGAGGGCATCGTCACGATGACCCCCACCACCGGCCGCTCCCTCACCACCCCCACCGGCGCCGAACTCAAGACCTTCTTCGGCGGCCAGCTGGAGATCGGCACCAGCTTCGAGCTGACCGTGGTCAACGTCGCCAGCGCCACCCACGCCATCACCTTCACCGCCGGCGCCTCCGGCATCACCCTCGGCGGTGCCACGGCCTCGGCCACCATCGCCGCTGCCACCAGCGCCACCTACGTCTTCTACTGCACCGCCGTAGACACCCCCGCCTTCACCACCTACCGCAAAGGCGGTTGAGCCAGCGGCCCGCTCAGTGGTCCGCTACGCGGACCACAAATCAGCCCACAGGGCTCCAGCAGTGCTGGAGCCTTTTTTGTACCTTCGCCTCTACCGCCATGGGCATGCACGCTTTTCGCCGCCTCCGCGAACAGGAAGCCGCCGCAGCTGCACAGCAACCCGAGGCTGCTGCACCGGTTATCGCCGAAGAGCCTCCTGCGCCGAAGTCTCGCCGTCGCAGCGTCAAATCTGAGCCGCCGCAGGCGGCTCAGGCAAACTAGCTTTATAGCTCTGGCCCATGGCTGCACCAGCTCTTGTCGCCACCGCCGGCTCAGCCAGCGCCAACACCTACATCTCCACCGCCACGGCCGACAGCATCGCCAATGGCATGTTGGGCACTCTGGCGTGGAGCACCGCCACTAGCGACGAGAAGGCGCGTGCGCTAATCACCGCCACCAACGGCTTGGACACCTTGAGCTACATCGGCACAAAGGCGTCCGAGACTCAGGCGCTGTTGTGGCCCCGCACTGGTGCCGAGTGCGGCGACAAAGCCCCCGCCGACGATGAGATCCCCCGCGAGATCGAACTAGCCACTTTCGACCTAGCCAACGCGCTTTTAGGTGATCCGACGCTGTTGCGAAGCAGCGCCACCAGCGAAGCGCTGGTGCCCGGCATCCCCAACCGCGACTTGAGCCGGCTGAAGCTCGACGTGGTCGAGTTTGAGTGGCGCTCTGACCGCGCCAACAGCACTACGAGCCGCCCCACGCCACTAACGATGTTGCCGCATCTGGCGACCATCCTCGGCTGTCTCTGCACCAGCTCAACCGGCGGCGGCACTGGCGGCGTGTGCGCAGTGGTCCGCTCCTGATCCGGCGAAGCCGGATCGACTCAACCTAGCTAGGTGGCTTTGTGCCACCTAGTATGGGGGCGCATGGCAAACTGCGCTGCCACTTCCGAGCGACCGGCACCAGCGCGGAAACGCCCCCGCACCGGCTACCTCGCCACCCCGCTCTCCCCGGACGAGCAGCGATATGTGGCGCGGATGTACCGCGAGCATCGCGGCCTCCTCCGCCTGCTCGGCCGCAAGCTCTGCCGCAAGTACCCCTTCGTTGACTCCAGCGACCTCTTCAGCTGCATCGACACGGGCTTCATAAAGACGTGCCGCGCCTGGGATCCACAGAAAGGCACGTTCTCGACGCTCCTCACCGTCTTTTGCGAAGGCGACATCCTGCACTTCATCCGCGACCACAACTGGCTGGTGAAGGCGCCCGGCAACGTCCGCCGCATCGGCCAGATGGCACGACGCCTCCTAGAGAGAGGCTCGACCGCCGCTGAGGTACTCACGCAACTGGCTATCAGTGAGTCGGAGCTGAAACTGGCGTTGGTGGCTACGCAACCCACCGACCACGACATCCGCGGCTTCGACCTCCACACCTGTCCGCGCCCAACGCCATGGGACGAGTTAGAGGCGCAGGAGGCACAAACGGCAATCTAGGGAACTAGTAAGTGGGTCCATGGCTACCGGCTCGTTCTTCGCCTCGCTCGGCTACAAGCTGTATGTGAAGCTGGGCAGCACCGCCAGTACGGCGCCGACAACCACCGCCGGCCTGACCCGCATCCTGTCGCTGGACAACACCGGCATCCAAGGCACCTCAGAGTCAACCTCTGTCGTTGATTATGACTCGGAGCAAGGATTCCAAAGCAACCTTATCACCAGCCAGTCATATTCGATTCCCTGTTCTATGAACCTCGACGTGACCGATTCTGGTTACGAAATCCTCAAAAAAGCAGCTCTTAAAGCTACCGATGGTGCCGTACTTGAGTGGTACCGCGAAACCCCCGTCACTGACGCCTCTGGCGATAACCCCGAAGTCCACACTGGCCTCGCCCAGATCGGCGACTTCTCCGAGGACATCACCGCCGGCAATATCGCCAAAGTGAGCTTCACCCTGACCGGCTACGGCGCTTACCGCTTCTACCCGCAGGGCAACCCAATCGCCACCCTGACCGTCACCACCGGCGGCAGCGGCCTCACCCCCGCCACCTACAGCGGCGTCGCCCTCGTCTCTGTCACGCCCCAGCAGGGCATCGGCTCCGGCAAGGGTGCCACCGCTGACATCGTGGTTGCCGGCGGTGGCGGCGTCACCGCCGCCCCGACCATCATCGCCGCCGGCACCAACTATCGCGTGGGCGACATCCTCACCGTCAACGCCGGCACCGTCGGCGACGCAGGAGCAGACGTTTTACCGACGTTCACCGTGGCAGCTGTATCCTGATAGCGTTACACTCCAAGCGCCATTGGTCTTCACCGCGGCCCCCACGGGCCGCTTTTTCATGCTTTAGCGCCACCCGCCAACTCGCGCCACTTCTCCACAAAGAACGGCTTGAGCGGCTTCTCGGCCAGGGCCGCCGCAATCCAATCCCGCGCTGGCTTCTGTCCTGGCGCTGGCACCAGTTTCCGCGACAGCGGCCCGTAGTACGCAGCGTTATAGGCACCCCGCCTCACGTTCTCCGCATAGGGCGCCGTCCACTCAATGCTGAGAACGCCGTTCTTCACCACCGGCGGCTGCTGCGAAGACAGCAGAGTGCCAGTGTCCACCACGTCCCTCGGCCCCGCCGGAATCACCACGCCAGTGCCGTACTTGCTTTTCACAGCCTTGCCGCTCTGGAACAAGCTGCGAAAGCGCGTGGTGGGGTTAGGCCACACCCACTTCTCCTCGGTGAGCTGGCGCCTAGCCTCCTGAGCAATGACCGGCGCAAACGCCCCTAGCACTTGGTCGCTCCGCGCCAGTAACGCCTCGGCGTTCCACGTCTTCAGCTCCAGCGTGACTCGCGCCACTAGCTCCGCTCCCTCGACACCACTCGGAGCTTCGCTCCGAGTGCGCCTGTGAGCACCTCGCCCAGCAGCCCCTGCTCGCCGTGAGGCAGCCGTGCCTCCACCACCTCGCACTCCACCGCCGCTGCACCAGCAAACGCCAGGGTGCCGAGAGTGCCTTTGACGACGCGAGCGTCGAGAGCGCCTGATGTGACGTACCCGTCATAGAGCGCCGAGATGACTTCAACGCCGGGGAAAGTCGCCTCCGCCACGCTCTCCGCCTTCAGCCACGCCCTCACCTCCACCGTCTCCGTCGCCGCAAAGACGTTGCCCGTATCAGGATCAGTCACCGTGCCGCTTGCCGGCACGGTGAGCGTCATTACGGCGTTCTCCAGGGCTTCAAACGCGCTCACAGCTTCGGCCGCACCAGCTCCCTAGGTTTCCCGGACGGAAACCTAGGTCCAGTGGCGTAGCGCTTTGCGGTGGCTGACGAACTCGGCAAAGCCATACTGCGAATTGAGGTAGACGACGGCGACGCCAAAGCCAAACTCGAAGCGCTAAAGAAGCAGGTCAAAGAGGTCAATGGCGCTGTAGGCAAAGCCTCCCGCGCCACAGGCGGTGGCAGAGGCGCCGGGGGCGCACGCGAATCAGTCCGGGCGCTGGAGCAGTCGCAAGAGCGCCGCTTCCGCCTCGCCCAACAGATCAACCGCCTTGAGGAGCAAGGCGCCAACGTCTCAAGGCTGCGCACCAGCTTGGGGCGCCTCACCGAAGCCCAAGCCTCGCGCCAGTTCGAGTTCCAACGGCGTCTGAGCGTAGACCTCAGCCGCCAGATCCGCCTTTCCCAGGCGCGACTCCGCACTGAGCGTGAAACGGCATCGGCGCTGGAGCGCCAGCAACGCGCCTCCGAACGCGCCGGAGGCCCCCGCTCCGCCATCGGCGGCTCCGTCCGGGACATCGGCAGCGCCGCCTTCGCCACCCGCGGCGCCTCCCAAGGCGGTGCAGCGCTATCGCTCAACGCCTTGGAGCAGGCGCAACAGCGCCGCTTTAACCTCTCCCAACGCATCAACCGCCTTGAGGAGCAAGGCGCCGACGTTACCCGCCTCCGCACAAGCCTCGGCAAAGTCACGGAGGCTCAGAGTGGGCGCCAGTTCGAGCTACAGCGCCGCCTCAGCGTTGACCTCACCCGCCAAGTACGTCTAGCCGAGGCTCGCCTTCGCACTGAGCGCGAGACCACGATTGAGCTGCAGCGCCAACAGCGAGCCGCCGAGCGCATTGGCGGCCCCCGCTCTCCCGTCAACGGCCGCATCGGCCTTGAAGGCTCTCCCGCCGACACCGCCTTCCGCGCCCGCGCCGGCGGTGCCCGTCTCCCGGTCCGCGGCGCCGTTGACATTGTCGGCTCCCCGGCGTTTAAGGCCGAGGGCGACCGCCAGTTCCGCCTGCTCCAGGCCGCCGGCCGCCGCAGCGAGCGTCTCGCGGAACGCGAGCGCCTCCGCGAGATCAACCGCGGCGCCCGCCTCGGCGGCGCCCGCCAAGCCGTGGGCGGCGCTGTCAACATCCTCGGCTCCCCAGCCTTTAAGGCTGAGGGCCAGCGCCAGCTCCTGCTACTCCAACGCGCCGGTCGCCGCACCGACGAACGCGCTGCCCAACAACGCCGCCGCGAACTGGAGACACGCGCCAAGGAGCTGCTCTCCTCGCAGGACCGCCAGACCACTGCCGCCACAGACGGCTTCCGTAACCGCCTCGGCGGAGTCGCCAGCTCTGCCCTCATCGGCGGCGGATTCCCCCTGCTGTTCGGCCAAGGCGCCGGTGCCGCTGCGGGCGGCCTCGTCGGTGGCGCCGCCGGTGGCGCCCTAGGTGGCGGCTTCGGCTTTGCCCTCAGTGTCGTCGGCACCGCCATCGGCGCCGCCTTCGACCAAACGCTGGAGAAGGGCAAGACCCTGGCCGCCGGCCTCAACGACCCCATCGGCCAGTTCGACGCCCTGCGCCAAGCGTCGCTGCTGTCCTCGGGTGCCATTGAGCGTCAGGCTGCGGCGCTTATCGCCGCCGGCCGCGAGGGCGAAGCCGCAGCGCTGATCCAGCTCGACATCGCCAAGCGCTACGGCGACACCGGCAACTTGGAGCAGTTGCGCTCCGCCACCGACGACCTCAACCGCGCCTTTGCCAGCGCGGGCGTCGCCATCGCCAACTTCGCCGCCGGCCCCCTCGCCGACTTCATCAGCAAGCTCGCCTCCAGCACTAACGCTCTGGTGCTCCAAGGCCAGACCGACCAGCGTGTCGCCGCAGCGCCGAAAGCCGTACAAGCCGAAGTCGCCGCCCTGCGCCAGCGCCGCTCCTCCGAACTAGCTGGCACCGGTATCAGCGTGGCCGACGCCAGCCTCGAAGTCAACAAAGACGTCAACTCTCTGCTTGACCGCCGCGTCGGCAAGACCCGCGAGGTGTTGGCGGCCGAGTCCCGCCTCGCCAACGCCGAAGCCGCCAACCTCGCCAACCAACGCCTTAGCTACCAACTCATCGACGCCAGCGTCGATGGTTACAAGCAACAAACGCTGGAGGTCCAAAAACAGCAACTCATCCGCTCCCGCAACGACGAAATCTTCAACCTGCCGAAGAACCGCACCCAAGCCGACATCGACGCGGTCAACCAGAAGTACGCCACCCAGATCTACGCCACCGAGAAGCAGCTCCTCAGCCTTAAGCAGGAGCGGCTCGCCACACAGTTTGAGCTAAACGCGCAGAGTGCCATTGAGCAGGGCGCCATCCAGCGCCAGATCAGCGCCGCCCAGACTCTCGCCACCACCGAGGGCGACCGCACCCGCTCCGAACTCCAGCGCCGCCAACAACTCCAGGAGGCGATTGCGGCATCTCGCGATCGCGAGCGGTCTCTGGGCGCCGGCATTGACGCTGCCCGCCTCCGCGGCGGCGACGCCGGCGAGCAAGAAGCCGCCCGCCTCGTTGAGCAACAAAAGGCAGCGGCTGAGACAACGCGGCTGAAGCTTATCGAAGGCGCCGACGCCCTCCGCCAAGCCGGCAAAGACCTCAGCAAAGACCTCACCGACGCCGTTCTCAAGTTCACTGAGGTGCGCTCCTCACCCGAAGGCTTGAACCGCTTTCTCTCTGCAGCCGACCAACAGACGCGCGCCGAAAACGACTTCCAGACGCTGCTGCCCCAGTTCCGCCAGGCGCAAGAGCAATTCCGCGGCCTAACCGGCGCAGCGGCACCCGAGTTCTCCGGCTCCACCCAAGACGTCAACGCCGCCATCCGCGACTTCATCACCAGCGTCAAAACAGAGCTAGATGCCACCAAAGCTGTCAACGACGTCCAACGCGCCTTGGCCGACAACACCGCCGCCCTCGCCACCATCAACGCCCAACTACTGAAAGCCACCGGCGACTTGGCTGCGAAGCAGTGGGCCGTCAACGTCGCCGTCAACGCCGACGGCAGCTCCGCCGCCTACGGCGACGTCCTCAACCGAGCCATCTAAGCCATGACCGTCACCATCGGCACCTTCACCTGCAACGCGCTCACGGCCCAGCCGTTCGCGTACGAGGGCGAAGCGCGTTCTGGCCTCACCGCCAGAACGTTTGTAGTCAGCGGCTTGCTGACGCCGGTGCAGTGGAAGTCGCTCGTTGACGTCTACAACGCCTGGCGCGACGTCCGCATCACCGACGAAGACACCGCCATCTCCGGCGTCGTCGGCACGACCATCGCCGTCACGATCACACCAGCCAACGGCCTGAGCATCTCCTCGCTCGCCTGCTGGTTTGCTGAACCCCCTTCGGGGGTTCAGACCGGCGCTTACGTGGCCGCCAGCGTCGTCATGGTGGACGCGGCACAAGCGCTCCAAGTGCTTCTCCGCGGAGCGGAGAAAGCCGACCCCGAAATCCCCAACCTTGGCACCGTGACGCTCACCCGCGCCAGCGGCACCTCGCCGGTGATAACGCTGATCGAGCCCATGGACACCCGCCAGGACGGCCCCCAAGTAGCGCTCACCGCTACCGGCGTCAGCTATATCACGGGGCCGCTGGTAGCGCATAAGGCCCGCCAGATCCGCGGCCACCTCACCACCGGCTCCTACGCAGACGTCTTGAGCTGGTACGACGAGACCGTGGTGGCCGTACCGGCGGCTACGAGCTGGTTCCCCATTACGGCGCCTAGCGCCACGGCCGAGGTCTACGTCACCGGTGGCGTCAAGTCCACCCGCTACACCGTCTCCCTCACTGCGCTGCAGATCATCTAATGGCCATCGACATCCGCGCCACAGTTGCCTGCACCATCGGGGGCTCTGCCGTTACCCTCATCAGCGCCAGCATCAGCGACGACTACATCCAGGGCACCGGCTTAGTCAAGACCAAAGGCTCTTGCGAGATCAGTGGCTTAATCACCCCCGCCATCGGCACCGCCGTCACCTTCAGCTACACCAAAGGCGGCGTCACCCGCACCGTCCCGCGCAAGCTCCGCGTCCTCTCGTCCTTCGCCGACCCCTTCCGCCGCACCACGCAAGTGGAGCTGGGCTGCAAGCTCACATACCTGCAGGACCTCCAAGAGCCGCTGAAGTGGGACTACACAGATGACCCCCTCAACGCCAGCGTTGATGCCGGCGACGCAGAGATCGTCACCATCCCGCTCTACGCCTCTTCCATCGCCGCTCAGTGCTTAGCCGGTATGGGCATCGGCGGCAGCACGCCACTCACCAACACCTTCAGCATCGCCCAGTTCGACTTCAGCGCCGGCTACGCCTCAATCCTGAGCGACCTGCTGGTGTCGGAGTGCTACTGCGCCTATCTAGACGCCACCGAGGTGCTCCAGACCATCAACCTCAGCAGCGCTGGTGGCACCGGCCCCGTTATCACCTCCGCCCAGATCATCGACGTGGCTCCCATCGGCGTGGGCCAACTCCCCGGCGACGCCGTCACCGTCAGTTACAGCACCCTCAAGCTCAACGCACCGGAGCCCCTCGACCCCGACACCGCCGAGGAGCAGAAGGCGGAAAAGAACTGGGAGCGCGAAGAGACCATCGGCGCACCAACCACGGTGCTGGTGTCCAACCCCTTCTACGACTCCAACCCCTTCCCCGTAGCGGTGCCAGAGCAGTGGGAGTACACCTACACCCCCCGCACCGTCACCGTCACCAACTACGACACCCTCGATCGCGTCACCACCCGCACGACGACGCAGTACACGATCCTGGCGGAGCTGGCGCCGGCCTACCTCCAGCACAAGAGCGGGCAGTACCAAGAGTGGGCTGTCTACGGCCCGCCGGACGGGAGCGATGAGTACACCATCATCACCACCGAGACCTACACCTACAACGTCGCCGCACCAGCTGAAACGCCCAAGGCTGATCCACCGGATGGCTACCAAGAGGTGGAGCGCCAGGTGCAGGAAGTGTTAGAGCCCTGCATCAAGATGTACGCCTCCAGCCAGATCTACGACATGGCGGGGCAGCCTGGCGGCACGGTGTTTGAGTACCGCAAGAGCAACGCCGAACGCTTCACAGCGTCCCGCACCATCAGCATCCCTGAGGCGGGCACCACCCAGGCCGGCACGCCTTGCACCAAGTCCACCACCGAGACGCTGCGAGCCAACGGCTACACGCAGAAGGGGCAGCAGGCCCTGGCCTCGGCGCTAACGCGCAACCAAAGCAACGCCGACTTCTACACGCAGTTGGCACCAGCTTTCCTTGACGCGGCACTGGTGCTGCAGTCCGAGGGCACCGAGACGCGCATCAGCACTGGCCGTGACATCGGCCTAGAGCAGCGGGCCAGCGCCGCAGACCGCATCAACCAAGCCAGCGCCAAAGGCGAAGGCGAGGCAAAACCCGACCCCAACAACGGCTGGCGCACAGCCAGTGAGGCAGGGATTGAGCTGGCACTGGGCAGCCCCCTGGCAACGCGCCGCATCACCCTGTCAATGCCGTACGCACCGGATGACATCTTTACCAAGAGCGGCAGCCCGCCGAGCGTGACCTACAGCGCCAGCCCCAGCGATGCGCCCACCAAGGCCAGGGCCTACGGCAGGGCCCAGAACATGCTGCTCATGGGCAACCGCTACGGCATCAACGTGCAGATGGCAGCGGAGCTGATGCCTGCTGCGCCGTTCTCGCCCTTCGTGCTCCAAGCCAATGGCCTCTCGGCGCTCTATCGCACCAATGGCACCTCGTGGACGATGAGCCCCGATGGCATCCTCGCCAGCACGGATGCCCTGTTCTGGGGCGCTGTAGGCGGCACCGGCACGTTCTGGTTCCCGGTGGCCCCTGGCATAACGACTTTGCCCACCACGCCGCCGGTAGTGGGCGGCTCCATGACGGTGACAACGCCCGTGCCGGTGTGGAACGAGACTGTGCCGATCACCGCCTCCACCGTGCTGGGGCTGACGGTGCAGAGTCTGCCCTATGCGCTGGAGCTGCTCACAACGACGGCACCGGGCGTCCATCTTGGGCTTACCGTGAAGCCGTCGCTGGTGCTGGTATCCATCAGCATCACGACAGGCGTTGTTGTCACCTCAACTCTGAGCGGGACCGGATGGACCCCCGCATCGCTGACACTGACGGGTTGGTACGACGCCGGCACCAGCGGGGACTTCACTCTTGACGCCGGCACTGTCAGCCAATGGAACGACCGCAGCGGAAACGCTCGCCACATGAGCCAGTCCACTGGCACCGCCAAGCCCGCCTATGCCTCTGCTACCCAGAACAGCCTCAACCTTGTCACATTTGACGGCACCAACGACTGCCTGACATCCGGCACCGCCTTGCTAAGTGACTTCATTTCGGCGGCTAGCTTCTCCATGCTGGTAGTTGTCCGCCATCGAGACACCAGAACCGGAAGCACAACCAGCTACGTCAACCGCGCCATCCTGGCCGACGAATACGGTTACATCGGGCTGCATACCAGAGGCCCTACGACTCCAGAGATCGCAATACGCGGGTACAACTGGGACGGCGACGACGATTATGCGGAGCAAGTAGTCGGCGCCAATAACCTCTGGTCAATAATCATATTTACCCACGGCAGTGGCACGCTCGGCGTTCGTCGCAATGGCAGCACAGCGGCCACGGCTACTAGCGGCAACACTGAGGACAGCACTGGCATCCTCACCATCGGCAAGAACACCATCCAGAATACCTATCAGGAGATGGATATAGCGGAGATTGCTATTGCCAATAGCGCCCTTAGTGAAGCCAACCTGCAGAAGCTGGAAGGCTATGCGGCCCACCGCTGGGGGCTGACGGCAGACCTTCCCTCAGATCACCCTTACAAGAGCGCCGCACCCTAATGGGCAACCTAGGCCAAACGCCTGAGCCATGACCCTCACAGCAGCCCTGAGCCAGAAGGAACTGGAGCGCGTGGCAGCCTTGGCCTACGAGGGCGAGACTCTCAAAGTGCTCTTGGCGTCGGTCGGGGGCACCGGCTACACGGCCGAGAGCACCGTGGCGAATTGGCAGAGCGTGGAGAAAAGCGGCAACGGCTACGTGCGGTATTCCACCACTATTGGCACGGGCGCTTACGACGGCACAGATGGTCGCTATGAGCTGCCTGACATTGACGCGGCGTTTACAGCGACTGGGGCCGGCTACAGCTACGACCGCATCGTCATCTACATCGACGGCGCCACATACCCGCACAGTGTCCTAACCGAAGCGCCCAACATCACCCTAGCCGCCGGCCAAACACAAACCTACCGCATCAGCCTCAACACCAACGATTAAGGCGCTGTGTCTACCAACATCGTCGTTGACGTTGCCCTGGCCGCCCTGCGCCAGCTCAACCAAGCGCAGGTCAACGCCAACCGCCAGGCCAAGCTCCTGGCAGACCGCAACGCCAATCTGGCGCAGAATGCGGTGGATGCTGAGGCCGTGGCAAAGGCGCAGCAGGGTCAAGGGCGCGATGGCGCTTTGCTGTATGGCATCCGGTCGGACCGGCAACGAGTGCAGCAGCAGCCCGTGGCTGTCTACCGCTCGGGCAAGGTTGATCCGGCTTGGCTGCTGGTGCCGTCTGATGCCGGGTTCAACGCCGTTGTGCGTGGGATTGCGCCGTTCCAATTTCTGGATGACACCTCCAGCTATCGTTCCACCCACTACAGCCTATTCAGCGCCTCTGGCCCCTCTGGCAGCAACTGCATACAAACGTCTACGTCTCCGACAGGAAACCCGCCTCTTGCGGCCAAGATCTATAGCAGCGTGCTCTATGCGGACAGCATCATCACCGCCGCCCCTGCGGGGGGCGCTTTCACCTTTGAGCTGTTCGCCAAGATCCCGCCCGCAGCAGACACCGACTATCCTTCTAGCATCAATGAATATTCCTACGTACAGGTAGACACACTTTATGGCTTTTGTCGCATATATTTGGGACTAGACTACATAAAGATTGCAAACCCGTTTGACTACGCGCAGATGGGCAATATCTCCATCCAATGCGCCGGCAACACATACAGGGCAACGGGCGCAAGCAACGTCATCATCGGCGAGGTAAAAGCCGAGCTTAACGATTTCGACAGGTGGCATCATATTGCCATTACTCAAGAGCCGGACGGAGAGTTGAGCAGTAGGATGCAGATGTATCTCAATGGGGCAAGAGTCGCTATGTTCAGCTATGGCGCCGCAACTTTCGCTAACTGGCTCAACACATGGTCCCCCATCAGCTCAGACACCTTTATTGAGCTTTCCTTCGGTGAAAACTATCTATACGACCTTGAGGCAACCTCTAGCAGCGTCCACGGCATCCGCTACACCCCCCGCGCCCTCTACAGCGGCGCGAGCTTCACCCCGCCCACGTCCATCACCTCGCTGGCCTAGCCATGGCTAACTACCGCCCCCTTCCAGGCCCCCGCCCCGGCACCGCCGACGCCATCACCGCCGACAGCCAGCGCCGCCGCTATGAGTCGCAGCAGGCGCAAGTGATCGAGGCGCAGGAGCGCCTAAACGCTCTGCGAGCTGCTGCCCGCATAGCCACTAGTGCCAACCGCTTCGGCACGCTATCCACCATCAACGCCACTAACGCCCTGCGCACCGCGCAGGCGCGATCAGCCCAACAGCGCTAACCCAACTAAACTAGGTAGGCATCCGCCCACCGCCGTCGTGCTGCCCTTCGTCACCGCACCAGCTCAGCGCACCACGCGCCGCGTCGGCAACGAAGCCACCGGCGTACTAGAGCTGGAGGTGCGGGGAGGCTTGACCGTCGCGGAGTCCGACACCATCGCCGACCTCTGCACCAGCGAGCAGAGCAGCCGCACCGCCGGCGCCAAACTCGCCGACGCCATCGCCACTGAGGAGAGCATCTCCATCACCGAGGCGTTCCAAATCATCGAAAACACCATCGGCGGTAGAGCCATGGAGGAGGCGGCAAAGGCTATTAGCCTCCGCCACGCCGAGCGCATTGAGCAGGTCCACCGCATCTATACAGCCGCTTCGCGGCTCAGCTCCGAAGCGACTGTGACGGCGTTGATCCGCCACCGCTGCGCCCTGCCCCAGTGGTCCATGGAGGACACCCGCGGCCTGGTGCGGCCCCTGTTCGACGACATCTGGGCGCTAGCGCTGGATGAGCAGGAGGCTGAGGCGTTGCCCAGCTCTCCGCCATCGGAGGCTGACCTAAAAAAGCCGCAGCCGGAAACGCCACCAGCACCCAAACGGACTGGCAGAGCATCTTCTGGGAGCTAGCGCACGGCTTTCCGGGGCAGTTCCACCACACCAGCTACCGCAGCGAGCTGCGCTCGACGCTGCTGACGGCTTGGCGGCATCTGGCGCAGATCCAGCGACGCGCAGCGTATCTGCAGGAGCTACCTATTGCGGCTCTCCAGGCGCTCACCGCCAACATCAACCGCGACTCCAAGAAGCGCCCCAAGCCGTTTACGCCTGAGGACTTCGCGCTGTTCCGGCGCGACGAGGCCGAAGCCGGTGCGCTGTCACCGGAGGTGGCAGCAACGGCGTTGGCACTCCGCGCCGAACGCAAAGACGCTCCGATCCTGCTGGCGGCGTGGGACCAAGTGCTGGCTAGCGCGAGCGAAACAGCCGTGCCACCAGAGATTAGGGCGCTCCACTCCGACGACCGCTGTGTGTGGCTGTTGTGCCCGAAGTGGGAGCACGGCCACATCCGCGCCGGCCTCGTCGCCGTAGCCGACGCCATCAGCGGCCCCATCAAGCTACGGGACATTGACAGGCCGCTCGCCACCTACACCGTGGTGCTGCCGGATCGGCGCACCAGCGCTTGGCTCGAAGCCGAGCTACTGCTACTCACACAGCCAGAGCGCTAGGGGCTTCGGGGGAAACCTAGGAGTGCCGCACCAGCTGTCAGCGTGGACCTCCTCCAGCTCAGAAGCCACCTGGAGACACTCCTCGCCACAGACTTAGGCACCTATACGCTGCCTAACGGCGCCACCACTCCCGCCATCGCCGTCCGCAACGAAGGCGACTCGCTCCCAGCCCACACCAAAGTCACGGGACTGGAGGTGGTGATTCTGGCGCAGCCGTCGCTCACGCCGGTACCCCAGTACGAGGGCCAGGGCACTCTGCGCGATTGGACTCTGTACCTCGTGGACTGGGACGGCACCCTGGCGCTGGATGCCATTGCCGCTGAACTGCTCTACGCCTTTGCCGGCTCCACGGTCTCGCCACTTGCCGCTCCGCGCCAAGTCGGTCCCGCCAACCAACTGGCGCTGACGATCCCCAGCAGCACAGTGCTGCTCAACTATGTGGCGCCAACGGCGGACCAGCTCCCGCTCATCCCGGCGTCCTTCGTCATTCCGGCGCCGGTGGCTGGCGCCGAGGTGACGCTCTTCCGCACCGACGCCGCCGTGACGCTGACGGCGGTGACGGCTGTGGTTCAGGGCACCAGTTCTCCAAGCGTGACGCTGGCGCTGAAGCACGCCTTGGACCGCACCGCCGCCGGCACCCCTGTCACCATCAGCGCCACCGTCACCAATACCACGACCGGCGCTGCCCTCGCCCTCGGCACCATGCCGATTCCGGCTGACAGCTACGTGTGGGTGGAGCTGACTGCCGTGAGTGGCTCGGTGACTGAGGTGGCTCTGGCGGTGGAAACCTAGGGCACCAGTTCCAGCGCGGCTACATGGCGACTTATCTCGGCGGCGGAGGCGGGGACGCCGTAGCGCGTGACGGCCTAGCCATCCCCACCCACGACTACATCGCCAATACGTGGACGGGCTCCAACCTCACCCAGACGGTGTTCCGCCGCGGAGGCGCTAGTGGCGTGATCGTGGCGACGCTGGTGATGACCTACGACGGCAGCGGCAACCTCCTCACCGTCACAAGGAGCTGAGCCATGGGCGTCACTTACAACCCCCTACTCAAGGCCGGCTTTGACCAGACCGGCTCCGGCGGCGCCGGCACCCCCGCCGGCTCCGACACGCAGGTCCAGTTCAACGACTCTGGCGCCTTCGGCGGTGACAGCGGCCTTGTTTTCAACAAGACCACGAACAAGCTCACCACAGCGGGTGACGTTGAACTCAACGATGGTGGCTCGTTCACCACCACCGTGCAAACGGTGACGCCCACGGCGAACCGCACCATCAGCTATCCCGACGCCACGGGCACCCTGGCCTTGGTGGGCGGCTCCAGTACGCAGGTGCTCTACAACAACGGCGGCGCCTTAGCCGGCATCAGCACCCTCACCTATGACGGCACCACGCTGACCACGGCGGGGCGCTTCGTCAACAGCTATACCAGCATCGCCAGCACCCCGGCCAAAGCCTTAACCGGCACGTGGTTCACAGGCGGCAGCGCCACCACCACCAAGCCGCACTTTCTCATTGAGCCTACGGGCACCACGTCTACAGCGTGGAGCACCAGCGGCACCGGCCTGGGTGTCAATGCGGCGGCTGCTTTCGCAGGGGCGCTACTGGAGCTGCAGATTGCAGGCGTCAGGGAGTGGGCCTTCACTGGCTCCAGCCTGACCGTCGCTGATGCCAACGACATTGCCGTGGGCACCAGCACCGGCACCAAGATCGGCACCGCCACCACGCAGAAGCTGGGTTTCTTCAACAAGGCCCCGGTGGTGCAGCCGGCAGCCGTGGCTGATGCGACGGATGCTGCCAGCGTCATCACCCAACTCAACCTGCTGTTGTCCCGTATGCGGGATCTCGGCCTCATCGCTACCTGACCGCCATGACCGCCATCACCATCACCCTGCCTTCCGGCCGCAACGCTGACGGCTTCACCGAGGCCGCCAACCGCAACGGCACCACCGCCGAAGCCCTCGCCCTGGAACTACTGGAGGCCCAAGGCAAGTCCTACGCCGACCTCTTCAAAGTAGGCGTCATCACCTCTGCCGCCTTCATCGCTCGCTTCACCCCCGCTGAGTACTCGGGCATCCTCGCCGCCGCCGAGACTGATGCCACCGTCGCCGGCCTCCTCGCCACCCTCCTCGCGGAGCCTCTGGTCAACTTCGACGACCCGCGTCTGGCACCCGGCCTCGACGTGCTGGTGCAGGCTGAGCTGCTCGACGCCGCCCGCGTGGCTGAGCTGCTGAGCTACGAGCGGCCGGTGGCTGGAGGTGGCGAATGACGCTGCTGGTGCAGAAGCCAACTGGTGCCAAGCTGCTGGTGCAGAAGCCGACTGGGGGGAAGCTCAACATCACCCCCACCGCCGCTCTGGTGGACGACCCCGACGCCATGACCTACCTGGCAGCCGTGGAAGCTGCAGACGGCCAAGCGCTGGAGCCTGCCACCCGCCTTGCCGTCAACGCCTTCATCAAGGGCTGCAAAGCCGATGGCATCTGGCCGGCGATCAAGGCCAGCTGCATCCTCAGTGGTGCGAGGACGTTGGCGGGGGCGCTGGTGCCGCTGGTAGGGAGTGCGCCGACGAATAACAACTTCGTCTCTGGCGACTACAACCGGAAGACGGGGTTGGTGGGAAACCGCTCTAACAAGAGCCTGCGAACCGGCTTGCTGGCGTCAAGCCTTGGCAACACATCGCACCACTTTTTTGTGCATGGCACCAGTTTTAGAACCACGGCAGCACCCTCGGCCTGCAACCTGGGTGGCGTGTATAACGGATCAAGCCTTTCGTCGCTAGTTGACATTATAGAGGCAAGTATTACGCCGGTCTTACGTGAGACTCGGTCAGGCACTGGAGGCAATAGTCCCACCAACTCTGCGACAATCTCAACTGGTCTTACGGCATCAGGCAGCATTAGCATGTCACGCACTGCTACCAATAATCTGCGGCTCTACCAAAACGGGGTCTCCATAGCTTCCGCCACATCCTCAAATACGCCTTCTCTTCCCGCAGTTGCTTTTAGCGTGTTTGCCAGAAACAACAATGGCACGGAAGGCGAACACACGGATGCCCGTCTGGCTTTCTACTCAGTTGGGGATGGTCTCAGTGCGCCACTGCACACCCTCCTCGACGCCCGCGTCACAGCCCTAATCAACGCCTTTGCCGCCGCGATCCCCTAGGCCGCCACTAGCGTCCCCGACTGATCGCGGCACCAGTGACTGTTAGTGGCGTCCGTGGCTGGCTTTGTTCGTCGCCGCTTGCGGCGACGGGGCAACCTAGTCCGTGTCCCGCGGTCACTCATGACGATTCTCGGCCATGAGTTCTCTCGTACCACAGACAGCTTCGGTCATGCGCTTGAGGTCCTTGTGAGCGGCATCCCCGACCCCTTTTGGGACGACGTCCGCCGGCACGTCACTGCCTGGCTCATCATCTCCAGCGTCGCCGGCATCGGCTACCTCGCCGTCCAAGTGCCAATCCGCCTCGACCGCCTCCTCACCAATCAGGAGGGTTTCGCCTCCGAGCTGCAGGAGTTCAAGGCGGCGCTCAAAGACTTGGAGGTGAGGATGGTGCGCCAGGAGCAGGGGCGCTAGCGCCAGAGGCGGAAATCTAGGGAGTCCGGCGCCTTTCCCGTCGTGAAGCTATCTCCGTCGCTCCTCGGCGTTCTCGGTTCAGCCCTCGGAGGCACCGGCCACTTCATCTCCGGCGCCTCCAACGTAGCGCTGTTGGTGGGCGCCATCTACCTCGCCGACTGCCGCTTCAGCAGCAAAGCCGTAACGCGAGAAGCGGTGGACTCGTGCTACTTCACAGCGCTACCGCTTATGGGAATCGGCGTTGCGGGCAAGGGCGGATTCGCCGCAGGATTTTCCACGTATAATCCGGCGCTGCGCCGACCGGAGGAGCAGGAGCACCCCGCCACTGGCGGCTCTCGGCGCGACGCTAGCGGCCGTTTTACTGGGGGGCGCTGATGGCCTCCATCCGCCTCACCGACGCCGCCCACCACTACGGCGAGCTGTCGCACCAGATCGCGGCATGGAATTGGCTCCAGGAGCAGCTCACCGCGCAGGAGCTGGAGGAGTTCGCTGAGCTGTATCGAGCCGCTCCACCGCCGAAGCCTTCCGCGCCACCGTCGTGGCTGGCACCAGCTCTAAAACTCATCCGCCACTTCGAGGGCTGCCGCCTAGAAGCGTATCGCTGTCCCGCCGGTGTACCTACTGTGGGGTACGGCACTACGCGGATGCAGGGGCGCCCTGTCCGCATGGGCGACACCATCACCCAAGCCCAAGCCGAAGAGCTACTGACGCAGGACTTACTCACGCTATTCGGCCCCGGCGTTCTGCACCTCGTGCCTGCGGCACGAGGGTGGAGCAGCAATCGCGTTGCGGCTCTTGTGAGCTTCAGCTATAACGTCGGCCTCTACAGCCTCGAAACCTCCACGCTGAGAAAGCGCCTCCTCGCTGGCGACGATCCCGACACCGTCGTACGCGAGGAGCTGCCGAAGTGGCGTCATGCTGGGGAGGCGGTGGTGGCGGGACTGGAGCGCCGCCGCGCCGCCGAGGTGGAGCTGTTCTGCGGCCCCACCCTCAGCGCCAAAGGCAACCCCCTCAAAGGCGTCCCCTACTTTTCGCAGCGCGATAGCGCTGTGGCGGGCCAAGCCGGGCGCATGTGCTTCTCCAGCTCCTGCGCCATGCTCGCCGCTTACATGACGCCAGGGGCGCTGACCGGCCCCAACGCCGACGACGACTACCTGCGGCGCGTACGCCAGTACGGCGACACCACCGAGGCGCCGGCCCAGCTCAAGGCTCTGGCGTCCTACGGCGTCCGCGCCACCTTCACTCAGAGCGCTGATTGGGGCGACATCGAGCGCCAGATCAACCGCGGCATACCGGTGCCCT
>Ga0129333_10001670_pt1 | contig 20311 bp, 23 predicted proteins | sample CPB6_08_DNA_FD_94474 | JGI IMG/M metagenome (GOLD analysis project Ga0129333, IMG submission 94474) | Freshwater to marine salinity gradient microbial communities from Chesapeake Bay, USA - CPBay_Sum_0.6_0.8_DNA | ecosystem: Environmental > Aquatic > Marine > Coastal | place: USA: Chesapeake... | reverse complement strand
GCGCCCATCATCGAGCAGATCCCCCTTGCCGAACTGAGCACCCGCTAGGCGGGACGTCGCAGGATCTCCAGCAGCGACGGGAGAGCCTCGGCAAACGGGTTGAACAGCGGCAGATCATTCAGTTCGTCCAGTGACCACCACGCAGCTTCGTCATTCTCCGGTGACAGCGTCGCGTCGTAGTGCGGTCGCTCGTCGACGTAGGCGCAGCACGTGTGGTAGCTCCACAGCCCGGGCTGGACGACGACCTCGTGGATGCCAGCCAGCCGCCAGCCCAACGGCACGGCACCGATCTCCTCGTCGAACTCCCGTAGCGCGGCTTCGACCGGGTCTTCATGCGCGTCGATAGCGCCACCGGGCACGGACCACAGGCCGTTACCCCCATGAACCCAGTGCGATCGGCGGGCGAGGAGGAGCCGGTCGGTGGCGCCGTCCCGGTGGCACAGCAGCATGCCCGCAGCGCCGTAGCGTCCCCAGACGACACGCCCGCTGTCCAGGGTGACCCAGCCATCGCCGGAACCCGGGCGCTTGTCGGTGGTCACGACACGCATTGTGGCGCAGTCAGTTGCCTTCGGCGACCTTGTATCGATCCCAGGACTCCTGGATCTCCTGCTCGGCATCCTCTCTGCCTACCCAGGTCGCACCTTCGACAGACTTGCCCGGCTCCAAGTCCTTGTACACCTCGAAGAAGTGCTGGATCTCGAGACGGTCGAACTCGGACACGTGATAAATGTCGCGCACGTGCTCGAGTCGTACGTCCCCGGAGGGCACGCAGAGAACCTTGTCGTCGCCACCGGCCTCGTCTGTCATGCGAAACATGCCGACGGCTCGACATCGAATGACCACGCCGGGGAATGTCGGCTCCTGCACGAGCACGAGCGCATCCAGGGGATCGCCGTCGAGTCCGAGGGTGTCGTCGATGAACCCGTAGTCGTGGGGGTAGCGCGTCGCGGTGAACAGCATGCGATCGAGTCTGATCCGGCCCGTCTTGTGGTCCATCTCATACTTGTTGCGGCTGCCTGAGGGGATCTCGATGGTGACGTCGAATTCCAGGGGCTGGGGTGTCACGGGACCTCCTCGACGGGTGACCTGACCTAGTGTTCCCCATGACGGGCCAGGTCAGTGGCCGCATCTGCCATCTGGAGGGAGCCGCATGCGTCGCGCCTGGCTGCCTCTTGCCCCTCTTCTCCTCGTTCTCGCTGCGATTCCGGCCTATGCCACGCCCCAGGCCGCGCCCACGGGTAGTGCGGGGGCCGTCCTCGCGCTGCCTGAATCCTCCCCTGAGGGGGCTCCCAACGCGGTCGCCGCGGTACTGGATCCGATTCTCGACGATGGGTCGCTCGGCGGCTCCGTCGGTGCGATCGTCCTCGATGTCGCTTCCGGTGCGGTGGTGTACCAGCGGGAGGCGGCTATGCCGAGGTCGTTGGCCTCCAACCAGAAGACCTTTACCGCCCTAGCCATCCTCGACGCCTTGGGAGCCGAGGGGCGTATCGAGACGACGGTTGCGTGGGATGAGGCACGTTCGACTCTCACGCTCATCGGAGCAGGGGATCCGACGTTGGCTTCGGTGGCCGCCAGCGGTTCATCACTTGCCGACCTAGCCGACCAGGTCGCGGGCAGCCTTCCTGCCGAGATCGTTCTCAGATACGACACGAGTCTGTTCGAGGGGCCGGCCATCCCGCCCGGCTGGGACGCGGACTACCCCGCCCTGGGTATCGCCGCGCCCGTGTCCCCGCTCACCGTCGATCGATCCCGAATTGCCGGCACAGAAGAGCGACAGGCCGATCCTGCGCGCGCGGCGGCGGAGTCGTTCGCCAGCCTGCTCGCGGATCGGGGCATCGTCGTCAATGACGTCGCGGAGGGAGGCGGGACGGGCACGGTCATCGCCGCGACCACATCCGAGCCCATCGCCACCATGGTCGAGACGATGTTGACCGAGTCGGACAACGACATGGCGGAAATCCTCGCCCACCTCGCTGGTGCGAAGAATTCAGGCGTCGGGTCCTTCGCTACGGGCGCTGAAGCCACGATGGCCACGCTGCAGTCACTGGGCATCCCTGTCAGCGGCGCTGTCTTCGTCGACGGCAGCGGACTGTCCTACGATGACATTGCGTCGCCGCTCACGCTCGGAAGCGCCCTAGCTCTGACGGCCGGCGACAGTGCGCCGGCCTGGTCATGGCCGATCATCCTCGGACTTCCCGTCGCCGGCCTCACAGGGACTCTCGACGAACGCTTCGACGCCCCTGACACGCGCTCCGGCGCGGGATTCATCCGCGCCAAGACGGGCACCCTCATCGGGGTATCCACTCTCGGTGGCACGGTCGTCGACGCCGACGGCCGCCTCCTCGTCTTCGCCCTCATGTCTGATCAGACGACGGACGTCATCGCCTCCCGCATCGCCCTGGACAGGGCCGCGGCAGCTCTTGCCACGTGCGGTTGCCGCTCGTAGGGAGCCTCCCGGAGGGTGGCGACGTAGAGTCGTCGAATGGCCGATGCCGTCGATTGGGCGCTTGCCGCTGCCACGGGCTCCCGGCTGGCCCCCTCGGGTCCACAGGATGCCCGTGCCGACGTCGAGGCCGCGGTGCGCCAGCTGCGCCGGGCGAGCGAGCGGGCGGTGGGCCCGGTCGCCGAGGTCACTGGGCTCGAAGCACCATTCGATGCACACCGCAGCGTCGTCGTCGGCCGTCGTGAATGGGTGCGCTCCAACGTCGACCAGATGCGGATGGCCACGGAGCCGGTGAGTGAGTTGCTCGCCAGCGATGGCAGTCGAGTCATCCGGGCAGTGGGCTCGCGCACGACTGCCCTGCAGATGGGCGCTGTTCTGGCCTGGCTCTCCGCCAAGGTGCTCGGGCAGTACGAGGCGTTCGGCGGAGAGGGAAGGCTCCTCCTTGTCGCCCCCAACATCGTGCATGCCGAGCGGCAACTCGATGTACCTCCAACGGACTTCCGTCTGTGGGTCTGTCTGCACGAGGAGACTCATCGCGTCCAATTCGGTGCGGTTCCCTGGCTCTCTGGCCACTTCACCGACGAGGTGCATGCCTACCTGCGCGCCATCGACACTGACGCGGGATCCACGCTCGGTCGCGTTGTGGGAGCCATGCGCAGGGGCACGAGGGAATCGGGTGGCCTGATCGATCTGATTCAGACGGATGAGCAGCGGGAGATCCTCGATCGGCTCACTGCGCTCATGTCCCTCCTCGAGGGGCATGCCGATGTCGTCATGGATGCTGTCGGGCCTCAGGTCGTGCCATCGGTTGACGTGATCCGTGCGCGCTTCGACCAGCGCCGTCAGCAGGCGGGCACCTTGGACGGAGCGCTACGACGGCTCCTTGGCCTTGACGCCAAACTGCGCCAGTACGTCGAAGGTGCGGCATTCGTCCGCGAGATCGTAGACACGGTGGGCATGGCAGGATTCAATGCCGTGTGGAGCGGACCCGAAGCTCTCCCGCAGGCTTCGGAGATTGCCGATCCCAGGGCGTGGATCGCGCGGGTCCACGGATGAGTGCGTCAGAGGCGGCTCGACCGTCCCGCCGGGCCACTCCGGAATCGTCGCCTGCTCGCGAGGTTCGGCGCGCGGTCGAGGTCGGCCTCGCGGATTTGCCGGACGATGAGCGGGTCCTGGTCGCCGTGTCGGGTGGAGCTGACTCCCTGGCATTGGCACGCGGCGTCGCCGCGACCGGGCGTCCCATGACCGTGGGAATCATCGACCACGGACTTCAGACAGAGTCGGCTCAGGTCGCGCGCAAGGCCGCCGAGACGTGTGCGGACCTCGGTATCGAGACGGTCCTGGTCGAGACGGTCGTTGTGGCTCACCGCGGTACTGGTCCCGAGGCAGCCGCGCGCGAGGCGCGTCGAGATGCACTGGAAGCCATGGCCGACCGAGTCGGGGCACGTGTCATCCTCCTCGCCCACACCCGCGACGATCAGGCCGAGACGGTGCTGCTCCGCCTGGCTAGAGGCTCGGGGGCCCGGTCCCTGGCGGCAATGGCACCGGCGAGTGGGCGATGGCGAAGACCGTTGCTCAACGTGCCGCGTGACATCGTCCGACGAAGCGTCGCCGATCTCATGCCCTGGGAGGATCCGCACAATGCGGATCCTGCCTACGCGCGCTCGCGGGTCCGGCATGTCGCCCTCCCCGCCCTCGTGGATGCGCTCGGCGATGACGTCATTGCCGGCCTCACTCGCTCGGCCCGGCTGCTCCGCGACGATGCTGATGCCCTCGATGCCGTTGCGATGGCCTCTGCGGCGGGGGTCACCGCCCCCGATGGCTCGCTTGACGCGAACGGCCTTGCCGCGCTCCCTCGGGCCGTGCGCACGCGCGTCATCCGGTCGGCGATCCTTGCCGCAGGGGTGCCCAGATCGTCCTTGACGGCCGATCACGTCGACCGCGTCGAGGCCCTGATCTCGGAATGGCACGGGCAGGGACCGCTGGATCTGCCAGGCAGCATCGCTGCTGAACGGAGGTATGGAAGGCTTAAGGTCCACCGCGTCCCCCCGGTCGCGGATCGACGGCGAGACAACGGCGAGGAGTGAGTGTGGACGCCGATCACGTCCCATCCGAGATCACCGAGACCCTCATCACCGACGAGCAGATTCAGGCCCGACTGGCCGAGATCGCTGCGCAGGTCGATGAGGACTATGCAGGGCGCGACCTCCTCCTCGTCGGGGTCCTCAAGGGGGCGACCATCGTTGTCGCTGACTTCATGAGGCACCTGAAGTCGCATGTCACCGTCGACTGGATGGCGGTGTCGTCGTACGGGTCAGGGACGCAGTCCTCCGGGGTAGTGCGGATTCTCAAGGACCTCGACACTGATCTCGAGGGCCGCAATGTCCTCGTCGTCGAGGACATCCTCGATACGGGTCTGACCCTCTCGTGGCTCCTTCGCAACCTCCAGTCGCGGGGCGCAGCATCAGTCGAGGTATTCACGCTGCTGCGCAAGTCCGATGCCCTGCAGATGCCCGTGGAGCCCAAGTACGTCGGCTTCGACATCCCCAACGTCTTCGTCGTCGGCTACGGACTCGACTATGCCGAGCGCTACCGCAACCTCCGTCAGGTGAGCGTCCTCGATCCCCGGGTGTACGGCGGCTGACCGGCCACCGACCCCGGCTCCGGTGTACCGTCGAGGCTGCGGGGAGGAATTTCCCCATGGCGCGGCGCGTTGCCGCCATATCGACGACCAAGGGATATCGACCAGATGAACGCCAAGCGATTCCTCCGCGGGCCGCTCTTCTGGATCCTGCTTGCCGTCCTGCTCGTCCTCGTCGGTTCCAGCCTCGTCAGTGGAATCGGCGGCCCGGAGCGGATCGATACCAGCCAGGCCGTGGCCGACATTCAGGGCAACCGGGTCGAGTCGGCCGTCATCACCGATGGCGACCAGGTTCTCGAGTTGACCTTGAAGGACGGCACGGTCGTCACGAGCCAATACGTCACCGGCCAGGGGGTTGAACTCCAGCGCCTGCTCCAGGAGAAGGCCACGTCTGGACAGTTGACCGGCGGATACAACGTCGTAGTCCCCCAGGACAACATCTTTCTCAGCCTGCTCTTCACCCTCCTGCCATTCGCGCTGCTCATCCTGCTGCTGTTCTTCTTCATGAGCCAGATGCAGGGCGGTGGCCGCATCATGAACTTCGGCAAGTCCAAGGCCAAGGCGGTCTCCAAGGACATGCCCAAGACCACGTTCGCCGATGTTGCGGGAGCGGACGAAGCGGTCGAGGAGCTTGAGGAAATCAAGGAGTTCCTCTCCGAGCCGGCGAAGTTCCAGGCGGTCGGGGCCAAGATCCCCAAGGGTGTGCTCCTCTACGGTCCGCCCGGCACGGGCAAGACGCTGCTGGCTCGGGCAGTGGCCGGCGAGGCCGGTGTCCCGTTCTTCTCGATCTCGGGCTCGGACTTCGTGGAGATGTTCGTCGGCGTCGGTGCCAGCCGAGTCCGCGATCTGTTTGAGCAAGCCAAGGCCAACGCCCCGGCGATCATCTTCGTTGACGAGATCGATGCCGTGGGGCGGCATCGAGGAGCTGGCCTCGGCGGGGGTCACGATGAGCGTGAGCAAACCCTCAATCAGATGCTGGTGGAGATGGATGGCTTCGACGTGTCGTCGGGAGTCATCCTCATCGCGGCGACCAACCGTCCAGACATCCTTGATCCCGCGCTCCTGCGGCCGGGCCGATTCGACCGGCAGATCGCTGTCGATCGCCCTGACCTTGAGGGTCGCTACGCGATCCTCAAGGTGCACGCGCATGGCAAGCCGCTCGCTGAGGGCGTAGACCTGCGCGCTGTGGCCCGCCGTACACCCGGATTCACGGGCGCGGACCTCGCCAACGTGCTCAACGAAGCTGCCCTGCTCACTGCGCGCACGGGAGCTCAGCTGATCGACGATGACGCACTCGATGAGGCGATCGATCGAGTGATTGCGGGCCCGCAGAAGCGCACTCGCGTCATGGACGACGAAGAGAAGATGATCACGGCGTATCACGAAGGTGGCCACGCCCTGGTCGCCGCCGCCCTCCCGGGCAACGACCCCGTGCACAAGATCACCATCATGCCGCGCGGCCGTGCCCTCGGCTACACGATGGTGCTCCCTGACCAGGAGAAGTACTCGACGACGCGCAGTCAGATGCTCAACCAGTTGGCCTACATGCTCGGCGGACGTGCAGCTGAGGAACTCATCTTCCATGATCCGACCACCGGGGCATCCAACGACATCGAGAAGGCGACGGCTCTCGCTCGCGCCATGGTGACTCAGTACGGAATGACGGAGAGGCTCGGCGCTATCCGCTACGGGCAGGAGCAGGGCGAGGTGTTCCTCGGCCGTGACATGGGGCACGCCAGGGACTACTCCGAGGAGGTCGCCGCGGCGATCGATGAGGAGGTCCGCTCGTTGATCGAGGCCGCTCACCAGGAGGCGTACGACATCCTCGTCGCCAACCGGGATGTCTTGGATCGACTCGTGCTCGAGCTCCTCGAGAAGGAAAGCCTGGACAAGGGCGAGGTCGAGGCGGTGTTCGAGGAGTTGAGGCTGCGCGAGCCGCGGCCGGCATGGACGGGATCGACCCTGCGCCAGCCCGATGTTCGCGGGCCGGTCGCGGCACCCCGGTCCGCAGAGAACGGTGCCCATGGACATGTGAATGGCAGCGTCAACGGAAGCGGTCCCGGACACACCGCACAAGCTCCTTCCGAGGGTGTTGTGCAGCGCGTAGAGGAGATCGAGTGACCGCACACGGCGACATCACGCCGGTCACCCTGGACCGCGAGCCGCCTGCTCTCGCGCAGTTCGACCGAGCCCGTGCCGAGGCAGCCGTTCGAGAGCTCCTCATCGCGGTGGGAGAAGATCCCGATCGCGAAGGCCTGCTCGACACCCCCGCCCGCGTCGCCCGCGCCTATGAGGAGGTATTCGCCGGAATGAGGCTGACGGCGGAGGACGTTCTCACGACGACTTTCGACCTCGGACACGACGAGTTGATCATCGTGCGAGACATCGAGATCTACAGCACATGCGAACACCACCTCGTCCCCTTCCACGGCGTGGCTCACGTGGGATACATCCCTGGCAACGATGGGCGCATCACGGGACTGTCAAAGCTGGCCCGGCTCGTCGACGTCTACGCCAAGAGGCCGCAGGTGCAGGAGCGGCTGACATCGCAGATCGCGGATGCACTCATGCGAATTCTTCAGCCCAGGGGCGCCATTGTCGTGATCTCCTGCGAGCATCTGTGCATGTCCATGAGGGGTGTGCGCAAGCCCGGAGCGAGGACGATGACGAGCGCAGTCCGAGGGGCCCTGACCGACCCGGCAACTCGCGCTGAGGCAATGGCTCTGCTGCGGGAGTAGGCGTGATCCCACCGAGCGGACTCCCCGAAGACCTGCGAGATCTCGACCGCACCCTGGTCATGGGGATCGTCAACGTCACCCCAGACTCGTTTTCCGACGGCGGACGCTGGGCGGATACGGAGTCGGCCATCAAGCGCGGCCTCCTCCTTCACGGCGAGGGTGCGGACCTCGTGGACGTAGGCGGTGAATCAACTCGCCCGGGAGCGCAGCGCATCACGCCAGAGGAGGAGTTGGCCAGGGTCCTCCCGGTCGTGACCGAGCTCGCTCATGCAGGCGTTCACGTGAGCATCGACACGATGCGGGCTTACGTTGCTCAGGAATGCGTGGATGCAGGCGCGATCCTGGTGAACGATGTGAGTGGTGGGCAGGCCGATCCCGACATGCTGGCATGGCTGTGCACGGGCTCGGTCCCGTATGTCGCTATGCACTGGCGAGGTCCCAGCGACGTCATGGAGGACCTGGCGACGTACGCCGATGTCGTGTCTGAGGTGCGCGCGGAGCTCGGTGCACGTCTTGAGGCGATCGGAGAGGCAGGTGTGGCGCTCGAGCGCGTCGTGCTCGATCCCGGCCTCGGCTTCGCCAAGCGTTCCCACCACAACTGGGAGATCCTTCGCGGCCTCGAGTCCCTCAAGGCGCTCGGTCGGCCACTGCTCGTCGGGGCGTCTCGGAAGCGATTCCTCGGCGATCTTCTCGCGGACGGTAGCGGCCTGCCGCGTCCGCTCGAGCAGCGCGACGCCGCGGGAGACGCGGTAACCGCCCTTGCCGCCGCACAGGACGTCTGGTGCGTCCGCGTACACGAGGTGCGGGCCAGTCGCGATGCCGTGATGGTGGCTCAGGCTTGGAAGGGAGGACCATGACAGCGCTCACGCCTGGTCCCGGCGTGGATCTCATCGAAGTCCGTGGCATTCGTGCTCGGGGTCATCATGGGGTGCTCGAGAGCGAGCGCGTCACGGGACAAACCTTCGTCGCGGATGTGATCGTCGCGGTTGACACGCAGCGAGCTGCCGGCAGCGATGACCTTGCGGACACGGTCGACTATTCGCAGATCGCGCAGGCCGTGCATGCCGTGCTCGCCGGCGATCCGGTCGACCTCATCGAGACGCTCGCGGAGCGCATTGCCGCTCGCTGCCTGGCCTTCGCCGGCGTCCAGGCCGTCGAGGTCGCCCTGCACAAGCCCGAGGCGCCCGTGGGAGTCCCGGTCAGCGATGTCATCCTCCGCATTGCGCGAGGCCGCACGTGAGTCCAGTTCCCACGCGCGCGGTCCTGTCCCTTGGCTCAAATCTGGGTGACCGGCTCGAACACCTTCAGGGAGCACTCGACCTACTCGCGGCGCGGGGTGTGAGGGCGATGGACGTCTCGCCCGTCTACCAGACCGCTCCGGTCGGCGGTGTCGCGCAGGATGACTTCCTCAATGTCATCGTGATCGTCGAGACCGACCTTTCGCCCCTGGATCTGCTCACGCAGTGCCAGGAAGTCGAGACCGCCCACGATCGAATCCGCGATGTCCGCTGGGGTCCGCGCACCCTGGACGTTGACATTGTCTCGATGGACGGGGTCGAGATGGACGACGACCAATTGACGCTGCCGCATCCACGCGCGCAGGAGCGGGCCTTTGTCTGCATTCCGTGGCTTGATGTTGATCCGCACGCGAGTATTCGCGGATCCGATGTCTCAGCACTTGATCTCGATACCGAGGGTGTGTTCCGCCGTGACGAACTGCGGCTGAGGCTTCCGGGAGTTCCCGAGTGAGGCCGACGCGCTGGGTGCCCCTCGTTGCCATTGCCGCCATCGCCCTGGCGGTGGGGTGGGTCCTGGTCGACGCGGTGGAGCGTGTGGCGGGCCGAATTCTCGGCGTCCCGTGGCTCGCCGCTGTGGCGCTGTGGGTCCTTGCGCTGGGAGTCCTGGGCTGGACGTTGCTGAGCAGGGGCCGGCTCGGTCACTCACCTTCAGGGCCCGCCGGGGCGGGCAACCAACCCGGGCCTTCGATGCCGCCCCTGGTTGCCGCGCGCACCGCAGCCCTGGCGATGGCGGCGTCGAGGACCGGCGCGCTGATCGGCGGCTTCTACCTCGGCGTGGCCCTGGGACTACTCGGTGTGAGAGACACCCCCACCGGCTCTCAATCCCTGGGCGCGGCCGCGGTGAGCGCGGTGGCCTGCGTCCTCCTGGTGGGATCGGCTCTCTGGCTGGAACGCCTGTGCCGCCTGCGCGATGACGACGCCGGTTAGTGCTTGTGGTCGCGGATGTAGGTCGCGAACCGGGCGCGCAGGAGTGCTTCTGAGTCAGGGTCGAGTTCGGGGCTGTCGCCGAACATCTCTCGAAATGCCTTGATCGATTCGATGATGGTGCCGCCAGTGGATCCGAGATCCCCGCCCTCGCCTTGGATCGCCACCATCCCGGGCATGTGTGAGAACACGTCAGTGAAGAATCCGATGTCCAGGTGATGCTCAGCGATGTGGAAGGCGCGGTCGCGCAGCTCGTCGAACGGGAGGTCTTCTAGGGCGACGTCGTCGGACATGACGTGACCCTATCCCTCGCCGCAGTCCGAGGCCGGCTAGTGGTCCAGGTCTCCGGCGATGAAGAGGAACGAACCGACGGCTGCGGGGAGGTCGGCGAGCGCCGTCCCGGCCAGGGCCGTGCCCATCGCCTGCACATTGGAGTACGACGCTGTGCGCAGGCGCACCCGCCACGGTGTTGTTCCTGCCTCGGAGACGACGTAGGCACCGCTCGGGCCTATCGCCGACTCGAGGCACGCGTATGCCGCGCCCTCAGGAGCCCGCACGACCTTGGGCAGGCGTACGTCGATGTCCCCAGAGGGGACGCGCGACCAGCACGCATCGATGACATCGAGATCCGCGATCACCTGATCGGCGAGCACTCGGTATCTCGTGCGGGCATCCCCGTCGGTCGCGGTGACCACGTTGATGACGTCACCGAGGTCGGCGTAGGCAAGTGAGGGGGCATCCACGCGCATGTCGTCGTGGAGTCCGGTCGCACGGGCGACGGGACCGCCGACTGACCAACGAGCGGCATCCTCCTGGGAGAGCGGAGCGACGCCCTCGGGAATCGCGGTCTCGATGGCGTCCACGAGTGCGGGCATGGCATCACGCGTCGCCGTAATGGCTACCGCGATGTACTCACCCCAGTCGCTTGGGGCATCGTGAGCGAGCCCTCCGATGCGGGCGATCATCGGGTGCACACGACCGCCGCTGATCACCTCAAGGCACGTCAGCCAGGCTTCGCGTGCGGCCATCCCCGGTGCATTGGTTGGCGACACTCCGCGCGGGGGGATCGTTGCTGCTCCCGCGAGCAGGAGCAGTGAGGCCGAGGCGCGACTGATCTCGCAGAGCAGGGTGCGCAGCCACACGGCACGAGGCGGCACTTCGATTCCGAGGAGCTCCTCCACTGCGAGGGCGAGGGCGATCTCCGAGGCGGCTGCAGAGAGCCAGTCATGGCGATTGGCCAGCATCAGCCCCTGGCGGTAGTCCCGGGACTCGAGAAGCTTCTCGGTCCCGCGGTGCAGGAGTCCAGGCTCGGGTGATGCAGCGACCACGCGACCATCCGCGATCCAGCAGGAGATGCGAAGCGCACCGTGGCCTGAGGGATGCAGGTCACCGAGGTCGAGCGTGAGGTCGGCCGGGGCAAGCCCGGTGCCCACCGTCATCTGCGTCACCCCGGCAGCATGCCACGGCCCGGATCACCATTCGTCCCTGTCACAGTGGTGGCATGGCCACTGGGACAGATCCCTTCACCGCGCCGGGGTGGGTGCCTGTGTCCCCGCGTCTGACCACGGCTCGCCGCATCACGCTCGGGCTGGAGTATCTGCTCGTCCTGGCCGGCGGCATCGGCATCGCCGTCAGTCCCCTGGCGGTCGGATGGCTGATCGCGTATGCCGCCATTGCCATCGTCGTCTTCGCCTGGGCGTGGTGGCTCATCGCTCGCCGAGTGCGCTCGTTCGGCTACCTCGAGCGCGACGACGATCTCCTCGTCGTCAGCGGAATCCTCATCCGCCGACTGGTGATCGTCCCCTACGGGCGAATGCAGATGGTCGATGTGACCGCCGGACCCATCGATCGTTGGCTCGGCATCTCCACGGTGCAGCTGCACACTGCGGCTGCCACGACGGATGCAACCATCCCGGGCCTCGTTCCGGCGGACGCGGCTGCGCTGCGGGATCGGCTGGCCGCTCTGGGCGAGCAGAGGAACGCGGGACTGTGACACCCCGGCGCACGAACCCGCTCAGCCCGCTTGTGCAGGCGGCGCCGGCGATCCCCGCCGCGATCCTGTTCCTCCTCGGTCCGGGCGCTGGCATGGTCAGCAGGGGTGACTCGCGAGCCATCGCCCTCGTCATCGCCACCGCGATCGTCGGCTACGCCGTGTTCGTCGGCCTGTCGTGGCTCGTGTGGTGGCGCCGCACCTTCTGGATCGATGCAGATGGCGATCTGCGGATGGACTCTGGTCTGATCCAAAGATCCGCGCGCCGCCTGCAGTTGTCGAGGCTGCAGAGCGTCGACATCGTTGCCCCGTTCCTAGCGCGCCTCGTCGGTCTGGTTGAGGTCCGGGTCGAAGTAGCGGGCGCCGGGGATTCGCGCATCGTTCTTCGCTACCTCAAGCGAGACGAGGCCGATGCCTTGCGTCATCAGGTCCTCGCCACGGCAAGACGGGTGGACCCCGCTCCCTCGCCGGACCAGCCCGACAGGGGTGGCTTAGCCGACCCGCCGGGCCCCATCGACGTTGAGGTGGGAGCCCCGCTGGCGCTCGTACCGGCCGGACGGTTGCTCGGGAGCCTCCTGCTCAGGTCGGTGACCGCGGCACTCCTCGTCGCAACGGCGGCGCTCCTGGCGATGACGATCCTCACCCAGGGCCCCGCGGGGCTCATCCTCGTCCTCATCACCGGAGGCCTGCCGATCCTGTCGGTGGTGACCGAGTTCCTCGCCAACTACGGCTTCCGCGTGGACCGCACGACGCAGGGGCTGCGCATCCGGCGCGGGCTGCTTTCGACGCAGACTCGCACCATCCCCGCCAAGCGGGTGCACGCGATCGCCGTGATATCACCCTTGCTCTGGCGCCGGTGGAACTGGGTGCGTGTCAGTGTCACGATTGCGGGGGTCGAATCCGATCAGGTGCGCCCCGATGTCCTCATCCCGGTCGCGCCGCGCGATGAGGCCTTGCGCCTCATCGCCGAGGTGCTCCCTGGAGTTGACGTCGAGTCCCTTCCTTTCGAGCGAGCACCCGCACGCGCTCGATGGCGTGCCCCGTGGTCCTGGTCCTATCTCGCCTGCGCCATCACGCCGCAGGTCATCGCCTGCAGATCAGGGAGAATCACGCGCCGGATTACCATCGCGCTGCACGCGCGCGTCCAGTCGGTCCGTCTCACGGAAGGCCCCTGGGAGCGTTCGCTTGGGCTTGCGTCCCTGCACGCCGACACCGCGCCCGGGCCGGTGCGCGTCGCTGCCCGGCACCTGTCGCTCGACCAGGTGGACGCCCTCGCCCAGCACGAGGTCGGCCTCATGCTTCGTGCACGCCAGTCATGACCGGCTCTCGCGAGTGGGCGCCGTGGTCGCGGGCATGGGCGGCTGCATCGGCCGGCTTCTGGTCGGGCGAGGAGCCGGCGGCCCACTTCCGCACATCGGTCAGTCCCCTCGTCGCGAATCGTGTGGCCGACATCGTTCGCGCGACTGACCTGAGGCTGGGATGCCCTGACGATTTCTGGATCGTTGACATTGGCTGTGGTGACGGCCAACTCCTCGAACTCGTCCGCGATCGCTGCCCTGACATTGCCCCCCGCGCTCACTGGTTGGGAGTCGACGTTCGGCCGATGCGGCGTGAGGGGATGGAGTCGATCCGGCGAGCGTGTCCAGCCGTTCTGCCGGGAGCGCCCTTCGTCGGACTCGTCATGGCCCATGAGTGGCTTGACGAGATCCCATGCGACGTCATCGAGCGCGATGAGTCGGGGGTAGATCGAGTAGTGCTCGTTGATCGCGATGGGTCGCAGATGCTCGGACCTCCGATCAGTGACGACGAGGCGTGCGCTCGCTGGGGCTTGGACGCGACGGACCTGCGCGATTGGACCGCGGCGTGGTGGCCGCTGCGCGAGCCGGGCGATCGCGCCGAGGTAGGGGTCTCTCGCGATCGCGCGTGGGCATGGATCGGCTCACTGCTGGGCGCTGGGTGTGCCCTGTCGACCGACTACGGTCACGATCGCCACGTGCGTATTGACGCCCACCGACATGGCACACTCACGGCCTATCTCAATGGTCGAGTTGTCGCGCCGGTGCCGGATGGCACCGTCGGGCTCACGGCGCATGTAGCTCTGGATTCCTGTGCGGCTGCTCTCCCGGGGACTCATCGCACCATCCAGCGAGATGAGATCACCGTCCCCGCCGTGCCGATGGCGCCCGATGTCGGGGATATCGAGGCGCACTTCCACGGACTGCGGCTGCGCACTCGGGCGCACCTGGGCGAAGTGGGCTGGCTCCGCTGGGAGTGCTGAGCGCAACGTCTACGCTGCACGTGTGGTCATGCCACCCCCACGACTGCGCGTCGGCGTCATCGGCACCGGACGCGCCGGCGCTGTCATCGGCGCGGCCCTTCGGCGCGCCGGGCACGAGGTCGTCGCATGCAGTGCGCGCGGAGATGTGTCAAGGGTTCGTGCAGAGGCGCTGCTTCCCGGTGTACCGATCGTGAATGCCCAGGATGTTGCTCGTTCCTGCGACCTTCTGGTCATTGCGGTGCCTGACGATGCGCTCGGCGCGGTGGTGGCCTCGCTTGCCGACGACGTGCGACCCGGGCAGATCGCCATGCACCTGTCCGGCCGACACGGACTGGCGATCCTGAAGCCGCTGGGCGATGTCGTGCCGATCGCGGCTCACCCGGTGATGACGTTCACGGGCACCAGTCTGGACTTGGAACGCTTGGATGACTGTCCTTTCGGGGTCACCGCCCTGGGTGACGGATCGTCCATCGCTGCGGCGCTGGTGATGGAGATGGGCGGTGATCCCGTTGCCGTGGCCGAGGAGCAACGCACGCTCTACCACGCCGCACTCGCTCACGGTGCCAATCACCTCGTCACCCTCGTCTCGCAGACACTGGAACTCCTGGCTGCAGCGGGAGTGGAAGAGCCCGAGCGAATCGCCCGGCCGTTGCTCACGGCGGCGCTGGACAACGCCCTGCGGCAGGGAGATCGCGCGCTTACCGGGCCGGTGGCGCGAGGCGACCACGCGACGGTGCGTGCCCACATCGAGCAGTTGCCAGATCGCGATGTCGATCGGACCTACAGGGCACTCGCTCTGGCTACCGTCGATCGGGCCAGCGCCGCAGGCACGCTCACGGATGCAGATGCCGCGACTCTGCGTGCGATCCTGGCGGACGGTGAGTCATGACTTCGCTCGTCACCAATCGCCAGGAACTCGATGGCGCTACGGCGATCCCCATGACCACCGCGGTCGTCATGACGATGGGTGCCCTTCATGATGGTCATGGACAACTCATGCGCGAGGCTCGAATGCGCGTAGGTACGCAGGGTCGGGTCATCGTCACTGACTTCGTCAACCCCACTCAGTTCGGCGCCGGGGAGGACTTCGACCGCTACCCGCGCACGTTGGACGCGGACATGGAGGTCTGTGCTCGCAACGGGGTCGACATCGTCTTCGCGCCGGCGGTCTCGGAGATCTACGGCAGCAGTGAGTCCGGCATTTACGTGGACCCGGGCTCGCGTGGATCGATTCTCGAGGGAAAGAGCCGACCCGGACACTTCGCAGGTGTGCTCACTGTTGTCGCGAAGCTGATGCACATCACCCGCCCGGATGTCGCGCTCTTCGGAGAGAAGGACTATCAGCAACTCGTACTCATCCGAGACATGGTGAGCGCACTGGACTTCCGCGTCGTGGTCGTCGGCGTGCCTACGGTCCGCGAGTCCGATGGGCTGGCGATGAGCAGCCGCAATCGCTACCTCTCGGACAGGGCTCGAGCTCGGTCGGCGACCATCCCACTCGCACTCGCGGCCGGAAAGGCAGCGGCCCATGCCGGTGCCGATGCGGCCGTTGCGGCGACGCGCGACGTTCTGGTCGCGGAGGGAATGGACATCGACTACGTCGCCTGCACGGACGAGTCCTTGAACGAGCCCATTCCGGGCGCACCCGGCCGTCTGCTCCTCGCCGTCGTGGTCGACGGGACCCGCCTCATCGACAACGTCCCGGTCGAAGTCGGTATGACTTCGTGATCGCCCTCCTCGCCCCGACGCCGGGTTGGACCGCCCGAGCCGACGTCGTCATCGTGGGCTCGGGTGTTGCGGGGCTCATGGTGGCTCTTCATGCGCGGCGCACCGGCCGGACGGTCCTCCTCGTCACCAAGGGTCGAGTCGAGGAGGGCTCGACACGCTGGGCCCAAGGGGGGATTGCTGCGGCACTTGCTGACGACGACACCCCCGAGGAGCATCGCCACGACACCCTCGTCGCGGGCGCTGGGCTCTGCGATGTCGATGCCGTCACAGCCCTGGTCACCGAGGGTCCCGAGTGCGTGCGCAATCTCATCGGCCTGGGAGCGCATTTCGATCTGGACTCCACGGGTGCGATCGCGTTGACGCGCGAGGGCGGTCATCACCGCGATCGCATCGCCCATGCCGGTGGCGATGCGACGGGCGCTGAGATTTCCCGAGCGCTCGTGGCGGCCGTCGCCTTGGACCCAGGCATCGAGCTGATCGAGGGTGCCCTCGTGCTGGATCTGCTGCGCGATGGGGATGGTGGAGCGCAGGGTGTGACGCTCCACGTGATGGGACAGGGCCAACGCGACGGCGTCGGCGCGGCGCTCGCTCCGATCGTGGTCCTGGCCACGGGGGGTTTCGGCCAGGTGTTCGCGCAGACAACGAATCCGGCGGTGGCCACCGGTGACGGGGTCGCACTCGCGCTTCGAGCCGGTGCGGAGGTGGCGGACCTGGAGTTCGTGCAGTTCCACCCCACTGTCATGTGGCTCGGGCCTCGTGCCCGAGGCCAGCAGCCCCTCGTGTCAGAGGCGGTTCGTGGGGAGGGGGCCGTGCTCGTCGACTCCGCGGGCACCAGGTTCATGGCCGACGTGCACCCGATGGCCGATCTCGCGCCGCGCGATGTCGTCGCGCGCGCGATCATGCGCCGCATGATGGATACCGGAGAGCCCCATGTGTGGCTGGATGCCCGGTCGTTCGGAGCCACGCTCTGGGAGGAGCGCTTCCCGACGATCCTCGCCTCGTGCCGCTCCCACGGGATCGATCCCGTCACCGAACTCATCCCGGTCGCTCCGGCATCGCACTACGCCTCCGGCGGAGTGCTCACCGACCTGCAGGGACGCGCGTCCATTGCCGGGCTCTACGTCTGCGGCGAGGTGGCATGCACGGGCGTGCACGGAGCCAATCGCCTCGCCTCCAACTCACTGCTCGAAGGGCTGGTCTTCGCTGCGCGAATCGGACAGGCGCTGGCAGGAGAGACGCGCGTTGCGAGTCCGTGCGCACCCCTCGCGCAGTCGGCTCCGCTCAACTCGCAGCCCGACCGTCGGACGATCCAGGCGACGATGAGCGCGGACTCAAGCGTCCTCCGCAGCGCGGACTCACTCGACCATGCATCGCGCGTTCTGGCGAGTGTGCGTCAGGACCCGAGCGGGGTCCCGTGCACCGATGACTGGGAGACCACGAATCTGGCGTCCGTGGCCCAGGTCCTCGTGCATCACGCGCAGATCCGCGAGGAGACCAGGGGGTCGCACTGGCGCGAGGATTTCCCCGATCGTGATGACGCGATGTGGCGTGTCAGGCTGGTCTCGCGCCTGACCGATGAGGGCGACATCGTGACCGAGCGAGTGCCCGTCGAGGGAGGTGTGGCGCATGGATCCGGATGAAGCACTCGTGCGCGCCGGTCTCGAGCCCGTTGCCGTCTACGACCTGGTCGATCGAGCGCTCGCGGAGGACCTCGACGGAGGGGTCGACGTCACCTCCGTCGCCACCGTCGACCTCGAGGCTCGTGGCAACCTCGACCTCGTCGCTCGCGGGGCGGGCGTTATCGCGGGAGCGCCGGTCGCGGCCGCCACTCTCGTGCGAGCCTCGCAGGGGCGCGTGCGGTGCACATGGATCGAGGACGGCACTCGCGTGAGTCCGGGCGCGATCGTCGTCTCGGCGACGGGCCCGATACGCGACCTCCTGCTCGGGGAGCGCACCGCGCTCAACCTCCTTTGCCACCTGTCGGGAGTTGCCACTGCGACCAGCCACTGGGTCGAAGCACTGGGGAGCACGACGACGCGCGTGCGTGATACCCGCAAGACCACCCCGGGAATGCGTCGTCTTGAGAAGTACGCCGTGCGCTGCGGTGGCGGTGTCAACCACCGCATGTCCCTATCCGACGCGGCGCTCGTCAAGGACAACCACGTCGTCGCGGCCGGCGGAGTCGCCGCGGCGTTCGCTCGCGTACGCGAGGCCTTCCCGGGGCTGCCTGTCGAGGTCGAGGTCGACTCACTCGGCCAACTCGATGAGGTGCTCGCAGCCGGAGCCGATCTGGTCCTCCTGGACAACTTCACCCCGGCGCAGATGGCCGAGGCGGTCCGGCGCACTCAGGGTCGCGCGCAGTTGGAGGCCTCCGGCGGTCTTACGCTCGCCGATGCGGCCTCTGTGGGTGCGACCGGAGTCGATTTCGTGGCCGTGGGAGCCTTGACGCACTCCGCGCCGGTGCTCGACATCGGTGCCGACCTGCGGGAGGCGCAGTGACGCTGCTGGCCATCGACGTCGGCAACACCAACACGGTCCTCGGTCTCTTCGAGGGTGAGGACCTCATTCGGTCCTGGCGCATCAAGACCGACGCACAGTCCACTGCGGATGAGATCGCGCTCATCTTCCGTGGGCTTCTTGCTGATGAGCCCCAGGTCACCGGAATAGCGCTGTGCTCGACCGTTCCCGCGGTGCTGCGCGAGATGCGACACATGCTGGCGACATATCACGCAGACGTGCCGACGGTCATCGTCGAGCCAGGCACGAAGACGGGCGTACCGGTGCTCACCGACAATCCCAAGGAGGTCGGTGCCGACCGCATCGTCAACACGATCGCAGCCCACCAGGTCTATGGAGGTCCGTCGATCGTTGTCGACTTTGGTACGTCGACCAACCTGGACGTCGTGTCCGCTCAGGGGGAGTTCCTCGGAGGGGCGCTCGCCCCAGGCATAGAAATCTCTCTCGAGGCGCTTGCCGAGCGCGCCGCGCAACTGCGCAAGGTCGAACTGGTGCGACCTCGCTCGGCCATCGGCAAGAACACTGTCGAGGCGTTGCAGTCCGGGGCCCTTTACGGATTCGCCGGGCAGGTCGACGGGCTCGTGCGGCGTATCGAGGCGGAGATCGGCCCGGTGCAAGCGGTCATTGCAACCGGCGGACTTGCCTCCATCGTGGTCCCTGAGTCCGAGACCATCACGCACCACGACCCCGACCTCACCCTGGTGGGCCTGCGCCTGGTCTTCGAGAAGAACTCCTAGGGCCAGGTCATCCGGCGGATCATGGCGACCTACCTGCTCGTGCACGGTGCGATGCACGGTGCGTGGTGCTGGAGCGAGGTCATCCCCCTCCTGGAGTTGGCCGGGCACGACGCGATCGCGGTGACCTTGACCGGACAGGGCGAGCGGGCGGATGAACTCACCCCCGAGGTCGGGGTGTGGGATCACGTGAACGACATCGTGTCTGCCGCCGGCGAGAGCGGCGACATCGTCCTGGTCGCCCACTCCTACTCCGGCGTACTCATCGGCCCTGTGGTCGAGCAGTTGGCGGGTCGGGTGCGCAGCGTCGTCGCGGCCGGGGCCTTCCTGGTGGAGCCGGGCGAGAGCCTGCTCGACGTAGAGCCCGAGGCCACCGCTCGCCGCTACCTGGAGATCGCGGCGGATTCAGGCGATGGATGGCGGGTGCCCGCATCGACAGCATTCTTGGATCAGTGGGGGGTGGTGGACCCCGGCCTGCGCGAGTTCATCGGGCCGCGGCTCACCGACTTCCCCCTGCGTGCCGTCACGGATCCGGTGAACTTCGATCCCGTGCCGCTTGCTTCGGTGGCCCGTCACTACCTCGAGCACACGGATCCGCCACTGGCTTCACTGACCCTCAGCATCCAGCGCGCCCGTGAAAGTGGCTGGCGCATGAGCACCATCCGGACGGGGCACGACCTCATGCTCACCGCTCCAGCGGCCTTCGCCCAGGCCCTGCTCGCCGCATCCGCGTGAGCACTCGCCCCGAGTGCAACGGATACGCTTGCCGACCGTGAGCGACCAGCCGCCCCTGCCGGAGCCAGAAGACGACCTGCCTGAGCAGATGCGGATCCGGCGGGACAAGCGGGATCGGCTGCTTCTCGGCGGCCGGGATCCCTACGCCGTTCGTCTCCCGGTGACCCACACCCTGGCGGAGGTACGCGCCGCCTACCCCGAGCTCGAGCTCGATGTCGCCACGGGCGACCGAGTCGGCGTGGCGGGCCGGGTGATCTTCCAGCGCAACACCGGCAAGCTGTGCTT